>Ga0153915_10001135_pt1 | contig 24503 bp, 24 predicted proteins | sample Opewatmetagenome_2_FD_107003 | JGI IMG/M metagenome (GOLD analysis project Ga0153915, IMG submission 107003) | Freshwater wetland microbial communities from Ohio, USA - Open water 3 Core 3 Depth 3 metaG | ecosystem: Environmental > Aquatic > Freshwater > Wetlands | place: USA: Ohio, Lake Erie...
CAGAGCCCGTCAAGAGGACCCATACGGATGAAGGCTCCGAAGTCCATGAGTTCGACAACGTTGCCCTCCACAAGTTCTCCACGAACCGGCTTGAAGACTAGGACCTTGTAGGTGACAGAATGGTAGGTAGCGCCATCCCCCGGAATCAAGCGGCCCTGTCCGATTTCGTCGATTTCAATGACTGAGATTATCAGACCTATGTCTCGATCCAATACGTTCTCGTGGTTCTTGCGCAGGTGAACCATAGCCGCCTCTTCAATAGGCTGGCCGAACTGATTTGGAGGGATTCTTACTATATCCTTCACAGTTACAATACTATACACGTACGGACGCTCCTCGCCTGGCAGGGCAACTCTCAGAACAATCAGCCCATCGGCAAATCACTGATGGTCTAACTCCGACGGCTCAGCGGTGCCACTTCTTGGTTACAATAAAAACGTTTTGAACAGGTCTCAAACAACACTCCCCTCAAGGGCAAGCCGCTTCTTTCCACGCATCAAGAGCACTGGCAATCCTCTCTCCCGTGCACGTTCTCTCAGTGTTCTATCGTTCGTTGCTAGGACTCCCTTGATCGATGCTGTATATTCCAGCAACTGGTCGTCCACAGGAAGGTCCGCGATGCTCGGGCTGACATCAACCGTCTTGCACAGCTTTGCCAAATCGCCGGCTATACGGAACTTGGAATTCCTTGGAGTGCTGCCTGACTTGGGTTTCGTCTCGATTTCACGGATGACAGATGTTAGCACGACGAACTCTATGTTCTCCTCGAGTATTTCCTTTGACTCTGCGAACACGTCTATGCCGAATTCCGCTGGAATCATCAGAAAACTTGTATCGACGACCACGATTGCGACCATTTACTCACGTGACCGGATAGTTTTCTAAACGACAGCATGACCTATCAGTCGCCACTTATTCTCGACCCTTCGACCTATGGCTATGCGCTGGCCTTTCTCTGCACAGACTGGTCTTTTCAACTCGACCTCTATCTGTTCACCATGCAACCTCGTGATTACCCCTACAGTGGCCGCGGTTCCTACCACAAGCATCAGCTGTTCATTCAGCTTGAGATTCTCAATTTCTTGCTTGGACTCAGTTCCTACGAGTCTCTGCATCAGCTGAGGCTGTATCATCATCTTGGATAGTGTCTTGGGCATTTTGCCTGCGTTGCCGACCACGCTGCCCACGAGTCTGTCTGCTCGTGTGAATGCAGGGTCCAACGAAGTCCTGACTCCTATCAACCCTCCCGGTCGGGCTTCTTGAAGTTCGTTTCCACTGCCAGAATGGAGGCTCACGATTTTTGTTTTTATCGGGTTGAATCCCTTTTCTGTCTTGTAACCCGGCGCGATTTCTATATCATCACCGACCCTAAGTGCGCCTTCAACTATTGAGCCCCCAACTACTCCGCCCTTGAGGTCTTGGGGTAACGTTCCGGGCGGGTTCACCTCGAACGATCTGGCCACAAGCATCTTAGGTGGCAGAGAGCCATCCCTGTCTGGCGTCGGGATTACTTGTTCGATTGTCTGAACAAGAAGATCCATGTTGGCCGCGAACACTGCTGAGACCGGAATAATCGGTGCATTTTCCACCGAGGTGCCCTTGATGAAGTCCTTAATCTGCTTGTAGTGCTTTCTGGCCTGTTCAGGTGTAAGGAGCTCAATCTTATTCTGTACAATAACGATGTTCTTGACACCCACGATTTCGAGAGCATGAAGATGCTCCGCTGTCTGTGGCATAGGACATGGCTCATTCGCGGCAATGACAAGGATGGCGCCGTCCATCAGACTTGCGCCGCTGAGACACGTTGCCATTAGCGATTCGTGACCGGGGCTGTCAACGAACGATATCTCTCTAAGAACCTCGAGCTCTCCTCCACACTTCGGACATCGCCCGTCCTTTGCTAGATGAGCAGTAGTGTACGCATCGGGCTCAGGACAGCTTGTACACTTCATGGTTACAGTGGCAGCATAGCCGAGTTTGATTGATATTCCTCTCTTTATCTCGTCAGAGTGGCGGTCTGTCCATTCTCCTGTTAGGCACTGTACTAGCGTTGTCTTACCATGGTCAACGTGGCCAAGTGTGCCGATGTTGACTTCACTCTGACCTTCGTATTTTCTGGGCACCTGTTATTCACATCCGACTATGCCTTTCTCTTACACAGAGGGGCTTCATCTACTCCTAATATGAAGTCTATGGTCTTGCTCACTGATTGTATCAAGAAGCCAGAACAAGACTGTCTATCAAGACTTGAAAGACCCGATTAAGCTGTCTTCATCACGAGTTCTTCTAGCGGCTTAGTGCCCTTCTCCTCTACCCGTACGTTCACTTGGGAGACTGCGGTGCTCAATTCCTTGCCGCGAACAGTCTTGCGTCGGCGGTCGCCCGACCTCTTGGACCTGAAACCGGGTGGTCCGTGTAACAGCACTCTCTTCCGGCCGCTGCCATGTACGTCTGGGCGTATCGGGAATCCAGCCGCGTCACTGCCGCCCGTTATCTTGAGCTTGTAACCAGGCAGGCCTAGGGCGTCCCCCTCCACGATATCACCGACCTTCTTGCCAACAAGATAGTTGGTTTTGGTGTCATCAAGTTCGTATTGGATGGCTTTCCCTGTTTCTGGGGTTGAGATGACAAGTTTGAATGGCAACTGCAATATCGCCTGCTCGAAGTTATGCTGAGATGCCCACGACATGGGCACCGGCGCATCTCAACTGGTCACACTTTATGAGGGTTTTGGTCGGGCTGAGCATGAGAGAGATACCTCGGCAAGAATGGGACCGTCCTCTTACACAACTGTTATAATAGGCTCCACTTTCCGGGCCTTCCAGAGCCCGACTGGCGTGCCGTGATGCATCATGGATCCTCTTACAGTCATTGAGATACTGGCCGTTATCTACATCGCAATCTATATTGTTGTTCAAGCCATAGGGGTTGAGAAGTTCAGTTCCAGGGGCATCGAAGCAGGCGCACCGTTCTTCATAATGATAAAGACCAAGAGGCTAAACGCATTCCTGACGAGGCTGGGTAAGAAGTTTCCTCGGGCTTTCTTCAACTTGGGTGTCGTCATCGCATTCGGCGGTATGGCGTTTGGTTTCTGGATGTTTGGTGAGAATCTACTACGCTTCTTCATTCAGCCCGAAACAGCAGGCGGCGTTGTTCCCGTGATACCAGGCGTGACGGTAACGGGTCTTCCTCTGGTATACATGTTGATTGGACTTGCTGTGGCACTGATCACCCACGAGTTCGCCCATGGTCTTGCATCAGCCAAGGAGAACATACCACTCAAAAGCTCAGGTCTGATGTTTCTCTTTGTTCTATTTGGGGCTTTCGTAGAACCTGACGAAGAAATCATGGAAAAGCAATCGACTCCGCAATCTCGAATGCGGCTACTTGCTGCCGGTGCATACTCGAACTTGATTTTCGCATTCATTGTCCTGCTGTTGATGACCAACTTCTATTCGCTAATGTCAATAGGATTCAATCCTCCGAGCGGAGCATACATCTATGACACAGTCCCGGGCACTCCAGGCGGCGAGTCCCTGCAAGTTGGCGATGTGATAATCGGTCTGAATGCGACCACGATTGAGAAGTGGTCTGATGTCTCTGTGTTCCTGTACAACGCCTCTGCTGGAGCGCTTGTCATAATACACACGCTAAGGGGTCCTGTCGATATCCATTTGGCTGCGAATCCGAGTAACGCATCAAAGGGGTACATAGGGGTCTATGGAGCTGACTATTGGGAACCCAAACCGGGCTGGAGTTGGATACCCTTCGGTCCAATGTTTGCTTTCCATTCGCAGCAGATTCTACTCTGGTCATTCGTTATTCTCTTCTCCGTAGCTCTATTCAATCTGCTTCCTATCCCTGCACTAGACGGAGACAAGCTCCTTTCGAACGCGCTTAGCCTGAAGATAAAGAGCAAGAGGACGCTTATGGCAATCATGTGGCCCATGAGAATTGCCGCCGTATCAGTCATCGTCCTCAGCATAGTTCTCTCCTTATGGTTCGGCAAAGGTCTGTTCTAGTCGGAGCAGGTTCGATTTGCCGGTGACGTGATTCAACAGGCAATGAGCTCAGCTCGCGGGAAATCGCCCGATGACTAATCTTAACTGCTGATGCTGCCTAGCCCCTCCGCCAGAGTGGTCCAGATGCAGTCCATATGTTCGAAGTGCAACCAGCCCGCCGTGTACCTCAGGCAATACACTTCAGAATCCCTCTGCAAATCCTGCTTGGTAAAGACCACTGTGGAACGAGTGAGGCGGAACATAAACAAGAGCCAAATGCTGAAAGAAGACGACCGAATTGTTGTTGGTGTATCCGGGGGCAAGGACAGTGCCACACTTCTAGATACACTCTTCAGAATTGAAAAGGACTTCCCGCAGGCCGAACTGATTCCTGTGCTAATCGATGAGGGCATAGAAGGTTATAGAGACAAGGGACTCGAAACCGCCCGCCAATTGACATCATCCTTGGGCCTCGAGCTCGAGATTCGTACGTTCAAGGATCTTTATGGTCACACGCTGGATGACATCATCCGCCTGCGACCTGCGGATTCTAATGGGGCATGCACATACTGCGGTGTGCTCAGGCGGCGTGCTCTGAACACTGCGGCACTGGAGCTCGAAGCTGACGTTGTTGCCACGGGCCACAACATGGATGACGAGGCTCAGACAATACTGATGAATGTCATAAGGGGTGACAGTCAGAGGATTGTTCGGACAAACAGACCACGCGATCATTCCATCAAAGGATTCGTGCCGAGGGTAAAGCCCCTCAGTGAGCTGTCGACCAGAGACACAGTTGTTTATGCCTATCATGTTGGACTGCCATACCACGACATTCCTTGTCCGTACGCCAGCGAAGCACTTCGCAACGACCTGAGATTGTTTCTGAACGAGATGGAGCACAAGCGGCCGGGCACTCTACTTGCCATTCTGCATTCGGGTGAGACGATGTCAGAAGCAATGGAGCACCAAGAGGGCGTCTCGGACGCCACAGTGTGTGAGAGTTGTGGTGAGCCTGCTTCTTCCAGATTGTGTAAAGTGTGCGCCATACTTCAGGAAATAGAAGGGTGGTAAGGAGTGGCCAAGAAACCCGAAATCCTTCATGAGCCAAGGATTATCGAGTACGGGACGAATCGCTGGGAACTGCTTGCTGCTTTAAGGTCTAGAGCTCTTGAAACCATGGAAGCGCTTGAGTCTGTGTCTTTGAAGCCCTTTGCCTACGGATCGATTGCGCGCGGGGATGTGAGTCCCTCATCTGATATTGACGTGGTGATACCATACCCGATATCCAGCTATAAACTTGAAACAGTTCTTCCGTCACCCATCAGAAGGGAGCTTGCCCAAGCTACTCCGTCAATGGTTCTGAAGGGACATATCTATATTCAAGATGGTGTGTGCGTGAGTTTTCCGATCTTCAAGATGCGTCAGAGGGAATTTGAGTTCTACAAGTGGGGTGGCCAGGTTGACAGCCAGCAGATACAGAACGAGATTCGGGTCTCGGGTGTTGACAAGAGGCTGCTCTTGATTGAGCCGACTCCCACTGGTCATAGGGAGAGTGGCGTTGTCGGCCACGAGAGCGAAGTTGCGAAGAAACTGTCCGTAAGTCTAGGCATAGCACAGGAGAGAGTTCGAGTCCTCACGAGAAGAGACGCTATTGGCAGAACGGGTATCTACAGGACCCACGTCCTTGCCGATACAGAAGGCTTCGAGGAGACTGCGAAAACACTGATGGACACAGACCCGGCATTGCGCAGGACAGTCGGAAGACGAGAGAGGTAGGTGCAGCCAATGGCCCGTGCTATCAAGCAGATTGCTGGGGATTCGCTTCTTGTCGGAAAGCTTCCTATGGGCTGCAGGCTGTGCGCCAAGGGATCAAAGATGGTACTCTTTGTGACTGGCCTGTGTGACAGCACGTGCTATTACTGTCCTCTATCCATAGAGAAGGCTGGTAAGGATGTCACGTTCGCCGATGAGATCCCTGTTCTCTCTGATAGCGACGTAGTCTCCGAATTAGATGCTATTGGCGCTAAAGGATCGGGGTTCAGTGGCGGCGATCCACTCTGTAGAGTTGAACGGACTCTGCATTACCTCAAGCTGCTCAAGTCCGTCCCTACGCCTGCTTTCCACATTCATTTGTATACCAGCAAATGCAATGTTGACAAAGCAACGCTGAAGAAACTTAGGAACGCCGGCCTAGACGAAATCAGGTTTCACCCACAAACAGATGACTGGACTGGCGTCGAGAATGCAGTGGCCACTGGAATCAACGTAGGCTTGGAGGTCCCGGCTATCCCTGGCACCGCTGATTGGCTTCAAGCTCTGGCAATGAGAGCCGAGGAGATTGGCGTATCCTTCATGAATATCAATGAGCTCGAAGCAAGTGAATCCAACTTCCAGCGCATAGCAGCTCTTGGAATGAGGCTTGGGAGCATGGACGCATCTAGCGTGGCAGGAAGCAGAGAAACCGCAAAGGAAGTCATGGAGTGGGGAACGCAAAACCTGTCCAAGCTCTCCCTCCATTACTGTTCCGCCCGGTTTAAAGATGCCATACAAATGCGCAATCGGCTGGAACGGCGATTGAAAAGAACTCGTCGACCTTTCGAGGAACGTGACGATTCAGATCCACTGTTGATTCTGGGTGTCGTAAGAGCGCCGCATGGCCAGCGCCTAGACATGCCCGCACTTTCCTCTATACAGGATGCTTTGAGGTCATACTTCGACGTTCCGTCCCGTCTCATGAACGTAGACACCAAAAGGATGCGAATTGAGATTGCGCCATGGGTCTTGACAGAAATAGCCGGCGAACTTAGAAGGACCGTGAAGCAAGGTTTCGAGATTGAGGTGGGCATCGTGCATGAGTACCCCACGTGGGATAGGCTCCAGACGCTTTTCAGCCCTCTCTGATCAATCGCCTATTCTGAATCTGAGGATCGCCGCGATTCCTCCGAGGCGCTGCAGCTGATCTCCCGCCGGATGATCTGTCGATACCACATTAAACACGGCGCGAGTTTTCTCACTGTCGTGAATCAGCTGGTCGAGCCATCTGCGTTGTTCTTCTGTTCCCTCTCTGAGTCTCTTATCCGTTATGAGCAAGTTCTGAATGGCACCGTACTGGGCTGCCTTCTCGACTTCCTTTTCTCCGTACGCTGCAAGCCCGTCTCCTTTTGCCACGTGGGCGATGAAATCTTCCACCAGTTTCGTCTCGGTTTCAATCTTCAATTCGGACAATGCATTTGAAATGACGCCCTTGTAGAGTATCTCCTTTGCACCGGGGATCCCAATGGAATTCGCACTCTCGACCACGATTGGAGGCATTCCCTTGAAACCCATGGCAGATAGATACTCACTGAAATGCTCTTTGACAAAGCCCGGTCCTGCTATGACTATCAGACCGATTTTGTTCTGTTCGAGCTGGGAGCGAAGAGCAGTTGCAACTTCGGAGAAGAACTCAGACATTGTGGTGTCGTAGGCCTTTTGGTCTCCTCGCTTACGAGATATGCTCGTGTATATGCTTACAGCCTCTCGTATTCCATAATCGGCGACGAGAATTATGTCTGAAGCACCATCTTCTATTGTAACAACAGCACAGATTGGATGGGCTTGAGCACGTTCTGCTTCCTCGATTCGCTTAAGCAGGAAGTCTGGCCAATGTGTTTTAACGATGGTCAGTATATCCCCCATCTCGATGTTGAAAGTATGATAGGAACCGATACTTACGAGGTCGGCGGGACCTTCGAGAATCTTGCCCTTTATCCTAACTCTGTTTGAAAAAGTATGGAATGCGACGTCCTCGACCGACAGCACAAGGGTCATTGGCTTGCGAATGCTGTCCTGTTTCCGGTCATCCTCATCGCCGACCTTGACTCGTCGAATGGTCCGTGCGATGACGACATCCCCTGCGGCTACGATATTGTACAGATGCCATAGGTCATCCAAGGTTTCGACCTTGAGTTCGATTTTGCCCTCCTTCAAGATCCTCTTGATAACCTTCAACTTGACATCTAGCGCCTATCATTTCTATCACAAGAAATAGCTTCCGAACTCGTCAGCATACCTAGCGCTGTTTGGATGGGCCGTCTGAGTATCGAGCCCTCCAATCCCATCGAAGAGAGATTCTGCCTGCTTGACGTGTTCGGGCAAGACAAACTCCTCCTGATCACGTACTGCAAGGTCTCCCGCAATTCTGACTAGTCCACCGAGTTCGCGAAGCCTGAGCGTAAGTGCTCCCCTCTGCCCATCTAACCTGTACGCGAAATCCTCGGAAATTCTGAGGATCGACTCAACCGAGCTGGCTGTCAGATGGGGTATTCTACCATCTTGTTCGACGGTTTGTGCGATGAACTGCACTGTTTTACTAACATTCTCTGTTGTCTTAGGCATGAATGTAGAGAGCATGATTTCATACCCGTAGCCTCTGATTCGTGAGCGCAGCGGCGGGAGTATGCTGGGCAAGTCTTCAGGATTGCAGGATGCAAACAGTAGAAAGTCACAGGGGACATCATCCACCCGTACAGCTGCGCCAGAACTCTGAGGATTATGTCCTGTTATCGGATATTTGCGGTCTTGCATCGCGGTTAGCAAGTGCTTCTGATGAGACCCCAGCGCAGCAATCTCGTCTACATACAATAAGCCCTCGTGTGCTTCGTGGATGGCCCCTGGAACCACTCTCCTGTAAGCAGGCACACCTAGGGCGTCTGCGCTGCCATAGGGGTCATGTTTCACGTCTCCTAATAGCTCGACTTCATTTGCGCCCGTCACCCTAATGAATCGGGGACTGCCGAGCGAAACAAGGACATGTTCCTCGTTTTCGATGAGGGCTGCGGCTAAAGGGCTGTTCTTCTCAAGGCCTCTGAATACCTGTATCAAATCATGTCCAGCCCTTCTGTATTCTACCTGATGCATAATGTTGTCGACGTTCTCGCGGCATGTCACAGACATAAGAGCGCGTTCGCCTACGACGTCGAGAGCACGGAATAGGCCATGATACGAACCATCACCAAGCCAGTCACATCTCTTGGGACTGCCGCAGTCCACACAGGTACTCTGGCTCGGCGAAGAGAAGCTACCACATTTCGGGCACCTATAGCCCATCTTTGATGCGACTTCGAATGGCATCTCCTCGGGCCGGATGTAGGTAGAATCAGGAGGGGCGCTCGCGTTTTCTCGTTGCCCCTGGTCGTCGTCAAGTCTTATGACCACAACACGAGGTCTGTCTGGACGGGATGGGTCGTGTCGGAGCCTTATCTCCTCTCTGGGTTTGGGAAGAAGAGTATAGGCCGCTTCTGCAAGCAGGGACTTCCCGATTCCGGGTGCTCCGCATAGAAGAACGTGCCTCCGTTGCATCACAGCTGAACGGACCACGGAAACTGCATGGTCTTGACCGATTATCCGCTCAAATGGATCTTTAGGGACGGTCACTTCTGCAGTGGTTTCCATTACACCCAAGACAGAAGCCAAGTTCGACGTCCTCGCACCTTTCGGTGCGCTAGTTTCCTTGGAGCAAAGTGATAACACTGTGTAATACGGGCGGCGAAACTTGGGGCGGACCAGTCTCGGGTCTGTTCGAACTAGTCTGATTCTAGACTGTGAATCCCTAGTGACGCACTCAATGTAGAGTCCGTGCGCGAGAGACGCGAAATATGAAACCGGAGAGACGTCGCTCTCGTGTTTTTCCTGAGAGACGAAATTCGGTCTTCTCTCCGGTCTTCACTAGCAATGTCGGAGTTGACATGAGCGGCTCCGGCAACTAATGTTCGAAGTCACCAAAGGTAGCAATCTGAAGGCTGGCTGGTTTGCTCTCGATGTCTGCGACGGCTGCGCCGATAATGAGCCGCATCTGCTTTGTGGCGGCCATATCGACCAATCGCTGTGTCACGACACCATCAAACACAACAGCATCGACGCTGCTTTGCGATTCTAGCGTTTTCGCGAGGTCTGCAACCCCACATTCCACCAGAACCTCCCTATTCTTGTTGAATAACACAGCTTTGAAAGACTCCTTGATTTGAGGTATCTTGGCGAGGAAAACTTGGTCGACTTGTGGTACGGCCCGCTGATGTCCTCTGTTTGGCCTCGGAGGCGCTTTCGGCGGTTCTACTTTCTTCTCCTCAGTTCGATGCACTTCCTCTTTTCGGCTCTCCTCTTTTCTGGGTGGCCTTGGTGACCTCCTGAAAAATGACCTCTTCTTGGGCGGAGCGGCCGCTTTCGAGTCACTGACAAGAGCTAATGCCTGTTCAGCCGGTATCTTAGTCTGCAGAGCCTTCAGGAGTTCTGGGCGCGCGAGTTCCTCCACTTCCTTGCCTTCCGGAGCTCGTGCGATATAATCCACTTTTGCGACCTGCATTAGTTCTCTGAGTATGAGGTCTCCTCCCCGGTCCCCATCAAGAAAAGCAACAATGGTCTTCCCGGACTTTCTGGTAAGTTCTGATACGGACTTAGGAACATGAGTTCCCTCAACAGCTACAGTGTTTTCGATACCGCTCTTCATGAGGTTAATGACATCTGCTCTACCCTCGACGATGATTATCTCGTCGCTTTCAGTAAGCTCAGGTCCTGCAGGAAGGTTCTCAGGGCCGAACTTGGCTACGGTTTTCTTCTTGCCGGCGGTGACTGCACTTGTAATCTCTTCTGTGCCAGGAGCGATTTCTTCTTCCCAACCCTTGAGGATGCTTATTGCTCTGCTAACGACCCTTCTGCGCTTTGCCCCTCTTATGTCCTCAAGCTTCTCAAGAGTGACTTTCGCAGTGCATGGACCGACTCTGTCTACAGTCTCAAGTGAGGCTGCTAACATCGCAGTAGCTGTCTTGTTCAATGAGACCGGTATTACTATCTCTCCTTTGCTCATTCCACCCTCGGACTTGACAGCAATCTGAATTCTTCCTACTCGTCCTGTACGCTGAAGCTCACGAAGGTCGAGATCCTCGCCCAGAAGCCCCTCTGTCTGACCGAATATCGCTCCTACCACATCCGGCTTGTCAACGACTCCTTCAATCTCTATCTTTGCCCTTATCACGTACTTAGCAGTACTTTGGTCAAAATCTGTCCCTATTTCGATACACTTCTCCTATTCTCTACTGCCTAGTCCCCTCCTCTGATGAGTCTGGCAGTTCCGGCCAGCCGATGCCTCATTGACCTGAGATTCTCATTCAAGGTCTGCAGCGTATTGATACTTCAGCAGAGACTCTGAGTCCTGCCTTTACTTCCGTAAAGATGATTGAGACACAGATTGTGATTGGATGAGTGATAACGGTCGTAAGGCCCATTTGGCGAATTGTTGCCGGCTCAGGCTCCTATCAGAGCCAAGGGCCCACGGCGCATATGATGTGATGATTTGATGATATGGAAAGCTGAAGCTAGTTCAGCACTACTTGAAGCAAGTTCCGAATGCATCGTATATGAACGTGTCGCTGGTGGACATGAGAACAGGCGACAAGCCTAATAGCCTTCTAGGCTATTATCTCAATGTTCAGCAGAAGCAACACCGTGGATTCTGTACAGAACCTCGGTTAGCGACTGTTTGAACAATGACCTGCCAAACACCATATGGACGAGCCACAACGGACCCGTATGATGTGGATGTTCATCCCAAGATGAATTCGGGTCACCTTGGTATCGTATATTGGCAGGCGGGTCGATGCCACTCAAGGTCCTTGCACGAGGCAGCTCAGCTGAGCCGGACACACGGTCCGATGCCGTGAGGTTGGGTGTTTGTGTAATCAGGGCACAGGCATCGGCCACCTTCTTCCATCTTCAAGTGCAACTCCTGAAACCACAGAACTGTTTAAGACACAGGATTTCGCCGCTACTTTAGTCCATGACAAGTGTCGATCCACATCCTGACTTCGTTAGGGCCGGTCGCATTGCAGCTAGAGTGCTGTCAGAGGTAGTCGAGAAGGTCAAGCCGGGAGAGAAGATTCTAACTATATGTAATCTTGCTGAGAAGAAGATACTTGATTACGGCGGCGGGTCGGCAGGCATTGCTTTTCCATGCAACGTTTCACTGAATCAGCAAGCTGCACACTATACCAGTCCGTACGGAGACACGTCGGTGCTGCCTGAGAAAGGTCTTGTGAAAGTAGACCTAGGTGCTCAAGTCAATGGCCACATCTCAGACACGGCAGTCACAGTCGACCTTGACGGTTCTTTCCAGCGGTTTGTGAGCGCGACAGAGGAAGCACTGGATGCTGCTATCGCCGCGATAAGACCTGGAATCAGCTTGGGTGATGTGGGGGCAATCATAGAGCGAGCGATAAGAAAGCACGGCCTAAGGCCAGTGCATCAGTTGTCAGGTCATCAGCTGAAACCATGGATCCTTCATGCTGGCAAGAGCGTACCCAATGTCGGTGTAAGACACAGCGAACGAATCGAGGTGGGCGAGACATACGCTGTAGAGCCATTCTCAACAGATGGTGACGGCACCGTAAGGAATACCGAAGCTGCTTTCATCTTCTCTAATGTAATGAGCGAGAACCCGAAGGTTGATGGAAAGGCTCGAGAAGTGCTGAACAAGGCTCGTCAGAGATTCGGCACTCTTCCTTGGGCCTCCCGGTGGCTTCACGAGAGTTCCTTTGACGTTGTTCCAATCATTCGGGCGCTTGTCCGTATTGGAGCCGTTAGACAGTACCTTGTCCTTGTTGAAGGCAAGAACGGGATGGTTGCACAATCCGAGCACAGTCTATTCGTGAGTGATTATGGCGCCGTAGTAACGACTGCACGCAACAAACAGGATTGATGTCGTTTCCTCTTGTATCTTCAGGAATATCATAATGAGCCTCCGGAGTTCGCTAATGAAACATCTTAAGAACTGGCGTCGAGGACTGGAACGAGGTTATCCCTATGGGTTTGGCTCCTCTGCCGGCTCAGCTTCAGGCGGGAAAGATTGCTTCTCGCGTCCTGAAGGAGACTGTAGATCAAGTCAAGCCGAGGGCAGGGATACTCAATCTCTGCAGACTTGCTGAAAAGAAGATCATAGAATATGGCGGCAGACCTGCTTTTCCATGCAATATATGTGTCGACAATATCGCGGCGCATTACACGTCGCCTCGAGACGATCACTCCGTCATACCAGATTGCGGACTGGTGAAAGTTGACATCGGCGTTCATGTTGACGGGTATATTATTGATACTGCAAGAACTATCGATATTGATGGCACTCTTGAGGGATTTGTGTCGGCCACTGATGATGCTCTTGGCGAGGCGATTAGCATGATTGCGCCCGGAACCCCCCTAAGTGAAGTGGGCGATAGGATTGAGAGGGTAATCAAGACCTATGGCTTAAGACCGGTTAAGGAACTCACGGGGCACAGCATATCGAGATACACACTACACGCAGGAAAGACTGTGCCCAATCATAGGACTCACGGAAGCACGCAAGCAGAAGCTGGCGATTGCTATGCAATCGAACCATATGCAACAAGTGGGTCTGGCATATCAGAAACTAAGAATGCTTTCATCTTCTCAAACACAGGTCTTGACAAGACCCTTGAAGGCATGGCCGAGAAACTCAGACTGCATTTGAGAGAGAAATACGGGTCTCTTCCCTTTGCTTCCAGATGGGTACAAACCGGGACAAAGGAAATAGATGTATCGGGACTGCTTAGGGTTCTGTTGAGAAATAGGGTCATCAGGGCCTACCCTGTCCTGGCAGAGAAGAAGGGACGACCCGTAGCTCAAAGCGAGCATACAATCTTCGTGTCGGAAAAGGGCGCCGTTGTACTCAGTCAATCAAACTAGAAGTTGGACTTGGCTTTCGGTTCTTCCTCTTTGACAATGTAGACGCCCTCTATGGCTGTCAGAGAGCCGCACTTCGGGCACTTTGTTTCCAGAGGCTTCAGCACGAAATCCCCTTTCTTGAAGTCCCTGATTTCCTTGAAGTCACAAGCCGTGTTGCTGCATCTTATTTCCGTGATCGTGGGCGGAGGTGGTTTGTGTCCCTTTGGCTGTCCTCTTGCCGTGAGGAGATTGAAGCCGATTGAGATGATGAGAAGTCCGACGAACAACCAAATGAACGACTGAGGGTCGTTCATTGTCATGAATATGAGTGTTGCTCCCACTACTGAGATGAACAACCCAATTAGCCTAGAGAGTACGCTCATCGTTGACACCTCAGAGACCGATTCCCATTGTATTCCCGATTCCCGCGAGCACGATTTTGTCTCCGGGCTTGGTGCGTTTGAGTATAGCCTCCCTGATGCGGTCGATTACATCAGGGATAGCCTCGAGGACTTTCTTCTGCATTACTCCGACCGCCGCGGCTTCATCCTCCTTGACGACAAAGGCTTCGAGGGCAATGCCATTCTGGGTGGCCGTTTCTTCTATCGCGTGTTTCTCTGGACCCGGATCTCCTATCGCCGCTCCAGTGCCCTCCGAGACTCGTCCGAGATCCTCGCCCTCAAGTTTCAAAGCCGCATCTACTGTGATTATGCGCGTGATTCCCCCGCTATTCTGCTCTACGAGCGTCTTCACGGCGAAACCCGGCTTGCCCACTGTGCCTCCGGGGCCGGTAGCACGCAGAGCATACACAGTTCTTCCCTCTACTTGTACGGGGTAGTAGCCGACTTCGCGCCCAATCTCGTTCACGTAGGCGTCAGGGCCCGCTCCGTATTTCCTAGCAAACTTGGTTACCACAAGTGGCCCAATGCCGTCACCGATGGGCTTTCCATCGGAGAATGCTTCGACAGAGTCGTAATATGCCTTGGCCATCCTCAATAGATCTGGCATCTGCATCTGTATCTGCATTATCATAATCTGGCTCCCTGTCTTCTTGCCGAGAAGATAGAAGTGCCTAACAACCCTGAATATCAGTGACAGAACCTGAGTTACTTCCATGGTGTTCTCCAGGTTCTGGTACGTACTCGTGGTTGCATTGGGGGCCAGCTCTCTCACGAATTCCTGAAACCTGTCTCTTCTATCATCTAGCAGGTGGTCAAGACGCTTGAGGACTCCTGCTGGATCCAAGTCAACCGGCATGATTGTGAAGAAGTCAAGCCAGCGGTCAATACCTTTGGTGACATCTGCTTCACTCTTGCCGTATTGCTTGAACGTAGCAATGGCGGAATCTCTGGAATCAATGGACATCTCCTTGAGCTCGATCAGTCCCGACTCAATCTGTTTCAGCCACTGCCACATTTGGAATTTTGCACCGTAGAGGCTGAATATCAAGATGAAAGCATAGAATGCTATGTTTAGTAGCCAGCTGAACTGGCTAAGATCCACGCCACCTAGCTGCATTTACATCACCGGCAAGACCCATGGTAGCTCTTTAATAGTTTCTATCTGTGAAATAATGAAAACATCACCATACGCAACGAGTCGAGGCACCAAGTCTGTGAAGAGAGAATGTGGCAGCTGATAGGCCTGTCACGGGCTCGCGCACCGCACATGTCCTATCACGATAGTTGGCTTAACTTCGGAGATCGGAACGGGATCCGGTGAACCCAGCTATCTGTGGCCGCCATCGAGCCGTTTCTCGTTGGTTCTTGTTTTAAACGTTGCTCTCCGACTGTATGCAAGTCTATTAGGCAATAGCAGTAAGCACCAAGAACACAGCACAGAGTCCAGCCGTTGGCCGCCTCACTTCTTGTATCAGCTGATAGGCGACGGCTACTGTTGCTTGGGATTATGAAAAGGCTCTTCCTATGTGAGCAGTCTCCTTCTCGCTATTGAAGAAGGACCAGAAGTGGTGGAACTGGTGGGGACGCAGGGATTCTCCCGCAGCCGCGCAATGCGACTACGCTTTGAACCCTGGATCGACGAGTTTCACTTCTTTATGACCCCTTGGTTCATAAGATCTGGAGCCCGTTGCCTTTCCGGTCTGGGCCACGTCCCCGGGTTTGTTCCATCGTACGGCTCGGAGATTCGTTATTGATTTAATTCTTGCGCAAGAATCATCGCTTTCTGTTGGTATATCGTGAATGAAGGATAGCACGACAGTAATAAGTGCCGCAGCCTCAGGATAGAGTCATGAGAGAAACGGGACCAGGTCTCCGGGGCACCGCAGGTATCGATGAGGCAGGCCGGGGGCCAATGATTGGTCCCCTTGTTGTCTGTGGTGTGCTCGTACAGCCAGAGTCTATAACTGAACTCCAGCGAATTGGCGTTCGAGATTCAAAGACCTTGACTCCCAAGCGTCGTGTCGAACTTGCAAAGAAGATTCGAGGTATTGCAGACAGAATCAGTCTCAGACGGATCTCCGCAGCCAGAATTGATGATTTGAGAGCCAAAGGGGTGACGATGAATGAGATCGAGGTTCGGGCATTTGCATCGATTCTTCGTTCTCTTCGACCAGACAAGGCATTCATCGACGCAGCAGACATCAACGCCCAGAGGTTTGGCGTCCTGATTGGTGAAAAAAGCGGTCTGGTGTCGCTTGGCTGCAGCATAGTTTCAGAGCACTTTGCAGATTCTACTTATCCAGCTGTCTCTGCGGCATCCATAGTCGCAAAGGTAGATCGTGACAACCGCATCAGAGAGCTACAGAAGAACTATGGGGCATTCGGCTCTGGTTATCCGTCGGATTCCAGAACTGTTCAGTTTGTTCGTTCCTTTGTTGTCGACAAGACGCCACTACCTGCAATAGTGCGAAAAAGCTGGAAGTCCGTCGAGAGAATCCTGAGGGAGAGCAAAGGCGAGCAGATGCGGCTAGGCTAGGACTAGTCTATATTCCTGACCTTTCCTCGATAATCCTCTTTAGTTCACTTGGCTTATCAATCTCGTCGAGTTCTAGCTGCCTGATAACAGGGAGGTCGGAGACCTGCTCCTCCGCCTTTCCTTCTTCGACTACTATTATCGCGCTCGATTCCGCAACTTTGGAAACGCTCTTCAGTATCTCCACGCGTTTGTGCAAGTTCAAGCTCTTGAGAGAGCCAATACTGGTCAATAGCGGCGGTCCTTCTTCTTTTGCAGCCACATGGAAAGGCGCCCTGTCAGTCCAGAGCACTTTCATTCCGAGCCTCTCAAAGAACTCATTCACACGTTTCTCAAGACCCGGGATATCCCTTGGAAGTCTTGACCGATCAAGATGCTTGCGTCCAACCGGCTTCCTGAGTATGTCTATTGGGATGATGAGGTCGGTCTCAAGCACTTCCTCTAGTCTTGCGGCTACTTCCGAACTAACATCCATCTCGTCCTTTTCGTAGGCAAGAATCGCTCTTGTAGAAACCTCCACGCACTCCGCAAGCTGTTCCTTTGTCATTCTGCGTGAATTGCGCGCTTCTCTTAGTCTGACACCATCGATGGCAACAAACCTTCCTCCTCTCTGAATGAACTCTCGGGGAGCTTGTCCGTCGGTCGTCACGCTATGAAAGCTTGGAGGCGTCACAGTGAACACGCCATATCTTTTGTAGGCCGTCCCGTCTTCCAGAACGCCCCTGCGCGCTCTCTCGCCCACTACTAAGGCAGTAGCATTGAAGAACAGCGCTACCTGTTGAAGAGCAACGGCGTCGTCTTTCGTCAGGGCATCGATGTTTGAAAGGACCTTTACAAGGATGAGTTGCTCTCCTTTACGTGCCACCAAATCGAAGCAGCTGGGTCTCACGTCACACTGTGATGAGAACTCAAACCCAGCCTCCTCTAGGTTCGCCATGACCTCACGCATCAGCTGGTTTCGAGTGACAGTCATCGTCAGTGCCTTAGGTAAACTTGCTGCGAGCATATTTCAGGATTGCTAAATATGATACTTCAAGCAGTGAAGGACCGTGGTCTCACTCGGTGTCAGGAGCCAGTGCGAATCCGATGCATGTTGTCGAAGGCATCTTGCGCCGAAGCAATTGCACTTCTGGCCGGGCCAATGTATCGATAGGCTTCCAAGTCTTGATGGTCGTCCATGGTAGGTCGACATGTCCTACGACCATCCTTCGTATCAGGAAAGACTCGACTCTTCCTCCAGCTATTGTGAATATACCCGGTCCTAGGTCAAGTCTTCTGAGAATAACTATTGGAAGCCTTAGTTCGCTTTGGTACTCGGCTGGGACTTCCTTTGAAAGCATTTCAATCTCCTCCTTTCGAAAGGAGGAGCTCTCCCCATTACGTGTGACAAAGGACGGCGAATGGCTTACAATGAGTTCAGAGAGTTTGATGGTTGAGCTTGGCAAATGGTTGTTAGCCTCGTCTATCTCTCGCTGGATTGTTCTCTCAAGCAGGCCCGTCACTTTATGTCCTCCCTAACACGGCACACAGCAAATACATGGTCTCTATCAAAGGGCTCAAGGTCGATTTTCTCGATGACCTCAAGTCCGAGTCCGTCGAGCTTGGAGATTTCCCTGCTATAGATTTGGTTCACATCCGAAGTCGAATCTATACTGCGCGCTTTGATTGCTATCATTGCCCAAGCACCGTATGAGCAGAAGGTCGAAACATTGTCGTGTAAGATTCTGGCCTGATCCGGCTGTGCAATATCCTGGTATGTCACATCAATCTGGCTCGAGACAATTGGAGCATATCTAGCCGGATGTCTAGCATCGTCTATGATTGGCACAATATTGCTCCGGGAGGCGGCGAGACGAATCAATCCTCTTGCTATCGTAGGCGAGAACTCGACAGCATAGACAACACCTTGGGGCCCCACAATATCAGATACATGACTGACTGTCGTACCTGAGGACGCTCCCAGATAGAGCACCTTAGAACCGGGCTGAATCGGCATTTCGTTGAGACCGTTCTGCATGGCAGCTGCCAGTTTCGATCTATTAAGAGACCAGACCCTGAAATGGCCCTCTTTAGTCATGACGATTCTTTCACCGTATACACTCTGGCCCGGGACCAGACTGCGCGTGGCAAGGAGCGTTCGGCCATCCTCGGTGATAGTAAAGACACCTGGAAATCTGTGAGGTTCTATGCTCACCAATTGCGTCCTCCGCGTCTCTTCTCCTTCTTGTACTGACCCTGCCCGGAAGGACGCGATCTGGGGGGTCTGCTTTTCCTCGTTTCCGGCGGTGGTCTTTCGGGCGGCTCGGGATTCTGCTTCCGTATTTCTTCGGTTCTCTTTTCGAATGCTTTTCTCAGTTCTTCTCCAACATCCCTGCGGGAATAAGCGTCGATCTTGGCTGCAATACTCAGCTTTCCTGCGAGTGCCCTGGCAATCTTACCTCTCTGCCAGTATGGGGCAGAGTAAATCTCGGGTACTTGGTATATGATGCCGTGTTTTGGCGGGTCGGTTCCGGTCTTCAGACTCCGGAACAGGGCTCTTTCTGCACCGTAGACTTGGACTGTACTAGAGGGTCTGGAAGCCAAGTCCTTCATTGAACCTGCTAGGCTAATCAGGCGGGCCCCTACCATCGGTCCTACAAGTGCGGTTATGTTGGGGGCCAGAGTGCGCATCATAGACCCGACATAGTCTTCAAGCTCTCTCCTTAGTTCGTAGAGGCCTTGGACCCTCTCAGCCAAGCGGCTGATTATTGCTAGGTCTGCTTCCTCAAAGTCTGCTCCCATATCCTCGTCGAGGTTGCCAATCACTGACTGAATCAAGGAATCCGATAATCCTGCTGACCTGAGCCGTTCTTCGTCAACTTGGTTGCGTCCCTTGCAGGCTATCACAACACGGATGAATTGTTCTTGGTCTTCGACTAGCTTGCTGAGCGAGCTGTGATGCAAGGAATACCATTCTCTCAGCCGCATGGCCGCCACATTGATTGATTTGTCGATTTCACCGATAGCATCAATCGCATGCTTGACCAGAAGGTCACGTGCTTCGCTTGCCGCACTTACACTGGATTTCGCAAGAATGAGTCCAACGGCGCGTTTGAATGCTCCCGCTTTCTCCTCAGACTCAATAGCACCTGAATCCTGAAGATGCTTCTCCATGCCCATTCTAAACCATTTTGCCGTGGGTGATGACTGTTCAACGCGCACAGGGATTTTGGTCAATGTCGAGACGGCTCGTGCTATTGACGGGCTCTCGACGACAATTTCGTCAGTGTCAGACCTATCCAGTCCTTTCACGGCTTGCGTGAGACCAGTGGTTGCCTTGCCCTCGTTTGCAGTCGAGACTTCCAAAGCGGAAGCATCCACATCCGGGTAAGTCATGTATTCAGCAATCACATTTGCGTTCTTGTCGAGCACGAATGTGCCAAAGGCAGTGAGGGCGAAGTAAACTGGCAAATCACATCATCCGCTTGCCTTGGCGCATCGCATCATCATAAGGTTGACTATCAGCCAAAGGTCCTGAAGACACCGCGTGCCATTGTGCTTATTACAGCCCCTCAGCTAGTCCCACAAGATGAGATTACATTGAAGATTGAAGGATATTGGCTGGCATCCGGAATCCTAGGCGTCACGGGTTCTAGCATGCGTCGAGTAATCAATGCTGGAGCGGACGCAGTAGTAACCAAGTCAATCGGTCCGCGTCCTAGGAAAGGAAACCCCGGCCCAATCTTGACCGCATCTCATGGTGGCCTATTGAACGCAGTTGGACTGACTAACCCGGGCATTGACCAATTCTCGGAAGAGATGGAATTGATGAAGAGCTCTGGCATCCCGGTCGTTCTAAGTATTTTCGGATCCACGATTGATGAGCTGGTAGATGTGGCCAGAAAAGGCGTGAGTATGGCACCCGCTGCCATCGAGCTGAATCTTTCATGCCCTCACGCTGAGATTGGTCAGATATCGCTCGACCCCTGTCTAACTTACGATTTTGTTCACGCAGCAAGAGAGGTCGCTGATTGCCCCTTGCTAGCAAAAATCACGCCCAACGCATCAGATATCGTCGCAATAGGACAAGCTGCAGAACGTGCCGGGGCAGATGCTGTGGTCGCCATTAACACAGTGAGAGCGATGAAGATTGACATCTACCAAAGACGGCCTGTCCTTGCCAACAAGGTCGGAGGCCTATCAGGGCCGTCGATATTCCCCATAGCGGTCCGATGCATATACGACTTGTACAGCGCCCTGTCGATTCCCATCATTGGTGTCGGAGGAGTGTCCTCATGGGAGGACGCGATTGAGATGCATATGGCCGGGGCAAGAGCGATTGAGGTGGGAACTGCTGTCCTACAGGGCATCGGCATTTTCAGACAGATTAAGGAAGGGGTGCAAGTCTATCTCAAAGAGCAAGGGTTCACTGACATTTCTGAAATCGTGGGCATTGCGGGGAGGACATGAGAATGGACATGTCTCAGCTTGTTGGGAATCCGCAATCCGTTCGCGTGAGCAAGATCATCAGCGATAATGAACGAGTCCGAACACTAGTCTTTCCTATGCGACTGACAGACAAGGAAATCCAACCAGGTCAATTCCTTATGGTCTGGGTTCCCGGAGTGGATGATATCCCAATGAGCGTCTCCATGTGGAATCCTCCCAACGTTGGAATCACAGTCCTTCCGGTAGGAGAAGCAACCCAGTCGCTCACTGCAACGGCAGAGCGTCAATGGCTAGGAATCAGAGGTCCGTTTGGGAATCACTTTGATCCTCAGTCAGGAAGGGTGCTTGTTGTTGGCGGTGGAATTGGAATTGCACCGCTTAGGTTTCTTGTTTATCGACTTCGTGAAGTGGGTGCAGATATCACTTTCCTGATGGCTGCACGAACCGCGAAAAATCTAGTCTTTGTCAACGAATTCAGCAAGCAAGCTGGCAAGAAGATACGCGTGAAGATTGCGACAGATGATGGATCTGCAGGCTTCAAAGGACTCGCAACCGATGCCGCAGAGGATCTTCTCAGAGGTGCCGATTTTGACATCATGTATACGTGTGGACCTGAGAGGATGATGGCTGGACTCTACAGGATAGCCAGTCAACGGAGGATACAATTCCAAGCTTCTCTTGAGCGATTCATGAAGTGCGGGTGCGGGATTTGTGGATCATGCGCATTAGACCCAACTGGCGAGCTGGTGTGTCTGGATGGCCCCGTGTTCACTGGAGAAAGACTTGCCCAACTCAACGAGTTCGGTAAGTACTGCAGAGATTCCACGGGAGCAAGAAAGGCTCTATAGCCAATATGCTACTCAATCATGCCATGCCGCGTCTTCTGGGCGGGTAACTCTGTGCTGTAACACCCACAGTTCGACCGCGAACGAATCGCTTGACGTAGTTGTTCTTATTTCTCACTCGCGGGATGGGGGTATGCCGCTCTCGAGCCTGGACCTTTGGAGTCGCCTCTCGGACTTTTCCTGCCTTTGTTAGTGAACCATGTGAACCAGGCATTTGCAGCTTCCTCTATTCAAGTTTGCATCATAATCTTCGGGCTGCTCATAAAAAGCTATCCAATGAGCACGACCTATTTCGCTTCGCCCAAGGTCATGGAAAGAGCGTATCGCTTAGTATTAATGTCTACACGGGGCTAGACGTGGGACAATGTCTGCCACAGATGAAGACCTCGGTCTCCGAAGAGAGATCATAGAAATACTGCTTAGCTCAGAAGGCTCTCTCGACAAACAGGCTGTCAATCGCATCAAGAACTCTGTCTGTGCAAAGTACAAGCGAGCTGAGATTCCCTCGAATGCAGACATACTTGAGGCTGCTCTGCCCGAAGAACTTGAGGTACTTACACATCTGCTGCAAAAGCGTCCTGTGCGGACAGTGTCAGGCGTTGCCGTTGTTGCCGTGATGACCAGCCCCTGCCGCTGTCCTCATGGGAAATGCGCGTATTGTCCTGGAGGCCCAGAGAATGGTGTGCCCCAAAGCTACACCGGCTTTGAACCGGCCACAATGAGGGGCTTACAGAATGAATTTGACCCATACAGGCAAGCGGAGAGCAGACTGAACCAACTGAGAGCGACCGGACATTCTGTCAATAAGACAGAGCTAATTGTCATGGGTGGAGACTGGTGTTCAAAAGAGCAGAGCTATCGAGAGTGTTTCGTCAAGGGCTGCCTTGATGCGATGAACGGCGGGATTAGTAGTGACTTCGAAACCGCGAAGGCCCTCAACGAAGTCTCTCAAGTCAGAAACGTCGGCATGACGTTTGAGACACGACCAGACATGATAACTCCTCAAGCTGTGGATGACATGCTGAGGCTAGGTGCAACACGGGTTGAGATTGGCGTTCAGAGCCTTTCCGACTCAGTACTCAAACTGGTCGAACGTGGACATGATGTTGCGGCTACAGTTCGCGCCACAAAACTGCTCAGAGACTCTGGACTCAAGGTCTGTTACCATATCATGCCCGGCCTTCCCAATACCACGCCTGAAGATGACTTGGCCGGGTTTGAGCAGCTGTTCTCCGACTCCCGATTTCGTCCTGACATGCTGAAAATCTACCCTACACTGGTCATCAAAGGTACGAAGCTTCATGATTGGTGGGTGCGTGGCGACTATATTCCCTACGAAACAGAATCGACAGTGGACTTGTTGGCCCGGGCCATCAGCAAGATGCCTGAGTATGTTCGGATTCAGCGTATGCAGAGAGACATACCCCTTCACAAGATTGAAGCGGGCCTGACCAAGGGCAACCTGCGGGAACTCGTACACGAGAGGATGGGGGCTCTGGGTCTCAGGGATCGTACGATAAGATACAGGGAAATCGGTCATTACGAGATGAGGACGGGGCAGAAGGTCAGTATCAATCATCTACAATTCGTCTGCCGCGACTATGAAGCCTCAGATGGAACTGAAACGTTTTTGTCATTCGAAGAGCCTGCCTCTGACGTAATTTGCAGCTTCCTTAGACTTCGCAAGCCAAGCAAAGATGCGCACCGACCTGAGCTTGCGGGAGGTCGAGCTGCGATTATCCGTGAGCTGCGGGTTTATGGCCCCGTTGTTGATATTGGAAAGAGGAAACCTGGGGCTTGGCAGCATTTAGGCCTGGGAGAGGAGCTTGTTTCTGCAGCCGAGAGAATAGCCAGAAAGGATTACCACGCAGAACAGCTTCTGGTCAACAGTGGACTTGGCGTCAAGCAATACTATAGAGACCTTGGTTTCAGAGACACAGGTCCATACTTGGTCAAGGCTCTGCGTTGAGTCCGTGAACGTCCAAGGAGGAAGTATGGCGCCGAGGAGGAGATTGATTCGGCCATGACGGAGTGTCAGGACCTTTGAACTCCTGAGTGCAGAGCACACCGGTTTTCAAGACCGGCGCCTTAATCCGGGCTTGGCTACCTCGGCCCACCTGCAGGTTTCTTCCTGTAGGACGCCCCCCGTTGGAAACTGCTTTTAAGCTTCTTGGACTGCCCGATAGGGAAGGAGCGATTCCGGTTGAAGCATGGCTTCAGATACCATGGACATACATCTGATGTCACTATAGAATGCTGGGCTCCCACTCTCGAGAAGGCATTCGAGGAGGCCGCACTGGCAACCCTTGAGGTAATGGTCGACACTTCTCATGTGAGAGCCCTCGAGTCAGTGGAGGTCAGCGTCAAAGGAGTCGATTTGAAAGAGCTTCTTCTATCTTGGATTGGGCGGCTCATTGCTCTTGTGGACATCAACCAGCAGTTCTATTCGAGATTCGAGGTGAAAGGAATCTCGGAAGCCTCTGATGGATTCTTGCTCAATGGCAATGCGTGGGGAGAGACAATAGATTTCACAAGGCACAAGCCACGAACCGGGGTCAAAGCCATGACCTACGCTGACATGAGA
>Ga0153915_10001136_pt1 | contig 24496 bp, 17 predicted proteins | sample Opewatmetagenome_2_FD_107003 | JGI IMG/M metagenome (GOLD analysis project Ga0153915, IMG submission 107003) | Freshwater wetland microbial communities from Ohio, USA - Open water 3 Core 3 Depth 3 metaG | ecosystem: Environmental > Aquatic > Freshwater > Wetlands | place: USA: Ohio, Lake Erie...
TATTATTTATGGCACTCGTAGGGTCGGTAAAACTACCCTGCTTAAATCATATCTTGCCTCCTGCGTGTTGCGCTTCCGTTTTGAGACTAGAGATGATGTACGTATCCGTAATTTGATAGAATCTGGCGATCTTAAGCAGATTGGTGCCTTTGCTGAAGGGTTTGATCTGATAGCCATTGACGAGGCGCAACAGATCCCGGATATCGGCATGGGGCTCAAAATACTCGTTGATCATGTCCCGAACCTGAAGGTTATTGCCACTGGTTCTTCATCCTTTGACCTTGCAGGGGCCGCCGGTGAACCTCTCACTGGACGCAAGCGAACGATCATCCTTTTTCCAATAAGCCAGCTGGAGTTGAAGCAGAGATTCAACAATTATGACCTGCACCAGCGGCTTGATGAATATCTCATCTACGGATCATATCCGGAGGTTGTTGTAAATGAAGGCAGAAAAGGAAGGATAGACCTACTGGAAGAACTTGTGGGATCTTATCTTTTGAAAGACGTGCTGGCTATGGAACGCATCCGCTCTTCACGCACACTAATAGATCTTTTAAAGCTGATTGCCTTTCAGGTTGGGAGAGAGGTGTCTCTTAATGAACTAGCCATCCAGGTTAAGTTGGATATAAAGACTGTCGGGCGTTATCTGGACATATTGGAAAAGGCCTTTGTCATCACACGTGTGGGAGGCTTCAGCCGCAACATGCGCAAGGAAGTGACCAGTAAGGCAAAGTATTATTTTCTGGATAATGGGGTGCGCAACGCCGTTATAGGCCAGTATAACCTTCTTGATTCGAGAAATGATATTGGAGCCCTTTGGGAAAATTTCGTTGTCTCCGAACGACTTAAAAAGCGATCATACACAGGCATATATGGAACCTTTCATTTCTGGCGCACATACGACGGGAAAGAAATAGACTATGTCGAAGAGCGCGATGGCGGACTGTTCGGTTTCGAGTGCAAATGGTCTCCCAAAAAGAAGGACAAGCCTCCGAAAAAGTGGCTGGAGTCATATCCGGGGGCGACATTTTCACTTGTTACGCCGGATAACTATCTCGACTTCGTAGGATAGGTGTAAGACGCGATAGAAAGGACCTTCATTCTTTAAAAGGTAAATCGTTAATAATCCGTAAATTTTTTTTTATCACCAGTTTCAAATCCACCTTAAATCGAATCTCTTAGTCTTATTTTCTAAAAAAATTATCTTATCAACTCATTTTCCCTGCCACACCCTGCCGCCTTTAGCTTGGCCTCTTTGATTTTCCAGTCAAAAATAACTATCATTGCATCCATGTTTTTCAAATCCATGGAACGGCGGAGATATGTCTTTAAGGCGGCGATCAAAGGTCAATCCTGCATCAAGGATACCGGGTGTTTCAGACGGCGAAAAGGTGGAGACAAGTAAAAATATCGAGGTCAGAGACTGACATTGGCATATTCCATGATTTGGAGGCGCTTTGTCCGGAGGTCAATCACCGCAGTCTTCAACGGGATATTAAAGGGCTTATTGAGAAGGGATTGTTATCCTTAGAAGGTGCACCAAATCAGTTTGTATATCGTCTTTTGGTTGAATTTGCGGCAAGGTTGCGACAAACTTACGACATAGCTTATGACATCAAACAAACCAGGTCTAGATGTTGGGTATAGTGTTGGGTATGAAAATGCTAAAAATCAAAAGGGCTACATGAAACCATGTAACCCTTTGATTATATTATGGCGTCCCCAAGGGGATTCGAACCCCTGTCGCAGGCGTGAAAGGCCTGTGTCCTGGGCCGGGCTAGACGATGGGGACTAATAAAACTCGTAGGCCCTTTTTGATTTTGTGGTGGGCCGTGCGAGAATCGAACTCACGACCAACGGATTAAAAGTCCGCTGCTCTACCGGCTGAGCTAACGGCCCGAAATTAGAATTTAATCATTTAACCTTTTATCAATTGTTTGTCAAAGAAATTTTTTAAAATTTTACTGATTAATTTGGTAATTGGTCAAATCGCCAAATGGTTAATTAGTTAAATAATTAATTGATTAAATGGTAAATCGCCGAATAGCCAAGTTCAAACCGCTAATTTTCCTTTATTCAACCACTTAACCGTTTTCTATTTAGCTAATCAACTAATCCTCACGCAAACCTTGCCCTTACCGCCCTTGCATGTATAGGCAAACCCTCTGCCTCTGCAAGTGTGGTTACAACATCCTTGAGCCCTTCCAGACCTTCCCTGCTAAGATATTGGAATGTCGGCTTTTTTATGAAATCATCCACGGATAGCCCTGAGAACATGCGGGCGCACTGACCCGTAGGAAGGACGTGATTCGTCCCTGACGCATAGTCGCCGACCGGGACAGGGGCATAGGGCCCCATAAAGATAGAGCCTGCGTGTTTGATCCTGTTCAGGGTGATAAAGGGGTCCTTTGTCAGTATCTGGAGGTGTTCGGCTGCATACTGGTTTGTAAAATCGATGGCCTGGTCCATATCCTTTGCTATCAGCACATAGGAATGTTTTGCCAGGGAGGATTCGAATATCTTCTTCCTGGGGAGGTTGTCATATTCGCGGGCTATGATATCGCAGACCTTGTCCGCCAGTTCCAGGGAGGTTGTGACCAGCACGGCAGCGGAATCCGGGTCATGCTCCACCTGAGAAAGAAAGTCCCACGCGATCAGGTCCGCCCTCCCGCTTTCGTCGGCAAGGATAAGAGACTCGCTGGGACCGGCAGGAGAATCAATATCCACCTGACCGTATACGATCATCTTTGCGGCGGTGACATATTTGTTGCCAGGGCCTACTATCTTGTCCACCCTGGGCATTGTCTTTGTCCCATAGGCAAGGCCTGCCACGCCCCATGGGCCGCCGACCTTGAATATCCGGTCGCACCTGGCTATATCAGCGGCTACAAGGGTAACCGGGCTTGCCTTCATGCCCTTGCTCGGGGGTGTGATGGCCACAACCTTGCCGACCCCTGCCACCTTTGCAGGGAGCACCGTCATAAGGATGGAACTTGGGTAAACGGCTGTGCCTCCCGGGATATAGCACCCGACGATATCCATGGGCCTTGTTACCCTTCCGGCCAGTATCCCCTTTCTTACCTCGATGGACCACATCTCCCTCTCAAGCTGGGCGCGATGGAATCTGATTATGTTCTCAGCAGCGATCTTGAGGCAATCAACTACCTTGGGGGCCACCTGTCTATAGGCATCCTCGATCTCCTCTCTTGTCACCTCAAGGTCGGCGTCTGTGATATCTTCCTTGTGTTTTTTGTAGTGCCTGAGGGCAACGGCGTCGCCGTTTGCCCTGATATCATTCACTATAAGGCGTGTCTCTTCAAATATGGAAGAGATGTCCTCCATGGACCGTTCCATTATAGACCTGGTCCTCTCGGGGGTCAGGTTATCTATCTTTTCAGGGCGCAGATTAATCAATTTTATGCCTCCTTTCAAAATCCTTTTTTTATAAGGTACTTTAATATCATAAGATTTTCAAGAAAGAATAAATGTATTTTCTCATAAGTATAATTGACAAATCCTGCCGGATATGCCATTTGTTGCCGTTGGAAATTCCAATTATGCCTCTTCCCCGGGAGCAATTCACATGACAATTAATAAGTCTAATCTTGTCCAGAGTGTTATAGACAACGTCCACCTTAAGAAAAAGAAGAAGGAGAGACAGCAGTATCTCTTCCCTGAACTCAACTGTGATTTTTTCAGCCGGAGAAAGGCGTCCAGTATAGTCAATAGCCTGTTCGAACTGATGGCGGGAAGCCTTGAGAAGGGTGAACAGGTGCATGTCCAGGGCTTTGGAAGGTTCAAGGTGAAATTTAAATGGGCGGGAAGGGGCAGAAATCCCAAGACAGGAGAGAGTATCATCGTTGAATCCAGGAGGATGGTTCAGTTCAGGCTTTCGCCCAGCTTCAGGGAGAGGCTGAACCGATAAGGACTCATGTGGAAAGGCGCAAGGGGGGCTCTGCTTTTCAAATGATCAATGAATCGCATTACAGAAGGTCTGGACCTCCTCCCCCTCACGCCTTTTGCCTCACATAAAACACCGTGTGCTTATTGTTCCTAAAACCTGTCGGTTTCGCCGGTCTGCATCAGGAATGACCTGCATAGTCAATAAATATCCGGGTGCAACGTAAGGATAGATTTGAATTATCTCCTGGTGCGCCCGGTACCAATTAAATATTATTGAAATTTGGCCGAGAATCTTATACCGATAGTCCTGGGGGCCATTATCATCAACCTGTTATTAGGCATGGCATACATCCTCTGCGCCATGTTTTCGATATTCTTGCAGTAGATCCTGGCATTCCACTTGCTGTCTGAGGAATAATAGGCGATGCTGGCGTCCGTTTTATGATAGGACGGCTGCAGGGCCGGTCTTAAAAGATTATTTTTAATTAGGCGTGATCCTTAAAGGTTATGAACTCAAAGCCGTTATAGGGGCAAGTTGTCGGCCAGCAGACGGGACACAAGGAATAACCTCTGGATTAAGATGTCACTTCAACGATGAGCATATGAATGAAGATATCCATAAAAAGGTGAGTATATCAATTAGTGTTCCAGCCGCCAATTTTTTTGGGCTTTTTTGAATAGGAGGATGGTTCAAATTCCCAGTCTCCCTGTGCAGGGAGAGGTTTAACAAGGTCAAATGGTTGAGTTCTTGATTAGTAAGATAGTGCAGAAGTCAAATGGCTGAACAGTCAAATGGTCAAATGATGCTTTATCCTCTTCACTAATAGACCATTTGACCATTTGATAAATTAATCAATCAACCATTTAGCTATTTGACCATTCTATTTATTTGAATATAACCTCCCCGTCCTTCACATCCATCATGACGTGCCCTCCCTCGCCTATGCTTCCGTCCAGTATCTTTACAGCAAGTGCATCCTGGACATAATGCTGGATCGTCCTCTTAAGGGGTCTTGCCCCGTATACAGGGTCAAATCCGGTCTCGGCCAGGAATTCCCTTGCCCTGTCGGTCAGCTCCAGTGTTATCTTGTTGTCCCCCAGGCGCTTTTTAAGCAGGCCTATCTGGATGTCCACTATCCTCTTGATCTCGGACTGACCGAGGGAGTTGAAGATCACCGTCTCGTCAATACGGTTCAGGAATTCCGGCCGGAAGGTGCTCTTCAGGGCCTCCATTACCCTGTTTTCAAGCTCCTTGGGGTTTTTGCCGTTCAGGTCGTTGATCCACTGGCTCCCAACGTTGGAGGTCATGATCAGGACCGTGTTCTTGAAGTCAACGGTCCTGCCCTTGCCGTCTGTCATGCGCCCGTCGTCCAGTATCTGAAGAAGGGCGTTGAACACGTCTGGATGGGCCTTTTCTATCTCATCAAAGAGTATGACGGAATAGGGGTGACGCCTTACGGCCTCTGTGAGGTATCCTCCCTCGTCATAGCCCACATATCCGGGAGGCGCGCCTATGAGCCTTGCCACGGAATGTTTTTCCATGTATTCGGACATGTCGATGCGGATCATGTACTGCTCGTCGTCAAAGAGGAACTCAGCCAGTGCCCTTGCCAGTTCGGTCTTGCCCACGCCTGTAGGCCCCAGGAATATGAATGATCCGATGGGCCTGTTGGGATCCTGCAGCCCTGAGCGCGCCCTGCGTACGGCATTTGCAACTGCAATAATGCCCTTCTCCTGGCCAATAACACGTTTCCCGAGTCTCTCTTCCATCTTAAGGAGCTTTTCCTTTTCACCCTCCAGGAGCCTTGCCACCGGGATGTGTGTCCATTTGGCGATTACGTCTGCGATGTCCTCACTGTCCACCTCCTCCTTGAGCATCTTCTTGCCGGCCTGGAGTTCCGCCAGTTTTTTGTTCTCCTTTTCAAGCATCCTTTCCAGTTCTATCATCCTGCCGTACTTGAGCTCAGCCGCCCTGGAGAGGTCTCCCTCACGTTCCGCAACCTGGGCCAGATTTCTGGTGGTCTCTATCTTTTCCTTGATCCCGCTGATCGTGGTTATCACACCCTTTTCCTTTTTCCAGTGGGAGACCATATCCTCGGTGCTGGATTTGAGTTCCTTCAGTTCATTCTCCAGCTTTTCCAGCCGTTCCTTTGATGCCTTGTCCCTTTCCTTTTTCAGTGCCTCCCTTTCGATCTCAAGCTGGGTGATCTTTCTCTGTATGTCGTCTATCTCGGCAGGCATACTGTCTATCTCTATCCTCAGCCTTGAGGTCGCCTCGTCTATAAGGTCAATGGCCTTGTCAGGGAGAAATCTGTCAGTAATGTATCGATGGGATAGGGTGGCGGCAGCAACCAGTGCCGAGTCCTTTATGCGCACGCCGTGGTGGACCTCGTATTTTTCTTTGAGACCCCTCAGTATGGAGATGGTGTCCTCTACCGTCGGTTCCTCCACCATAACCGGCTGGAATCTCCTTTCAAAGGCAGCGTCCTTTTCTATGTATTTGCGATATTCCTTGATGGTTGTGGCACCCACACATCTGAGTTCGCCCCTTGCAAGGGCAGGCTTAAGCATGTTGGATGCGTCTACAGCACCTTCTGCCGCGCCAGCGCCAACCAGTGTATGCATCTCATCTATAAAGAGTATGATCTCACCATGCGCGTCGGTTACCTCCTTGAGCACGGCCTTGAGCCTGTCTTCGAACTCGCCCCTGTATTTTGCCCCGGCGATAAGGGCACCCATATCCAGCGCAACAACACGCTTGTTCTTGAGTGTCTCAGGGACATCGCCCTGCACGATCCTCTGCGCCAGGCCCTCAACAATGGCGGTCTTTCCAACACCCGGCTCGCCTATCAGGACAGGGTTGTTCTTGGTCCTTCTTGAAAGGACCTGGATGATCCTCCTTATCTCATCATCCCTCCCTATTACAGGGTCCAGCTTGCCGCCCGATGCGACCGCGGTAAGGTCCCGGCTGAAACGTTCGAGGGCCTGATATTTGTCTTCAGGGTTCTGGTCGGTTATCCTCTGGCCGCCCCTTATGTCCACCAGGGCTGCAAGTATGGAGTCCCGGGTGATCCCAGCGGCAAAGAGTATCCTGGATGCCTCGCCGCCTTTTTCTTCGGAGACGGCAAGGAGGATATGTTCGAGGCTCACATATTCATCCTTCATCTGTTCAGCCTCTTTAAAGGCCTGATCAAGAACCGCCTTTGCCCTGGAGGACAGATATGCCTGTCCGTATCCTGCGCCAGATACGCCGGGTAATTTTTCAATTGCGTCTTCAACCTTCTTTTTAAGTTGCTCCTGGTGTACGCCAATTTTTCCGAGCAACGGCGGGATCGCGCCGTCCTTCTGCCCGAGCAGGGAAGAAAGCAGGTGTTCCGGTTCTATCTGCTGATGTCCGAGCTTTTCAGCCAGTTGCTGAGAGGCCTGTACTGCCTCCTGGGATTTCAAGGTAAATTTATCAAAACGCATATCGAATGCCTCCTGTAGTTCAATAAAGATCCGTAAATCTGGGGTTTGAAAGTGTCTTTTGTTAAGGTCAATAGGTTGGGAAAAAATTAAGTTCAATATGCCATGATGTCAAGGTAACAGGGAGATTGTATAACCGGGGAATGAATAAACCCAATATTTTATTAAAAGGCTGATAATTTAAACTCAAAGTTTTGATTATAGTTATCTTGTTGACTTTATTTAGTAAGGTATTTAAAATTTCACCCTTATTTAGTGATTGTATGAAAGGGTTTTACAAGACATGATCTGATATCTTAAAGGGGGTCTTTATGACAAATCAACCGGCAAGAATTTTATTTATTCTTCTCTTTCTTGTAATTTTATCTGTTTTTCTTCCTTTTAGCGGCTATTGTCAGCAGCCCCAGTCTCTCAGCGTGGGCATCAGCCTGTATAAGGCTGAAAGGTACAGCGAGGCTGTAGATGTCCTTTTGAAGGCCAGGCAGGAAGACCCCAAGTCTTCAACCTCGGCCTTTTTTCTTGGCATGGCATACAAACAACTCATGGATTATGAGACTGCTCTCGGACATTTAAAGGACGCCGTCACCCTGACGCCTAAGATCAAAGAGGCCCTGATAGAGTTGATAGATGTATCCGTGCGCCTCGGGAAGACAGATGAGGCCAATAAATGGATTGCGGTTGCAGAGCAGGAGAACATCGAACCGGCCAATACCGCCTTTTTAAAAGGCATTGTCCTAGCGCAGGAGGGCAAGAACAAGGAGGCTGAGGCATCTTTTCAAAAGGCCAAGGCCCTTGATCCGAAGATCGCTCAGGCATCCGATATCCAGATAGCCTTAAGCCAGATGAAGGACAGCGAGCTTGAAGGCGCCAGGGCCAGCTTCCAGTCCGCGATTACGGCAGATCCCCAGACCGATCTTGCCGGTTTTGCCAGGCAGTATATGGCAAGGGTGGAAGATACGTTGGAGGCAAGAAAGCCTTTTCACTTTACTGTGAGCCTGTTCGGCCAGTATGACGATAACATGGTCCTGAAACCTACAGATGAATCACTGGCGACGGCAGTAACAGACGAAGGGAGCTTTGTGGCAAACACGGCCTTCAAGGCGGCCTATACCCCGTCGATAAAGGGTCCGTGGCTGTTCAATGCCTATTATGCCGTTTCTTCAAGCCTTCATCAGCACCACAGTAAGACGCATGATTCCCTGATAAACACCCTGTCAATCACGCCGGGGTATAACTTCGGAAAGATCGCACTTAACCTTTCAGCCACATACACCTATGCCCTTGTCCGGAATCCGGGTTATGAGAAATATTCTGGGAATCTGAGCGCCGGCCCCATGATCAGGATGGCATTAAAAAATAATCAACTCCTGGAGGTCTTTGCAGGATACGTTGACAACAAGTATTATCAGCCAGCCTACATGGAATCGGAAGACAGGGATTCAAACGGCATAAGCGCCTATGGGAGCTGGGTGTGGCTGTTTAAAAAGAATACCTTTTTAAACATGAGGTATCAGTTTGTGAAACAGGACGCGGTTGGAGACAACTGGGATAACACAAGCCACAGCCTTTCGGCGAATCTGGTGATCCCGGCAGGGGATAGCGTTAAGCTCCAGTTGAGCGGGGAATATACTAAAAAAGATTTCGCAAATGTCCACAGCATCTTTGATGTCAAGAGGGAGGATAAGATCTATAACCTTTCTGCCGGGGCCTCCTGGGCCTTTTATAAAAAACTGTCCTTTATAGGCCAGTATACAAGGATAGGCAACGGCTCCAATATCGGTATCTATGATTATTCAAGGAATTTGTACACATTGGGCCTGGAATACAGATTTTAACAAAATTTAATAATGCAAGGGCTGTATAAAAGGCCTGAGGTTGAGGAGGCAGATTATGAACAGGATTATATCAAAACGTGCAATAGCGACAGGGTTGATTCTTTTTATCATGACGTTGTGTCTTGCATCCCTGTCTGTCCCGGCATATTCCGCGGATAAGGTTATAGCAAAACTTACGAGTTTCTCAGGGACGGTCCTTATAAAGAGCAAGGGGGCCTGGGGCGTTCAACCTGAAAAAGACCTGCCCCTCTATTCGGACGACAAGATCGTCACAAGGATGGGCATAGCCACTGTAACCTTTGATGACGGGGCGGTAATAGATATCAAGGCCAATTCCAATCTCCTCATCAGGGATACGGAGGGGACAGGGACAGCCAGGGAGCTGGCGGCGGTGAAGCGACAGTTGCGGCTTATCCTAGGGAAGATGCTGTTCAGGAGCGGCAAGGGAACCGGCGTCAGCACCACCCTTGAGACCACAACCATGGTATGCGGATTGAGGGGGACCGCAGGGACATTGAGCATTGACGCAGCAGGTGTCACATACATCCAGTTCACTGAGGGAGGCGGCGACACCATAGGCAATTTCATATCAGGCATTGCGCCCGATGTGCCTGCCGAACTTGCGGACCTTAATCCCGCACAGAAGGCAGCCTTTGTAGCCGCGGCCGCGGCTGTTCAGGCTAAAAATGCCGCCGACAGGCTGGCAAAGGGCGAGATATCCGAGGCAGAGGCGGCGCTGGCGGCTGCCAAGGCAGCGGAGGCCGCGGCAGAGGAGGCGAAGGCCGCTGCAGAGGCCATGCTGAACAACCCCGATCAGGGTCTCAGGGATGAGGCTGCTGCGGCCCTGGCCGCCGCAGAGGCGGTTATTGAGGCGGCCAGGAAGACTATAGATAAGGCCGTTGAGGCCGGAGCCACAGGCAGGGAACTGGGGATTGATATCAGCAATGCGGGTGGCGCCATAGGATTTGATACGCAGCAGCTGGCTGACTTTATGGACGGGGGTGATGATGACACTGTCTTCGGCAGCTCCTACGGCGTCTTCGGGGATAATCTGAAACAGGCCATTGACAGTTTTACCTCACAGGGTAATGAATCGGATATGCTGCCTGAGGAAGGTGATGTTACGCCCCCTGTTATTATACTCTCGGTTGCTCCTGTAGTCGGCGCTAATGAGAACGTAACCGCCACCCTGGTTCCCAGTTATACAAATGATGAGCCAGGGACTGTAGACTATAGCTATTTTGATGCCGACACAGGTGAACCTGTTTCCAATACAGGTCTAATTGACGGGACATATGACATCCTCGTCGTTGCGACAGATCAGGCAGGCAATCAATCATCAACACAATTCACATTTACTCTTGTCAATTCCTATTTCTTTGGAAACGTCTCAGGTACAGGCAGCACAATAACGGGCAGCGTTGACACAGGCACCTCCTCGATTGTAATCGGGCAGGACTGGGGGCAATCGGCGACGACTATGTCAGGGACCTGGACAGGCACTCATACGGGATCCCTCACCCTTACGGCAGGAGGATCAGGGGACACAGGGTACTGGCTTTCTCAGACATCCGGTTCAATTAATACAAGCACAGGCTCGGCAACAGGTGATACTGACTACTATCAGATCTCCCAGGATTCCATTACCAGGGGCACAGGCCTTTTCAACGGGAACTTCGCCAGTGACGGGACATGGACAGGGACGGCAACAGGGGAAGGACTGGTGACCACCTTGTTTGACCTGTCAGGGGCATGGCAATCATACTGGGTTGAGTCCAATGTGGTAAGCAGCTTTTATGGATATGGCGGTTTGACTGCAACCACCGGCGGAGACTATGATTATGCAGGCCTGGGTATTTATTATGAGTCAGGGACGGCAGACAGCTGGCTTGCTGAGGTCCGAAGTGAAGAGACGACGGACGTATACGAGAGTGTAGCCCTTTCCGGAGGCGTCTGGAAAAACGAGACAATGGACGGGTTTCTCGCGGGCGTCTATGACCTTGATAACGGGAGCACAGGCATCTTTTTCACCGAGATCCTTGGTGACTTTTATCCCCTCAACGAAATGGACGGCAATTCCGGGATGTGGAAGATAGAGGGGACCCTGACGCCGGTAGAGATATTCGATCTGACAGATCCTGCCTATACAGGTTATTATGTCGCAGATCTTACCACAGAGAATAACCTCCTTTTTGAACAGGCTATGACCAGCGATCTGGACATGTCTACATCCAGTTATTCTGAAAATACAGAATGGATTACAAGCTGTGTCTATAACAGCACAGGGGACCTCTTTGGGGTCACTGGCGTATGGGGTGCAAGGTTTGTTGGGGGCCTTCCGACATCAAGCCCTACACTAGGACCAGGATGGTGGATTATTGCGGGAGGCCAGGAGATTAATCAGGGACCCTTGTCGGCATGGATGACCATCGGGTCAGGTTCTGACGACGGGATTAATCCGGTTGATTCCGGTTTTGATACGGACACTAACAGCCTTTCCGCCTATATTGCCGGTTCATGGATAAATGTAGATGACGCCATCACAGGGGTAATGGGCGGCAAGCTTAAGGGCTCCTTTGACACTACCTATTATACATGGCAGTCGATCGCCATCGGTTCACTGCTTGATACAAAGACCTTTCTCGAGATGGTGGACAACAATAAGTCCGCCCTTACCGCCCTCGACATCCCCTGCGTCCAGGTGGGGAGCACTACCCTGGACGGAGGATACACTCCTGCGGTAGCTAATATAGAATTATGGCATGCCACCATGAACGATGTGAGGTTTTTTGCCTATTCAACCGGCGCCGATCCCAAGATATGGGCAACAGGCGATGTGAGCGGGACCTTCGCCGATAGTGCGATTGCATCGGGACAGAATGCCTATCTGACAAGTACAAGCGGAGGCAGCATCGGGGCCAATTTTTCTTTGACATCCTGGACAGGCAATAACTGGACCGCTTCGGTAAGCGGTGGAGGTACGCTTACAAGGACTGACATCGCGGGAACAGCATATGTTGGAATGAATGGAGGGGCCGCAGGGAGCTGCGCGGTTACCAACAGCCCTCAAACCGGCGCGGGCATTTTTTCCGGGACAGCGTCCGGCATAGTATCACAACCTAACTAGCTTTCAGCTGTTAGCAAGAATTTTGTAGATCGTTAGGTTGGCCGGCACCTCATGGCTGAACGCTCCATCCATAAGAGCCATATTCATGGATGGAAACTAACTAAGAGGCGGCAAAGATCCTTTTAAGTCCAAGGTGAATAATAAAAAAGGCACAATCTGAACTTGTGCCTTTTTTATTTTTAAATATTTTAACTTGTCTCCAATGGTATTTTAAATGCTCCAGCTTTCAGGTTTTGAGGGGCACCTTTGCATATTTTTTTTTAGTGTCAAAGATTTTAAACTGCTTAGAAAGGTAACATTAATCGATTTCCGGCCTGTATTGACAAAGGAAGAATCATAAACTACTATGTGCCCGTTTCGGGATATTTCGCCTCGATTATTTGGATGACATATCCATAAGCTCATTTGACACAACTGACGGCCCTGATGCAAAGGTTTATCGGCGTGTGCTCAATATCTTAATTAACATGAGAGGAAAAACTATGAAAAAAACATTACTGACGGCTTTATATGTTTGCATAACGCTCTGTTTGTTTGCCGGCCCTGTCATGGCGGCTGAGATCAAGATAGGGATTATGGATACACAGAAGATCCTCACTGACTCCAAGGCCGGGAAAAGCGCCCTTGTCATTTTCAATAAAGAGAAAGAGACAAGGTCAGCAGCCTATACCGCGAAGCAGAAGGAGCTTCAGGCCATTCAGGAGGAGCTCACCACAAAATCCAAGGATATGACCGCGGCGGTATATAGCGAGAAGACAGCAAAATACACCAAGGTAAAGAAAGAGCTCGAACGGATGAAGACGGAGATAGAAGAGGATCTGAGCGACAAGACAACGGAATTGAACCGGAAGCTGTATAACGAGATCGCGGCAATAGTCTCCGACTTTTGTAAGAGTGAGAAATATACCGTTATCCTTGAAAAAACCAACGTTGCCGCCTTTGACGGGGCTATTGATATAACCGATAAGATAATCCAGCGTTATGACGCCTCAAAAGAGGCCTCGACAAGCACTGCAAAATAGGATGCTGTTTGTCAGTAATATATCCCTTCCTTTAGCTACGGCAAAGGGGCAAAGGACATGGCGGGCGCGTTGAATCATCTAACCCAGATTTCTCGCGCCCGAATGGCTCAGTTGCATTGTAAATTAAGATCACGCATTTCAGGTTACTCTCAAATTGATTGTTGAGTCCAGATAGTTATCATATCATTTGAATCTGTAAGATATGGAAATAACCCGATCCGCCTGATTCCCTGTAAAAGTTAAGAAGGTCTTTGAGGATGAATGAATTAAAATATAATCACTCAGTGAGTTTTTTGTGCGCAGTGGCGCTGACTCTTTTTTACTTAAGTTCCCCTGCTATGGCGGAGCAGGAGCTGCTGAAAAAATATATCATCGAATTCAACCTTAAGGTCGTTGAAAAGAATCTCGCGGATGATTCATACAGGGGTGAAGAGGGGATACTGGCCTTAACACCTGAAGAGGCCAAATCTCTGGGCTTGAAGGCGGTTATTGATCAGGACTATCTCAATGCAGTGAGATTGTTTGCAGAAGCGGACGGTTATCTGGAGAAGGCCAGACAGGCCATGTCCACGGATGTAAAAGAAAAATCACCCGGGTATTATGCAGGGGAGATCTCTGATAATTTCTTGAAATATAAAAAGTGCACCGGAGATGCAAAGATCAAACTCACCGGTTATCATTCCCGGCTTTCCCTGGATAACGATGACAGGCTTAATGAGACGGCCTGCATGGCAATAATAAGCAAGACGCTGGATGAGAGTCTAAGCAATCAGGAATACGGATTAAGGGATAAGCTTGCATTATTTTATAATGCATGCCACGCTGCAAACAGCAGGAGTTATCCTTTGACGGAAAAAAATGTCCGTTTTGTCAATTATGTGTTCAACGGATTTCTTAAAGAGGCGCCTCAGGAGGAAAAGAACAGGCACGACCTTGACCTCGCACAGGGTTATGGGAATCACGCATCAACTAACTGGAAGGATGCCGCAGGGTTCGGCGAATCAGGTTATGCTGATCTGTTGGAGGCTTCAGTTAAAAAGCTGGGCAACACCATATACCCGGTGGACCCGCTTTTATTCATGGCGCTCATGAAGAGGGAGTCAGGCTTTGACTCCGCTGCTGTCTCCAGCGTAGGCGCGGCGGGTCTGACCCAGATAATGCCTGAGACGGCGAAAGAAATAGGGATGACCAATATCTATAGGCCCGGGTACTATCTGGAGGCGGTGTCGCTTATAAAAAAGGAAAGGGAGGCAAGAAACTCCGCCTTGTCTGTCCTTAATGAGATAACTGAGGAAAACGGCGTTAAGTTGGCAGAAAAGGCCAGGAGCCTGATGCAGGAGTCCTTGAAGCTGGGACGGGAAAAAAACAGGTTGTTTGAGAAGTATGAGGATGAACTCGTAAAAAGGCTGAACGACGACAGGCTTAAGTCCGCATTGGCAATCGAATATGGATTGAAATATTTTTCCGGTCTAATGAAACGTTATGACGGAGATATCAGTCTGGCCCTTGCCGCTTATAACGCAGGGGATTTCAGGGTCAGGGAGTTCAACGGCATCCCTCCCTTTAGGGAGACAGTCGTTTTCAGAAACAAGATATTACAGTATTATCGCGAATATATCGAAAAACTCACCGATCAATGATGCGCCCCAGGCTGAGTCTTGATGTAATTTACTCTCCCTTTTGGGGCTTGTGTTGCATCTCCTCCAGCCATCTGCCCCAAATCCTCTTTCTATTCTGAAATTTAAAGAGCACCCTGTCCAAGTTTTTGGAAAGCTCAATATCTATTATCTTTTTCCTGGAAAACAGGAGGATATCACGTTCAAATCTTTGCAGGTCCGGCATCCTGTGTTTTTCGCCGACATAATACTTGTAAAATTCCAGATGCATCTTGTCGATTCTCTGTTCGAAATCATAAATCCGGTTTTTGATTTCAATATTTTCATTGGAAAGAAGCATGGTCTATTGTTCCCTAAAAGCGATAAGCAGCAGTTAAGTCATTAGATCGAACAACGGCTGGAGTTATTTTATATCAGTTTTGCCGGTAATAACAGCCCTATTTAAGTTATGTAATCCCTGCCTTAGGATTGTTCATGGGCAATTGTCATGCAGCCTTGACATTATCTTTGAGATAGGAAATTATTAGGCAAAATAATTCGGCGAATGTCCCTAATATAAAGAGGAGAGTCAGATGGCAGATAATATTATTGTGAAGACAGATTTGGAAGGACTCAGGCTTGTGAGAAGAGGGAAGGTAATGGATGTATATGAGATAGAAGACAACCTGCTTATAGTTGCAAGCGACAGGATGTCCGCCTTTGATGTGGTTATGGATGACCCAATCCCTGACAAAGGCAAGATATTAACAGCTATATCCGTGTTCTGGTTTAATAAACTTAAGGATGTAGTCGAAAATCACATTATTTCCGTTGACCCTGATGAATATCCGAAAAAATGCAGGAGGTTCAAGGATCAGCTCAGGGGGAGGAGCATGCTGGTAAAAAAGGCTCAACCTCTGGCGGTAGAATGCATCGTACGGGGGTATGTATCAGGCTCCGGGTGGGCCGAGTACCGTAAGAAAGGGACCATATGTGATATCCGGCTTCCCGATGGGCTGCCGGAATCCGGAAAACTGCCCGAACCTATCTTTACGCCATCCACAAAGGCGGAGATCGGGGAACATGACGAAAACATATCCTTTGAAAGGGCAGTGAAGATACTTGGAAAAGAGACAGCTGAAGAGGTCAGCCGCCTGAGCCTCAAGATATATGAAACCGGAAGGGACTTCGCAGCAGAGAAGGGGATAATCATCGCAGACACCAAGTTCGAGTTCGGGTTTTTCGGGGATGGCCTTATCCTTATTGATGAGGTATTGACGCCCGATTCATCGAGGTTCTGGCCAATGGATACATATAAGCCGGGCGGCCCTCAGGAGAGCTTTGACAAGCAATTCTTAAGGGACTATTTAAACGGTCTCGACTGGCCGAAGCAGCCTCCCCCGCCACGATTGCCCGCGGATATAATTGAGAAGACAAGGGACAGATACATGGAGGCCTTGAAGAGACTCACCGGCTGCGGACTGGAATAATGGATAATATCCAATGGACCGGGGCGGAGGATTACACGCCCCGGCCTCTGGTGCCCTCCCCATATCCCATCGATTAAATAATCTGCATATATTTCACAAATAAATAATCAGAAATAATTTATAAATTAATTAAGGTTAAGGGAGTTAGCTGCCTTGACAAAGTATTAACCGGTGCTTAACATTTTACAGTTTTCAAGCAGACCCATGACTAATCTTAATAAGGAGCAATTTTTTCTGTAATGTTTGATAAAAAAGAAGAAACCGCTAAGGAAAAGGCCGTTAAAATAGAGGTGAACAAGAAAGAACCGACCGATCAGGATAATGGATTGCAGGAAGAGGCGGAACAGCATGACTTGATAGAGGAAAAACTCCTTGAAAAGATGACAGAGGGGGAACTCCTTCAAAAGATAGAAGAGTTCAGGGAGAAGGCTGAAAAAAATTATGATCTGTATCTCCGTTCCCAGGCCGACATAGAAAACATAATCAAGAGAAATAAAAAAGATAAAGAAGAATGGACAAAATACTCCAACGAGACCCTTATCAAGGACCTTCTGACGGTCATAGATAACCTGGAGAAGGCAATCTCTCATTCCACCAATGAAAATTCACTTCAGGCCCTCAGGGAAGGGGTTGAACTTACCCTCAAGGGTTTGAAGAATACCCTGGCGAAATCAGGTCTTGAGGAGATTGTCTCAATAGGGAAACCCTTTGACCCCAATTTTCATCATGCCGTGGCAGAACAGGAGGATGAAAATGCGGAGGCTGGTTTAATAATCAACGAGTTTCAAAAGGGGTATAACCTTCACCAAAGGCTGATCCGGCCGGCGATGGTTGTTATCAGCAGGGGCAAGCCGGAGGCCTAGGCCAGATAAAACAACAAGACTCTCATGGAGTTTTAAGAATATAATAGTGTAGAGTTTATAAGGAGGATAAAATGGGCAAAATAATAGGGATTGATCTTGGAACAACTAATTCATGTGTAGCTATTATGGAAGGAAGGGATCCGGTAGTTATTGCCAATCAGGAAGGCAGCAGGACAACACCTTCTATAGTCGCCTTCAGCGACAAGAATGAAAGGCTTGTGGGGCAGATCGCAAAGAGACAGGCGATCACAAACCCTGACAATACGATTTTTGCAGTTAAGAGACTTATCGGCAGGAAGTTTGAATCCAGGGAGGTTCAGAGGGATGTCGGTGTGTTACCCTATAAGATAACCAAGTCATCAAACGGCGATGCGCATGTTACAATTAAAGGTAAGGAATACAGCCCTGCGGAGATCTCCTCAATGATCCTGCAGAAGATGAAGAAGACTGCCGAGGATTATCTCGGAGAACCCGTGACTGAGGCGGTTATCACCGTTCCTGCATATTTCAACGACAGCCAGAGACAGGCGACCAAGGACGCAGGCCGCATTGCCGGGCTCAAGGTGGAGAGGATCATTAACGAACCGACCGCCGCCTCGCTAGCCTACGGGCTGGACAAAAAGGGTGACAGGAAGATAGCAGTTTTTGACCTGGGTGGCGGGACCTTTGATATATCCATTCTCGAGATAGGGGATGGTGTATTTGAAGTCAAGTCCACAAACGGTGACACACACCTCGGAGGAGAGGATTTTGACCTGAGGATAGTCGATTACCTGGCCGATGAATTCAAGAAGGATCAGGGTATTGATCTCAGGAACGACAAGATGGCATTACAGAGGCTTAAAGAAGCGGCTGAAAAGGCGAAGATGGAACTCTCCGGCTCAATGGAGACGGATATCAATCTGCCATTTATTACTGCCGATGCAAGCGGCCCCAAACATCTTAATATAAAGCTGACAAGGTCCAAGCTTGAGGCCCTGGTTGACGACCTTATAGAGAGGGTGGTAGGCCCGTGCAACCTGGCTTTAAAGGATTCGGGTTTTAAGCTCGGAGATATTGATGAGGTCATACTTGTAGGCGGCATGACAAGGATGCCCAAGGTGCAGGAGAAGGTAAAGGCCATATTCGGCAAGGAGCCCAGCAAGGGTGTCAATCCTGATGAGGTTGTAGCCGTCGGTGCGGCCATACAGGGCGGTGTCCTGAGGGGAGAAGTAAAGGATGTGCTGCTCCTGGATGTAACCCCGCTCTCTCTCGGGATCGAGACGCTCGGCGGGGTATTTACAAAATTGATTGAAAAGAACACGACCATCCCCACAAAGAAGAGCCAGGTATTTTCAACAGCGGCGGACAATCAGCCTGCCGTGGAGATACACGTGCTTCAGGGAGAAAGGGAGATGGCGGCCAATAACAAGACGCTCGGGAGGTTCCAGCTTCTCGGCATCCCGCCGGCACCGAGGGGCATCCCGCAGATTGAGGTCACATTCGACATAGATGCCAACGGGATTGTAAGCGTGTCTGCGAAGGACATGGGCACAGGCAAGGAACAGTCCATTAAAATTACCGCCTCAAGCGGTCTCTCAGAGGAAGAGATCAAGAACCTTGTGAGAGATGCAGAGATGCATTCGGAAGAGGATAAAAAGAAGAGGGCGCTGGTGGATGCCCGGAATGTGGCTGATTCCATGATCTATTCGACAGAGAAATCCCTGAAGGAAGAGGCCGCGAATGTTGACGAGGCTACAAAGGGCAATATCAACCAGGCCATTGAAAAACTGAAAAAGGCCATGGAAGGGGAAAACGCCGATGAGATCAAACGTCTGACCGATGAACTCACACAGGCTTCCCATAAGCTTGCAGAGGCCATGTATGCGAAGGCATCTGCCGAACAGCAGGCCCAGCAGTCCGGTGCCGGCGATTCAAAGGCCAAATCCGGTGATGACGACGTAGTGGATGCGGATTTTGAGGAAGTCCATAAATGATAAATAACTTGCTTTCAGCGAGGAAGGCCCTCTCCGCCCTTGGGGCGGGGATGGCCTTTTTTCTATTTGCAGCATCCCTGACCGGAACCGCTGCGGCAAAATCCGATCCAAAAAAATCTGCCGGCATCTATTCCGGGGCGGACCTTGCCTTTCTTTCCGGTCGTTATCAGGAGGCCCTTGAAGGATTTAACAGCCTTATCAGGGACTATCCTGATTATCCGGAGGTTGTGGCCGCCAGATACAAGATAGCGCGAATCTATTTCAATATGGGCAGGTTTCAGGATTCCATAAGCGCATCCATGGAATGGCTCAACCTGTACCCGGACAATCCGCTTAAGATAGAGTTAATGGTTCTTCTGGGCAATGATTATAGCGCCCTCGGCGACAGGCTCGAGTCTTTCCGGTGGCGGCTTGCAGCCATGAATTTAAAAACCGGACAGGATTCTCAGAACATAAAGGCGGAAGTAAAGGCCGATACCATCGAGCTTATCAAGGCAGGCAACGCCACAGAGCTTGAAAAGATGGCCGCATACGGCGATGAAAATGAATTCCACCCTTATATCTATCACAGGCTTGCAGCCATTGCCGTTGAAGAGGGCAGGAGCGACGACGCCAAGAGATATGCCATGCTCCTTATTCGTTCTTCACAGGATGAAACCTGGGTCTCCATGGGCCGTGAACTCCTTGAAAAGGTATCTGAAAAGGAAAAAGGGATATATAGCGACGGGACAATAAAGGTGGGTTGTCTCCTGCCCCTCAGCGGCCCCTTTGCCCTCTATGGCCAGGAGGTGCTCAACGGGATACAACTGGGCCTGGATATCTTTAATCTTCAGCATGAGGGGAGAGAGATAGACCTTGTGATCAAAGACACAAAGGGAGATGCTGAAGAGACCGTAAAGGGGTTACAGGAATTAGCGGATGATAATGCAGCGGTAATCTTGGGCCCCCTCAGATCAGGAGAATCCACTGCGGCGGCGAAGAAGGCCCAGGAACTGGGAGTCCCGATAATAACCTTTACCCAAAAGGACGGCATTACGGATACAGGGGATATGGTCTTCAGGAATTTTCTTTCTCTTTCAAAGGAGGTTGAGGCACTTTTAAACAGGGCGATAACTGTAATGGGGATGAAGAGGTTTGCCGTCTTCTACCCGGATCAGCAGTATGGCCAGTATATGAAGGACCTCTTTCGCGAAAGGGTAAGACTCTTGGGGGGGACAATTACAGCGATCGAGTCTTATAAGCCGGATCAGACTGATTTCGGTGAAGGTATAAAAAAGCTGATTGGTTCGGTATCTTCAAATACGGAAGGGAAAAAGACAGGTTCCGCGCCTGTATTGAATTTCGATGCGGTTTTTGTTCCTGACAATTATCAGCGTATCGCTATGATAGCACCGCAGTTCCCCTATTATAACGCCTTTAATTTCACCTTTCTGGGGACAAGCCTCTGGCTGTCCGATGATCTTTTAACCTCTACCGGGAGCTTTATGCAGGGTGCAATATTCCCGGTCGGATACTCGCCGAATTCCTATAATCAAGGCGTTGAGGAATTTATTGTGGATTATAAAGACACCTTTCAATCTGACCCCGGTGTCCTGGCAGCCAATGGGTATGACACCATAAGGCTTGTGAAGAAGATTATAGAGAGGGGCGACATAAAGACAAAAAAAGATTTTCAGAACGCCCTGTTAGGCGTTGTCTTTGAGGGGGTGACAGGTGCGATATCCTTTGATCAAAAGGGCGAGGTTAAAAAGGAGCCCCTTTTGCTGACTATAAAAGGGGAAGAGTTCAAGGTGCTGGAATAAAAGCAAGATGTAAGGAAAAAGGAACACGTATTAAAAGATTTGAGACCTCAGATTTGAGGGCTCAAATCTTTTTTATTTTCTCCCGCTGAGCCAGGCCACAATAATCCCTATCTCATAAAGCAGTATAAATGGTATGGCTATCATGAACTGGCTGACCACGTCCGGTGCAATCAAGGCGCCTATAATAAATGCCAGGAGTATGGCATACTTCCTGTTTCTCCTGAAGCCATGGACAGACACAAGGCCGATCCTTGAAAGAAAGAACACCAGTACAGGGACCTCGAATATTATACCGAACACGATAAGGAGTTTTAAAGCGAGGCTGAGGTATTCCTTAACAGAGGGGTAGGCAATGATATGTTCGTTTGCAAAACTAAGGAGAAATTGAAATATCACCGGGAATACAAAGAAATATCCAAAAAATACACCACCCATAAAAAGTGCACAGCAGGATATCACCGTCAGCAATATATAGTTTTTTCTCTCCCTTGAGATGCCGGGGGATGCAAACGCCCATATCTGATAGAATATATATGGTGCGGCTATGGCCAACCCGAAGAAAAAGCCTACCTTGACATAAATAAAGAACATCTCGGTCAGGCCGGTGTAGATAAAAGTTCCGTTCGGACCGAGATATTGCCTCAGGGGCAATGTCATCAACTCAAAGATCTTATCCGAGTAGTAATAGGCAATAGCAAACCCTATTGATGCAGCAATGACACACCGGATCAGCCTGTCCCTGATTTCAATTATGCGGGTCCGAAAAGAATCCTTCTCATCGGCCTTCATCAGGGGCCTTCTCCTTCTCCGGGATATCCTTCAATTCGGCAGACACCGGCGGTTCCTCGCGTTTTGAGGATCCTTCGGGGTCGGCAGATTCGGCAGCTGCAAGTCCTTCCGGGGTTTCAGCGGATGCCTGTGAAGCAGAAGAGAGATTATCCGGGGATGAATCTGCTGTCTGAGGAACCTCCGTAGCCGGGGCAGGTTCACCCGTTGTTCCTTCGGTGGTATCCTGGAGAGACTTTTCCTCCTCCTCAATGGACTTGTTGATCCCTTCCATGGATTCATTAATGCCTTCTTTGATATCCCTCAGGCTGCCGTCCAGATTCTCCTTTATACCCTTGATGTCCTCCTTGAGGTTTTCATCTATATCAAGGTTGTTTTTCATCTCCTGGGTCGCCTTCTTGAATTCATGCAGCCCTTTAGCAATAGCCTTGGCAAGTTCAGGGAGCTTATTTGGCCCGAATACCAAAAGACCTATGATTGCTATTACTATTAATTCCGGAAATCCTATGCCAAACATGATGTTCTCCTTTATTGTCCCATTGATGGATGGGGAAAATCGGCTTATTTAAAAAATGTCTGCTGATCAAAATACTTTCAGAGCATCCTGGTCATTGCTATTTCATCACAGTCTGGGAATTTAGGGCATTTAAAACAGTCCGCCCATATCTTATGGGGGAGGGCTGATTTTTCTATCTGTTTAAATCCCAGCTTTAAAAAAAATCCTGTAACATAGGTAAGTGTAAATACCTTTTTAACCTCAAGGGATATTGCCTCTTCAATGCACCGGTTAACAAGCAATGCCCCGCAGTCCTTTCCCTGATAGGCCTCCATTACAGCCAGAGACCTTATCTCTGCGAGGTCTTCCCAGCAGATGCCGAGTGCGCATACCCCGATTATCTCGCCGTTTCCGGGGCTCTCTTCCATGACAAAGAAGTCCCTGATATGGTCATAGATCTCGCTAAGGGACCTGGGTAATAGCAGACCCTTTCCCGCATAGTTCCCCAGGAGCCTGTGGATCTGGCCTGCCTCCTTGATTTTTGCCTTTCTGATCATGTCCTTATTCAATATCTGTGACATAGCCTTTTAAACCTGTCTTTTTCTGGTATTTCTCAGCCGCCGCCCTGTTTGGAAATTTCCCGCATCTTACCCTGTAATATTTTTTCCCTTTTACGACCGTTTCATAATAATAGGCATTGAAACCTTTTTCAATAAGTTGCTTAACTGTTTTTTCAGCTTTTTCAAGTTCGGGAAAGGATGCAATCTGTACGGTGAATTGTCCGGAAGCAGACGACTTGGGTGTCGAATCTGCAGGAGGTTTCACCTTGTCACTCTCCGCTGTAGTCTGAGTCGCGACAGGCTTGACAGGTTGCGAGACCGTCCTGTTAACCTCCGAGATAGGTTCGGGATACGTCTCGTCCCTTGCCTCATCCTTTTTTGTCGTCAGTTTGTCATAAAAAACAAGTTCAGGTTCTGCCGCCTTATTGTCGTCTGAGGTTGTTGCAGCAGCCCCTGTCTTTTCTTCAGGTCTTATTGCCTGCTGGATCTTATTGATCTCACCCTTTAGTTCGGAGACATCCGTTATTTCACTCGGCAGAAGACCGCGACCGACAAAGATCCCCAGGGTAAATATCCATCCTAAAAAAAATAAAATGCCCATCCCCCACAGGATTATGGAAAGGGGGCCAAGGTTGATCTGAAAATTCCATCGTCTGTTTTTATGTTGTTTTTCTCCGGTCATTAAATATTATATCCCGCTCCAGTCTCAGATCACATCTTTTCCGGGGCGCTTACACCCAGGAGATTCAGTCCGGTCTTAATTATGATTCTTATTGCGTCTGCCAGGATCAGGCGAGCCTGGCTCAAAGGGATATCCGCTGTCACTATCCTGTTTTCGGAATTTTTAAGGCCCATGTTGAAATATTTATGGAACTGGGCAGCCAGATTGGTAAGGTAATATGTCAGCCTGTGGGCCTCAAAGGATATGGATATCTCGTTTAAGAGTGAAGGGAATTCTTCCATGAGCCTTATCAGGTTTATCTCTTCATCCAGGGTAAGCCTCTTTACTATGTCACCCTTTCCCCTGGGGACAGAAACGCCCTCTGATTCTGCCTTTTTAAATATGCTGCAGATCCTGGCGTGGGCATACTGGACATAATAAACAGGATTGTCGCTGTCATGCCTTTTTACCAGGTCTATGTCAAAGTCAAGCTGTGAATCATGGGCCTTTGTCAGAAAGACGAAACGCGCTGCATCAACGCCTACCTCATCAAGCAGCTCCTTAAGGGTCACGTATTTGCCGGCCCTTTTTGACATCTTTATCTCTGAGCCCTCCTTGAAAAGTTTTACCAGCTGGATTAGTATCACAGAAAGCCAGTTCTCACCAATGGCGTTTGCCTTCATGGCCGATTGCATCCTCGGTATGTAGCCATGATGGTCTGCGCCCCATATGTCGATGGCCTTTGAAAACCCCCTTTCATATTTTTCAAGGTGGTATGATATATCCGAGGTGAAGTATGTGAACTGGCCGTCGGATTTTCTCAGGACCCTGTCCTTGTCATCGCCAAAGTCCGATGTCCTGATCCACAGCGCCCCATCCTTTTCATATAATTCATTCCTTTCTTTCATCTCCTGA
>Ga0153915_10001137_pt1 | contig 24494 bp, 20 predicted proteins | sample Opewatmetagenome_2_FD_107003 | JGI IMG/M metagenome (GOLD analysis project Ga0153915, IMG submission 107003) | Freshwater wetland microbial communities from Ohio, USA - Open water 3 Core 3 Depth 3 metaG | ecosystem: Environmental > Aquatic > Freshwater > Wetlands | place: USA: Ohio, Lake Erie...
GCCCACCTTGGCGACCATTCCGCGGGTGGATTCCTTCCCCTCCTCCGCCGCCGCCGCCATCCGGCGCAGGCACTCGGCGAAGGGCTGGCCGGCGGCCAGCGCCGCGTCGAAGGCAGTGCGCGCCGGCACCAGCGCGTCGAGCAGCGTCTTGTCGCCCACCTTGGCGTTGCCGATCTCCTGGATGGCCGCGAGCCCGGCGCCGAGCATGGCGGAGAAGGTGGCGGCGTCGAGGAACTCCCGCTCGCCCAGCGCCTCTGACATGGAGCCGAAGAAGCTCCCGTAGAGCGGCCCCATCGCCCCGCCCACGTCGTTGACCAGCGTCTCGCCCAGGACCTCCAGGGCGCGGCCCAGCCCGGCCGGCGCCCCCGCCAGGCGGGCCCCCGCGGCGGTGAAGCCCTTGCTCATGTTGATGCCGTGGTCGCCATCACCGATGGCGCCGTCGATCTCGGAGAGGTGGGCCCGGTTGGCGTTGATCACCTCGATGAGGCCTGCGACCACGAAGCCGCCGGCGTCGGCGCGGATCTTCTCCATGCCTCACCCCTTCACGACGGTCAGGCCGAGCGAGCGGCACGGGTGCGCCAGGCAGGCCCCGAGCTCGTCGTCGAGCTTCATGAGCGTGAGGGTCACGCCCATCATCTCGAGCGAGGTGAACAGGTTGCCGAGGAAGTTGAACCGTACCTGGATGCCCTTCTTGGCCAGCACCTCGGCGACGCGGGCGTAGAGGATGTAGAGCTCCATGATCGGCGTCGCGCCGAGCCCCGAGAGCAGCACGGCCACCTCCATGCCCGCCTCGAACGGGAGGTCGGGCAGGACGGTGTCGAGCATGAGGTCCGCCATCTCGTTGGCCGAGGTGGTCTTCATCACCTTCATGCCGGGCTCGCCGTGGTGCCCGATCCCCACCTCCATCTCGCCGTCCTTGATCTGGAAGTTGGGCTTCCCCACCGCCGGGATGGTGCAGGCGGACAGGCCGATGCCGATGGAGCGGCAGTTGTCGATGGCCTTCTGCGCGGCGGCGATGACCTCGTCGAGGCTGCCGCCCATGGCCGCCTTCGCCCCGCCCACCTTCCACATCAGGATCTCGCCGGCGACGCCGCGGCGCTTCTCGCGCTCGGTCTTGGGCGCCGACGGGACGTCGTCGTTGGCGACGACCGTCCGCACCCGGATGCCCGCCTTCTCGGCCGTCTTCATGGCCATCTTCACGTTCATGTTGTCGCCGGCGTAGTTGCCGTAGAGGCACGCCACGCCCTTGCCGGCGTCGGCCGCCTTGAACGCGTCGTGGAAGCTCTTCGCGGTCGGCGACGAGAAGATCTCGCCGATGGCCACCGCATCCACCAGGCTGTCCCCGACGTAGCCGAGGAACGCGGGCTCGTGGCCCGAGCCGCCGCCCGTGACCACGCCGACCTTTCCGGCGATCGGGGCCCGCGCGTGTCGGACCACGCGCGGGTTGTCCGTCCCGGAGACGAGGTCCGCATGCACGCGCAGGTAGCCGCGGAGCATGTCCTCCACCACGTGGTCGGCGTCGTTGAAGATCCGGTTCATGGTCGCTCCGTTGCGCTTGGACGCGCTCTACTGGATCGTGTACCCACCGTCGATGACGAGGTTCTCGCCCGCGACCATCCCGGACACGCCGCCGATGAGGTGGAGGACTGCCGCGGCGATCTCCTCGGGCTGTGCGAAGCGCCCGGCCGGCGACGGGAAGCGCAGGATAGCTCCTTCACGGCCTGGGGTGACGTTTTACTCAGTTACTGTCGATCTGCTCTGGAATTGGGAGACTATATCCCCATGTTTCCCTGTCAAGAGGGTTGATGTTCCAGTCGCGGTGTGATTAGTTGCTCGCGAGTCGAATGGCCGCCCAGCTCGCGGCGGGCCCGTTTCGATATCGCCAGCGCCCGCGTGCGGTTACGTCGCCCGCGGCGCCGGCACGCGGCGGGGGCCGGGCGGCACCCTCGAACGGAGGCGCACATGAAGATCGCTCTCGGCTGCGACGAGGCCGCCTACGACCTCAAGGAAACGATCAAGAAGTTCCTCCTCGATCAGCGCCACGAGGTCGAGGACTTCGGGACCTTCGACGCGAAGCCGGTGCTCTACCCCGACGTCGCCTTCGCCGTGGCCGAGCAGGTGGCGGACGGCAGGTTCACGCGGGCCATCCTCATGTGCGGCACCGGCATCGGGATGGCCATCTGCGCCAACAAGGTGCCGGGCGTTCGGGCTGCGCAGGCGCACGACACCTACTCGGCCGAGCGCGCCCGGGCCAGCAACGACGCGCAGGTGCTGACCATGGGCGCGCGGGTCGTCGGCCCCGAGCTCGCCAAGGCGATCGTGAAGGCCTGGCTCGGCTCCGAATTCGACCCGTCCCGCTCCGGCCCCAAGGTGGAGCGGATCCGGCAATACGAGAAGCGGCGCGCCGCGGTGAAGGCGTAGCCGGCAGGCTCCGACCCGAGCATGCGCCCGAACGAACGAAAGCTCGATCTCGCGGCACGGGCGGCCTGGCTCTACTACGTCGCCAACAACACCCAGGACGAGATCGCGGCGAAGCTGAACGTCTCCCGGCAGGCGGCGCAGCGGCTCGTCTCGCTGGCGGTGGCCGAGCGGCTCATCAAGCACCGCCTCGACCACCCGCTCGCCGACTGCATCGAGCTGGCCGAGGCCCTGAGCGCCCGCTTCCAGCTCACCTACTGCGACGTCGCGCCCAGCGACCCCCAGCCCAAGGACCCGAACGAGAACCTGGGCGCCTGGGCCGCCCCCTACCTCGACGGCTTCCTCGCCTCCAAGGCGCCGACGGTGGTGGCCCTGAGCTCCGGGCGGGCGCTGCGCGCCACCGTGAGCCAGGTGGCGCCCGTGAACGCGCCGCAGCACAAGATCGTCGCGCTGCAGGGGCACATGGCCCAGGACGGCCGGGCCAGCCACTACGAGGTGGTCATGAACCTCGCCGACCGGATCGACGCGCAGGCCTACCTGCTCGCGACGCCGGTCGTGGCCCGGACGGCCGAGGAGCGCGCCTTCCTGCAGCAGCAGCGCTCCTTCCTGGCGGTCCAGGAGCTGGTCCGCCAGGCCAAGGTGGCCCTCGTCGGCATCGGCGAGATGACCTGGAACGGCCCGCTGCAGCGGGACGGCTTCTACAGCGACGCCGACGTGGCCGAGCTGCTCGAGAAGAGCGCGGTCGGCGCCATCAACGCGTGGGCCTACGACAAGGACGGCCGGCTCGTCCAGGGCGCGATCAACGATCGCGTCGCCGGCATCTCGCTCGAGGAGCTGCCCGCGAGGCGCACCGTCGGCGTCGCGTGCGGAGCGGTCAAGGTGGAGGCCATCCGCGCCGCGCTCCGGGGACGGCTCGTCTCCGGCCTCATCACCGACGAGACCACCGCCCGGCTCGTGCTCGAGGAGGAGTCGAGCGGGCCCCGTCCGGGCGGCTCCTAGAACTTCACCGCGAGCCCGGTCCGGAGGGCGTGCGCGCTGGCCGGGCTCCCGGTCTTGCCGGAGCCCGGCGAGAAGTCGAAGCCGGCGAGCGGCGCGAGGAACCCGTATTTCACCCAGGCCATGAAGCCGTCGTCCGAGGCGTAGGAGAAGCCGAGGTCCACCTCGACGCCGAGCGGGGCGCGGGTCGTCGACGGCGTCGACTCGGGATTGAGCGACTGCGAGTAGACGACCTGCGCGTTCAGGCCGACGCCCTCGAGGATGTCCCAGCGGAAGGTCGGCTTCACGTAGAAGGCCTTGGTGACGCCACCGACGATCTGCCGCCAGAGGATCTCGTCCACCCGGTAGGCCTGGTTGAAGCGGTAGTTCCGGACGTCGTTGTCGGTGCACGGGCCGGCGGTCTGGGTGTCGCAGGCGTACTGGCGCCCGTCGTAGTCGCCGGCGCTCGGCTGGCCGCGGCCCGGGTAGTTCCCGAATCCGGGCGCGGTGTCGCCGCTCGCGAGGCCCCCCTCGGCGCCGACGCGGATCCGGCCGTCGAGGAACTTCACCTCGCCGCGCAGGGCGCCGCCGAACTGCCTGAGCAGGATGGGCCCCTGCGCCACTTCCCCGGCCTGCGCGACGTTGGCGATGCTGCCGTAGATGCCGACGACCTCGGCCTCGATCTTGAGCCGCCTCGACTCGAAGCGGCCCCACAGGTCGAGGGTGCTCGCCCCGGCGCCGCGGTTCACCGCGCAGTAGCCTGCCGTGGCGGTGCAGGAGCCGGCAGCGGGCAGGAGGGCGAAGCGCTGGGACCGGTAGTTGAACCAGGCGCCGTAGTTCAGGCTCGTGAGGCCCTTCTCCAGCTTCCGCCGGAGCTCGTCGGCCGTGTCCTGCTTGACCACCTTCACGCCGATGGCGCCGACGTCGTCGGACTGGTCGATGTCGATGGGCTGGCCGAGGCCGTAGTTGGGGAGGGCCGCCGAGGTCAGCCCCGACGCGGCGAAGTCCCACATCGGGATGAGCGTGAGGCCGCTCAGGAGCTGGCTGATGGGGATGGCGAGCTGGAGGCGATCCACGCTGTCGCCGTAGTCGTCGTCGATGCCGTTGCCGGCGTGGGAGTAGATGCCGAGGCCCCACTGCGACGGCATGCGACCGAAGCTGATCATCCCGATCGGGGTCTGCACCTCGGCCCAGGCCCGCTTCACCGCGAGGTTCTGGGCGCCGCTCGCCGGCGCCGTCTGGGTCGGGCCCGGGAAGGTGCCGGCGGTCGGGTCGCCGTACGGCGGCGGCATGGGGGACGAACCCAGGATCAGGTTGTCGAGCATGTCGATCGCCGCCCGGACCCGCACCTCGTCGGACACGTTGATGGTCGGCTCGAGCCGGAAACGCATGTTGGCGCCGGTCTGGGTGCCGCGCGCGTTCGGACCCTGGATCGCGGGCGGCGAGAGGTAGTAGCCCAGGCTGTCCGGCCCGCGCTTCAGGCTCATGTTGTTGAGCAGGTCCCAGCGGAAGCGCAGGTAGCCGTCGAACTCCAGGAACTGGAGCTTCGGCTTCTCCTCGTCGGTGCCGAGGAACGCGGCGGCGGACTGCGCGCCCTGGATCTCGGCGCGGACCTCGTCGCGCAGCTGCTCCTTGGCCTTCGCGACCTCTTTCTGGACCGCCTCCTGGATCTGGCGATCCACGTCGGACTGGGCCGGGGCCTTCTTCTCGTCCTTGTCGGTCTTGGTCTGGGCCTGCGCCGCGCCGGCGCAGAGGAGCGCCGCGAGCGCGATGATGGGGAGACGGGTCATGGCGCCTTTAAGCACGCGGTTTCGTGCGCGGTCAAGGATTCTTGGGCCCCTGCCGCAGCTCCACCAGGACGCCGCGGCTTCCCTTGGGGTGGACGAAGGCCACCCTGGCCCCTCCGGCGCCCGCCCTGGGCCTCTCGTCGAGGAGCGGAGCGCCGCGGGCCTTGAGCGAGGCCATGGCCCTCTCGATGTCGGGGACCTCGAGACAGATGTGGTGCAGCCCCTCCCCGCGCTTCTCGATGGCCTTGGCCATCGGGCTGTCGGGACCGGACGGGGAGACGAGCTCGATGCGCCCGGGGCCATGGCCGAAGATCGCGACGCGGACCTTCTCGGTCGGGACCTCCTCCATCTCGTGGAGGGTGAGTCCGTAGACGTCGCGGTACAGCGCGACGGCGGCGTCGAGGTCGGCGACGAGGATGGCGACGTGGTCGAGACCCTTCATGAGAGACCTCCACAGATCTGGGGGCGCGAGTAAATGGCACCCGTTTCGCCGAGTCAACCCCGGTTCAGGGCGGGCCCAGCGCCTCTGCCTTCGCGACGGTCAGCGCCCCGAGGAGCGCGACCGCGTCCACCTGGGTGCCGCGCCCCAGGGCGACGTGGGTCGCGTCGGCCACGGGCTGATCGAAGGTCGGGTCCACCGCGATCCACTCGTCCCCGCTCTTCACCTCGGCCCAGGCGTGCCAGTACAGGGCCGGCACGCCGTCGCCATAGCGCGCGTACACGAGCCCGTGGACGCCGCGCGCGGGGATGCCGGCGGCCCTGGCCATGGCGACGAAGAGCAGGGCGTGCTCGGTGCAGTCGCCCTTGCCCACCTGCAGGACCTCGCTGGCGCGGTCGCGGCTCTCGCCGTAGACCTTCTCGAGACGACGGTAGACCCAGTGGACGAGGCGCGTGCTCCCGGCGAAGACGCCGGGCGCGTCGCCTGCCACCTCGAGCGCCAGCCGCCTCACGCCGGGGTCGTCCCAGTCGATCTCCGGCGTGGCGCGCAGCAGATCCGGGTCGGCTCCGGGCGCGCCGCGCGGCGCGTCCCGCTCCGGGAGTGCGGCGGCCGGGCGGCGGGCCGTCACCGTCACGATGGACTCGCCCGACGGGCCGGCGGCGTAGTGCTGGCGCTCGTCCTCCTGGCGGAAGCCGGCCGGGAGGCCGCGCAGGCTGAACGCGATCCGCTGCGGCACGGTCTGCGGGAGCGGGCCGGGGAGCGCCACCCGCGAGAGCCCGAAGAGGTCCACCTTGTCGAGCCGCCGGGCGATCTCCTCCGGCTCGGCGCGCGCCACGAGGGAGGCCCCGAGGCGGATCTCCACCACCCGGCCGTCGTCGGCCACGGCGATGCGCACCGGGACCCGGTCACCGTCCTCCGACTCCTCGACGATCGAGACCGGGACCTCCACCCCCGCGCCGGCGCGCCGCTCCCGGCCGGAGAAGACGTCCTTCATGCGCTTCTCGCGGAGCTGCTCGGGCTCGATCTGCACGCCCTCCACGGTCTCCCGCCGCGCCGCCGCGAGGCGGAAGGGGTCGGCCTGCTCGACCGTCTCGGCGGTGACGATCTCGCGGCGCGCCGCCGGCCCGTCGTCGGAGCTGAAGGTCGCGGCGCACCGCTCCCGCACGCAGCTCATCTCCATGCGCCGGTTGCCGCCGTCCCCCTCCCGCTCGCTCGTGAACGAGAGCAGGCGCCCCCCGGGCCGCGCCTCGTACACCTTCTCGTCCCGCTGGCGCCGCTCCACCGACCGCTCGCCCACCATGGCCTGTAGAAGTGCCTCCTGGCGGGCGACGAGCACCTTCTTGCCGCCGCGCTGCTCCCGGCGCACCTCCATGCGCGACCAGCCGGCCTTCTTGCCGACCAGGTAGAGGCCGAACCACTCGGGCCCCGCCGGGCGGCGCACGGTGAGAACGTCCGGCCCCTTCTTCTTGACGGCGGGCGCGGACGGGGCGGCGCCGGGCGCGGCGAGCAGGGCGGCGAGGAGGAGGGCGGTCTTCGTCATGGCGGTCCCGGGCGAGTAAGGCGTTCTATCAAAAACTCGACTTCGACGACGGCCCGCCGTTTGATCCCCGGATGAGCGGCATCTGGGTCTTCCTCGTCGCCGCCTCGGTCGCGGTCGCCGCCGCCACTGGCCGGATCGGGGCCCTCACCGGCGCCGTGGCCGAGTCGGCCGGCAAGGCGGTGACGCTCTCGCTCGGCCTCGTCGGCGTGATGACCCTCTGGCTCGGCCTCATGAAGGTCGCCGAGGAGGCGGGCCTGGTGCAGCTCCTCGGCCGGGCCGCGCGCCCGGCGCTGCGGCGCCTGTTCCCGGAGGTGCCGCCCGAGCACCCGGCCATGGGCTCCATGATCCTGAACATCGCCGCCAACATGCTCGGCCTCGGCAACGCGGCCACCCCGTTCGGGCTCAAGGCCATGGCGGCCCTCGACGAGATGAACCCGAACAGGGGGACGGCCTCCGACGCCCAGGCCCTCTTCTGCGCCTTGAACACGGCGTCGCTGCAGATCATCCCGGCGAGCGTCATCGCCCTGCGCGCCGCCGCCGGCGCCCGGCAGCCGGGCGACATCATCGGCGCGACGCTCGTCGCGACCGCGTGCGCCGCCGCCACCGCCGTCGCCACCTCGAAGCTGCTCGCGTGGGTTTCCAGGAGGGGCGGCCCGCCCGCCCCGGAGGACGGGTGATGCTCCGGGCCGTCCTCGACGCCCTGTCCGCCTGGGCCGTGCCGCTCCTGCTCGCCGGCATCCCGCTCTACGCCCTCGCCCGCGGCGTGAAGGTCTACCCCGCCTTCGTCGAGGGCGCGAAGGAGGGCTTCCAGGTGGCGGTGCGCATCATCCCGCCCCTCGTGGCCGTCCTCGTCGCGCTGGGCATGCTCCGCGCCTCCGGCGCCATGGACGCCTTCGCGGCGCTCGCCGACCCCGTCACGAGCCGGCTCGGCATCCCGCCCTCGGTCCTGCCCATGGTGCTCATCCGCCCGCTCTCCGGCGGGGGCGCGCTGGGCGTCGTGGGGGACGTGCTCCGCAGCGAGGGGCCCGACGGCTACGCCGGGCGGCTGGTGTCGGTCATGGCCGGCTCGACCGAGACCACCTTCTATGTGCTCGCGGTCTACATGGGCTCGGTGGGGATCACCCGCTACCGGCAGGCGCTGCCGGCCGCGCTCGCGGCCGACCTCGCCGGCTTCGCGGCCTCGGTGGTCGTCGTCCGCGCCGTGTTCGGCTGACGTCACCGCCCGGGGCCGCGCAGCATCTCCCGGGCCGCGTTGCGGCCGCAGGCGCCCATGACGCCGCCGCCGGGGTGGGTGGCGGCGCCGCAGAGGTAGAGGCCGCCGATGGGCGTGCGGTAGCCGGCCCAGCCCGCGACCGGGCGGAGGAAGAAGAGCTGGTTCGGGGTCATCGCCCCCTGGAAGATGTTCCCGCCGGTGAGGCCGAACCGCCGCTCCAGGTCGAGGGGGGAGAGCACCTGCCGGGCGATCACCGAGCGGCGGAAGCCGGGGGCGTAGGACTCCAGCACCTCGAAGCACCGGTCGGCGAAGCGTTCCTTCACGTCGTCCCAGGTCGCTCCGTCGAGCCGGTAGGGGGCGTACTGGACGAACATCGACATGAGGTGGCGGCCCGGCGGCGCCACGGTCGGATCCACCACGGATGGGATGGTGCACTCGAGGACAGGGTCCGCCGAGGGGCGGCCGCGGCGGGCGTCGTCGAAGGCCCGCTCGATGTAGTCGAGGGTCGGCGCGACGTGGATGGTGCCGCGGTGCTGGGGGCCGGGCGCCGCGCCTCGGAGGGCCTCGAAATCCGGGAGTCCGGAGAGCGCCACGTTGATCTTGAGCGAGGCGCTCCCGTAGTCGATGGCCCGCACCGCATCGACGAACTCGCCCGGGAGGTGGGCCTCGCCGACGAGGCGGAGGAAGGTCACCTCCGCGTCGGCGCTCGAGGCCACCTGGCGCGCCCGGATCTCCTCGCCGCCCTCGAGGACCACGCCCTCGGCCCGGCCGTCCCGCACCAGGATCCTGGCCACCCGCGCCCCGGTGCGGATCTCCGCCCCGCGGCTCCGCGCCGCGGCGGCGATGGCCTCGCTGAGCGCGCCCATGCCTCCCTTGACGTATCCCCACACGCCGCGGGCGCCATCGCACTCGCCCATGACGTGGTGGAAGAGGACGTAGGCCGTGCCGGGCGTCGAGGGCGACGCCATCGCCCCGATGATGGCGTCGGTCGCGAGCGTCGCCTTGAGCCCCTCCGACTCGAACCAGCGGTCGAGGATGGGGCGCGCGGCCCCGGTCAGGATCTCGACGGCCCGCGGCCCGTCCCTTCCGAGCCGGAGGAACCGCCAGCCGAGCCGCCCGAGGCGCCACAGGTCGCGGGGCCGAAACGACCAGGGATCGGGCGGGGTCTCGAGCAGCGTCGGCTCGACGAGGCGGGCCACCCGCTCGAGCATGGCCTCGTAGGCGGGGAGCCGATCCGCGTCGCGGGCGGAGAACTTCGACACCTCGCGCCGGACCAGGGCGGGATCCGGTCCGAGCAGCAGGTGGCGGCCGTCCGGGAAGGGCGTGAAGGACGAGGGACTGCGCGGGAGAAGCGCGTACCCGTGGCGGCCGAGCTCCAGGTCCCGGACGATCTCGGGGCGGAAGAGGCTCTGGACGTAGGCGGCCGTCGAGACCTTGAAGCCGGGCCAGGTCTCCTCGGTGACACAGGCGCCGCCGAGCCGCTCATGGGCCTCGAGGACGAGGACCTTGCGGCCGGCCCGGGCGAGGTAGGCGGCGGCGACGAGGCCGTTGTGGCCTCCGCCGATGACGACGACGTCGAAGGCGTGCGGCATGGGCCCTCCCGTCAGCGAGCCGGCCGGGAGTATGCGCCGTCCCGCGCGGGCTTGCCCGTGTTCCCGGCGGCTTCGACCACCGGACGGAAGGGCGCGCAACCCCGGTCCGCGTTCCGGGTTTGAACGCGGCGGAAGGCAAACCAGACACGGGAGAACTCCATGAAGCATAGCCGCATCCTCCTCCTCGCCGCACCGGTCGCGCTGCTCGCCGCCTGCGGCGGCCAGACGGCAGACCCCGCGTTCGTCAACGCCGCCCCGAGCTACGCGGCCCTCGCCATGGACCAGACCACTTCCGACGGAATGGCCCCGGCGGCCGGCGCACTGTCCGCCGCGCTCGTCGCCGCTCCGGCGGACGCGGCGGCCATGGTCGCGCCGGATGCGTGCCACCCACATCTCTTCGTGCGCACGCACGAGGTGGTGGCCCGCGTGAACGGGCACCTCTACAAGTTCCTCGCCAACGTCGCGGCCGCCATCGCCCGGCGCCCTCACCTCGCCGACGCCACCGAGCAGGTCTGGCAGTTCGTGCGCCGGGACGGCGTCCAGGTCCGCTTCACCATCACCCGCACCGACCCGACCCACTTCACCTGGCTCCTCGAGCTCGCGCCTCCGGCCGGCGCCTTCGTCCCCGTCTTCTGGGGCGACATCGACCGCTCCGGCGCCTCCGGGCCGCACCAGGGCACGGGCACGATGACGCTCGACCTCACCGCCCTGCACGGGGTCATCCCGACCGAGAAGGCGGTCGGCACCGTTGCGGCCTCCTTCGAGACGACCGCCACCTCGCGCCGGCTGGTCGTGGATGCGCAGGGCGTGGCCTGGGAGATCGATCCCGTCATGCCCGACGGCAGCATGATGCCCGCATCCGTCCTCACGACCCTGGAGCAGCCGCGCAACGGCCACTACGTCTACTTCCGCGAGCCGGGCAAGGGCGGCAGCCTCAAGATCCGGGATCAGATGGTCTTCCTCTGCCCCGACAACCCCCAGTTCAAGCTCGGCGACGTCACGCTCGCGGACCGGTGGTACGTCGCTGCCAGCGGCTCCCGCCACGGCCGCGCCGACGGCCGGCTCACCGGCGGTCAGCTCCCCGACCAGTCGCCGCCGGTCGACAAGGTCGTGGGCGTGACCTGCCACCAGAGCGCCGACGACGCGACCATGCCGGCCGAGACGTTCTGGCTCATGAAGGAGGAGGCGGCGGACGGGTCGACCATCCAGGGCTGGTCGAGCGCCACCCTCGCGGTCGGCGCCGTCCTACCCGACGCGTGCGACCCGGCGCTCAACCCGCCGAGCGGGACGGTGCCCGACCTCCTGGGCCCCACGAACGACTTCGACTTCAGCGGGGTCACGATCGCCGGGAACGCGAGCCTCGACGACCCGGCGAACCAGCCCTATCCGTTCCCCGGAATGTAGGCGCGAGACGGCGTGCGCGACGCGTCCGGGCGGCCCTCCTCCGCGGGGGCCGCCCGTCCGTTCATTCCCACCGCAACCCCACCGAAATCCGCGTGTTAGATTCCAGTGGATGGCTCCGGACCCCGACGCGGCGTTGATGCTCGCGTTCCAGGAGGGCGACGAGACGGCATTCCGGGCCCTCTTCGAGAAGTACGGGCACGCCATGGTCGCTTTCTGCAACCGTTTCGTTCGCGACGCCGCCCGGGCCGAGGAGCTGGCGCAGGACGTGTTCCTGAAGCTCCACCGCACGGCCGGGCGCTACCGGCCCGAGGCCCGCTTCCGGACCTACCTCTACCGCATCGCCTCGAACCACTGCCTGAACGAGCTGCGGCGAGGCGAGTACGGGGTGCTCCGCGCGCGCGACGCGGGCGGCAGCGAGCCGGCCGATCCCGACGCGCTGCCCGGCGGCGCGGCCACGCCCGAGCAGGCGGCGGAGGGGGCGGCCCTCGCCACGGCGGTTCAGGCCCTCCTCGACGGGCTGCCGGCGAAGCAGCGGGCCGCCTTCGTCCTCTGCCGCTTCGAGGGGCTCACCTACGAGGAGATCGCCGAGGCGCTCGAGACCACGGTGTCCGCCGTGAAGTCGCTCGTCCACCGGGCGACCGTCGCGGCGGCCCTCGCGCTCGCGCCCTTCGGTGCCATCGCCAGGAAGGAGGCCGTACCGTGAGCCACCCCGTTGCCGATCTCACCGCCCTCCTCGACGGCGCCCTCGCGCCGGAGCGGCGGCGCGACGTGGAGGCCCACCTGGCGGCCTGCGCCGCCTGCCGCGCCGAGCGCGATCGGATCGCCTCCGCCCTCGCCGCCGTCGCCGCGCTCCCTCCTCCGCCCGCCCCGGCGCCGGGCCTCGAGCAGCGCTTCTACGTCCGGCTGGCACGCGAGTCCGACCGGCCCTCGCTCCTCGGGCGCGTCGGCGCGCTGCGCTGGCGCGTCCTCGCGCCCATCGCCGGGGCCGGGGCCGCCGCGGCGCTCGCCGTGGGCATCGCGGTCCGGCACCGGGCCGCCGAGGCCGACCTGGCCCGGAATCTCGACCTCCTCGAGAACTACGAGCTCGTGGCGAGCCTGGGCGCGGCGGAGACGGCCGAGGACGTCGAGGTCGTGGCCCACCTGCACGAGCTCCCGGAGGGCCGGCCATGACGCTCCGGATCCTCTCGGCCGCCCTCCTCCTCCTCGCGGCCGCCCCGGCCCGCGCAGGGGAGCCGGCGCCCGCCGGTGCCCGCGAGCGATGGGAGAAGCTCTCTCCCGCGGAGCGCGAGGCGCTGCGGGAGCGGTACCGTGCCTTCCGCGAGCTGCCCCCGGAGCGCCAGGCGGAGGCGCGCGAGCGGCTGGCGCGGCTGCGCGCCTTGCCGCCGGACCGGCGCGCCGAGGTGGAGCGCAACTGGCGTGCCTTCCAGGAGCTGCCGCCCCGCGACCGGCGCGCGATCCTGGACCGCTTCGCGCGCTATCGCGAGATGGCCCCGGAGCGGCAGGCCCAGATGCGCGCGGCATTCCGCGAGCTCATGCGCGCGCCGCCGGAGACCCGGCGCCGCTACCTCGAGAACCTCCGCCGGTGGCGAGACCTGTCGCCGGTCGAGCGCGAGCGCGCCCGCGAGGAGTGGCGGCGGCGCGCCCCGAAACCCTGACCGCGGATCGTGAGGGCTCCCGCTCCGCTCGCCGCGGTCCTCGCGCTGGCGCTCGCCGCGCCGGCGCTCGCCGGCGACGACGCCGAGGTGCGCGGCCGCGCCCTGCTGCACCTGCGCCTCACCGACGTCCGGAACCTGCCGGACGGCGAGGTGCTCTTCGACCCCACGACGCGCAGCTTCGCCGTCCAGAACTACCTCGGCCCCGGGCCTTCCGAGTCCTACGCGTCGTCCGTGGTCTCCGCCGGGCTCGACGGCTCCGCCTTCTCCGACCGGCTGCGCTTCGCCCTCACCGCGGACACCGGCGAGGTGCGGCGCATGCGCTTCCCCCGGACGGCGTACGCGTGCCGCTCGGACCTGTCGCCGACCGGCCTCGACCTCGCCGGCAGTCCCGGCTGCATGGGCGCGCTGCGGGTGCCCGTGCCCTCGACCCTCCCCGGTCCCGCCGAGCTGACGAGCAACCTCAGGCCGATCGCGGAGGAGGCCGAGGCCACGCTCTTCGTGCGGGAGGCCTTCGTCGCCGTGGGCTTGGGCCGGGCCGCCTTCGCCACGCTGCGGGCCGGCCGCAAGCGGATGGTGGTCGGCGACGGATTCGTCTACGACGATTACGGGCTCGGGGTCGAGGCCGACCTCGACCTCGGCGCCATCGGCCCGCCGCTGGACGTCGCCCTCGCCGCGTTCTACCCCCCGCGCGACTTCCCCACCGGCACCGGGCTGCGCTCGCCGCTCCTCGCGCTCCGGGTGGACTTCGTCCCCTCGCTCTTCGAGCACGCCGGGATCTTCGCCGCGTTCGCCCATGACGAGACGGGCAGCGTGCCCGAGCTCTTCCGGAGCGCCTCGATCGAGTCGCAGGTGATGCGCCTCCGCGGCACGGCGCCGGGGAGTCCCGAGTACGTCGCGGCCTCGCGCATCCTCGCCGCGACGCTCGGCCGCCGCCTCGAGGGCAGCTCGAACCTCGCGTGGGCCGGGACGAGCGGCCATCTCCTCCTCGGCGGCGGTCACGAGGCGAGCTGGACGGCGGCGCTGCTCGCCGGGCGGATCCACCTCCTCGTTCCGCAGGTGGGCCTGCCGCCGAGGGAGGTGGACGTGGGGGCGCTCGGGAAGCTGGTCTCGCTCCGCTGGCGGAAAGCACTGGGCGCCGCCTCCGTGGGGGGCTTCTTCCTCTGGCTCTCCGGCGACCTGCCGCCCGAGGAGAAGGTGCGGCTCGGCCTCTCCCGCGACTACCGCGGGTTCCTCGGCGTCGCGCCCTATGTCACCGCCACGAACCTCTTCTTCCTGGGCGGCGTGTCCGAGTCGTTCGCGGCGCGCCAGGCCACCGCGCCCGGCGTGAACGCCCGCGGCGTCATCGCGCCGGGGCTCACCGCGTCGTGGGATCCAGTGACCGGGCTGGCCCTCGACGCCAAGGGCGCGTTGCTCCTCGCCGACGAGGTGGGCCCCTTCGGAGGCCGGGTGTATGGTCCCGAGGTGGACGTGTCCGCCACCTGGGCGCCCGCCAGCTGGATCTCGGTGGTGGCGGAGGGGGACGCGCTCTGGCCCGTGGACTTCTTCGACAGCCGGCGCACCGTCACCAAGCTCGTCCTCGGCGTGAACCTCGTGACGCCGTGACGCGCGCCGCCGCCCTCGCCCTCTCGCTCCTCCTCGCGGGTGCCGCGCCCGGCGCCGGCCCGGAGGACGCCGGAACGCAGGGCGACGGCACGACCGCCGACGGCGGCGCGGCCGACGGCGGCGGGACCGACCCCGACGCCGAGGTGATCGAGAACCTCGACCTCCTCGAGAGGCTGGATCTGCTCGAGCACCTGGATTGGCTCGGTCCCGAGGCTACTTCTCCGTGACCGGCGCGAAGAAGGACACGCCGCGCACGTTCTCGTGGACCTCGAGCGGGTGCTGCAGCGGCGGGAAGGCGCGCTGCTCGCAGTCCATGCGCTCGCACAGGCGGCAGGTGAGGCCGACCGGCACGACTGCCTCGCGCGACTCCAGATCGACGCCGTCGGCGTAGACGAGCTTGCGGGCGTGCGCCACCTCGCAGCCCATGGCGAGGGCGAGGAGGGTGCGGGGGGCGTGGTAGCCGCCGCCCTCCTTGTGGACGGTGCGGGCGATCCAGAAGTAGGTGGTCCCGTCCGGCATCTGCGAGAGCTGGATGCGGATCATGCCGGGGGTGAGGAAGGCGGCGAAGACGTTCCAGCGCGGGCAGGCGCCGCTGAAGCGGGCGAAGCGCAGGCCGGAGGCGGAGAAGCGCTTGGAGATGTTCCCGGCGATGTCCACGCGCACGAAGTGGAAGGGCACGCCCTCGGCGCCGGGGCGCCGGAGCGTGGTGAGCCGGTGGCAGGTCTGCTCGAAGCTGGTCCGGAAGCGGTGGCCGAGCAGCTCCAGGTCGTACCGCTCGGCGCGGGCCGCCTCCAGGAACGACTGGTAGGGCATGAGCACGGCGCTCGCGAAGTAGTTGGCGAGCACCACCCGGCCGAGCGCCCGAGACGAGCCGCTCGTGAGGAGCGGGTCGTCGGCGATGCGGGCGAGGACGCTCTCCTGGGTGAGCAGCCCGATCTGGTAGGCGAGCTGGAAGTTCCGGCTGCCGCGGCGGAGCACCTCGGAGAGGGTGAGCACCCTCCGCCCCGGGTCGTAGCGGCGGATGGCGCCGCCCATGGCGGCCGTCTTCTCCATCTGCACCGTCACGCCGTGCGCCTTCTCGAGGTGCCCGACGAGGCCCGCGTACAGGTCGTCGCCGCCGAGCCGCGCCTCGCGCCACAGCGACTCCGCGCCCGCCTCCAGCTCCGGGAAGTAGTTCATGTGGCGCTGGACGAGGTCGGAGACCTCCTCGGTGGGGAGCCGAGACGTGTCCACGCCCGCCACCTCGGCGCCGGAGAGCTTCATGGCGAGGCTGTTGGCCGCCTCGCGGGCGTCGCGGAACGAGTGGTAGAGCTTCAGCACGGCGCGCGACGCCTGGGGCGCGTGGGCCGCCAGCTCTCGCACCTCGGGAGTGGTCACGTCCTCGTGCTCGAAGATGGGGTCGCCGAAGACCTCCATGAGATCGGCGATGGTGTGGGCGTCGTTCTCGGTGGAGAGCGATCGCAGGTCGAGGTCGAAGACCTGGGCCAGCTTGATGAGGAGCGGGGCCGGCAGCGCGCGCCGGTTGTGCTCGATGAGGTTCATGTAACTCGGCGAGATGCCGAGCCGATCGGCCAGCTGGGCCTGGGTGAGCCCGGCCCGGCGCCGCAGCGCCCGGACCTTCGCCCCCAATGGCGTCGTCTCTCTCACGGCCGATGCACTATCCTTCGTCTTGGCGGATCGCGACGCGCGAGTTTACACGATTTTCAACCTTACGCGCCCCCTCTACAGGCCGCGTACACGTTGACCCGGCCGGCCGCAGAAGGTGTGGCGATTGACACCTGTCAAGTTAGAGCCCTGATCCCATCCCCAAGGAGGACGCACGATGTCCGAGCCCGCCAAGACCCTGCCCCGCGGCATCGAGCTGAGAGGCCAGCTCACCGAGCACCAGGCCAGGGTGGTGAGCCCCGCCGCCCTGGGGCTGGTGGCCGACCTCGTGCGCACCTTCGGCTGGCGCGTGGATGAGCTGCTCGAGCGCCGGCGGGAGCGGCAGATCCGCTTCGACCAGGGGGAGCGCCCCGATTTCCTTCCCGAGACCGCGAAGATCCGCACCTCGGACTGGACCGTGGCGCCGATCCCGAAGGATCTCCTCGACCGGCGCGTCGAGATCACCGGCCCGGTGGACCGCAAGATGATCATCAACGCGCTCAACTCCGGCGCGAGCGTCTACATGGCCGACTTCGAGGACTCGAACTCGCCCACCTGGGAGAACACCGCCCAGGGGCAGGTGAACCTCCACGACGCCATCCGCCGCACCATCGAGTACGGCGCGCCCGACACCGGCAAGCAATACCGGCTCGCCGAGAAGACCGCGGTGCTGTTCGTGCGCCCGCGCGGCTGGCACCTCGTCGAGAAGCACGTCCTCGTGGACGGCAGGCCCGTCCCCGCCGGCCTCTTCGATTTCGGCGTCTTCCTCGCGGCCAACGCCAGGGAGCTCCTCGACCGCGGCACCGGCCCCTACTTCTACCTGCCGAAGCTCGAGGGCCACCTCGAGGCGCGGCTATGGAACGACGTGTTCGTGCGCGCCCAGGAGAAGGTCGGGATCCCGAAGGGCACCATCCGGGCGACGGTGCTCATCGAGACCCTGCCCGCCGCCTTCGAGATGCACGAGATCCTCTGGGAGCTGCGCGACCACTCGGCGGGCCTCAACTGCGGCCGCTGGGACTACATCTTCAGCTACATCAAGCGCTTCCGGAACGACCCGCGCTTCGTCCTGCCCGACCGCGGCCAGGTCACGATGGACAAGTCGTTCCTCCACGCCTACGTGCAGCTCCTCATCCAGACTTGCCACCGACGCAACGTCCACGCCATGGGCGGGATGGCGGCGCAGATCCCGATCAAGGACGACCCCGCGGCCAGCGAGGCCGCGCTCGCCAAGGTGAGGGCCGACAAGCTGCGCGAGGTGAAGGCCGGACACGACGGCACCTGGGTCGCCCACCCCGGACTCGTCCCCGTCGCGAGGGCCGTCTTCGACGAGCACATGAAGGCGCCCAACCAGATCCACGTGAAGCGGGGAGACGTGCGCATCGGCCAGAAGGACCTCCTCGCCGTGCCGGAGGGCACTCGGACCGAGGCCGGCCTGCGCCACTCCATCAGCGTCTCCGTCCAGTACCTCGAGGCCTGGCTCCGCGGCTCCGGCTGCGTGCCCCTCTACAACCTCATGGAGGACGCGGCCACCGCCGAGATCAGCCGCTCCCAGGTCTGGCAGTGGATCCACCACGGCGTGTCGCTGGAGGGCGGCCAGAAGGTCACCGCCGACTCCTTCCGTCACCTCGTCGCCGAGGAGGTGGACCGCATCCACGTCGAGATCGGCGACCGGCGCTACACCCAGGGGCGCTTCGACGACGCCCGCGCCATCTTCGAGCGGATCTCCACCGCCCCCGAGTTCATGGAGTTCCTGACGCTTCCGGCCTACGACATCCTCGTCGGCGAGCCCACCACCGTCGCCGCGGTGCACGCTCCGCCCGAGCCGCAGGACAGCCCGGCCCCGTGGCACCAGGACCCGCGCCGCTGGGAGCACGTCACCCGGGCGTACGGCAAGGCCGAGGTGGACCGGCTCCGCGGCACCCTCCCGATCCAGCACACGCTCGCGGACATCGGGGCGCGCCGGCTCTGGGACCTCATGAACACCGAGCCCTACATCCACGCGCTCGGCGCCCTCACCGGCAGCCAGGCGGTGCAGATGGTGAAGGCGGGCCTCAAGGCCATCTACGTGTCCGGCTGGCAGGTCGCCGCCGACGCCAACAGCGCCGGCCAAACCTACCCCGACCAGAGCCTCTACCCGGCCGACAGCGTCCCGAACCTCGTCCGGCGCATCAACCGCGCGCTGCAGCGCGCCGACCAGATCGCCCACGCCGAGGGGAAGGACGGCGCCTACTGGTACGCCCCCATCGTCGCCGACGCCGAGGCCGGCTTCGGCGGCCCGCTCAACGCCTTCGAGCTCATGAAGGCGCTCATCGAGGCCGGCGCCGCGGCGGTGCACTTCGAGGACCAACTCGCCTCGGAGAAGAAGTGCGGCCACCTCGGCGGCAAGGTGCTCGTCCCCACGAGCCAGTTCATCCGCACCCTGACCGCGGCCCGCCTCGCGGCCGACGTGATGGGCGTTCCCACCATCCTCGTCGCCCGCACCGACGCCCACTCGGCCCAGCTGCTCCTCTCCGACGCCGACCCGCGCGACGAGGCGTTCATCGCCTCGCGCGAGCGCACGCCCGAGGGCTTCTTCCGGCTCGAGGGCGGCATCGACTGCGCCATCGCGCGCGCGCTGGCCTACGCCCCCTACGCCGACCTCTTGTGGTGCGAGACCTCGACGCCGGACATCGAGGACGCGAGGTGCTTCGCCGAGGGCGTGCGCGCGAAGTACCCGGGCAAGCTCCTCATGTACAACTGCTCCCCCTCCTTCAACTGGAAGAAGAACCTGGACGACGCCACCATCGCGAAGTTCCAGCGCGAGCTCGGGGCCATGGGCTACAAGTTCCAGTTCGTCACCCTGGCCGGCTTCCACGCCCTGAACCACGGGATGTTCGAGCTCGCCCGCGAGTACCGGGACCGCGGCATGACGGCCTACACCGAGCTGCAACAGGCCGAGTTCGCCGCTGAGGCGCGGGGCTACACCGCCACACGCCACCAGCAGGAGGTGGGCACCGGCTACTTCGACCAGGTGACCGAGGTGGTCTCGGGCGGCCAGTCCTCGACCAAGGCGCTGGTGGGCTCCACCGAGATGGCCCAGTTCACCCAGGCCGACCGGCTCGCCGCCGCCGAGCAGGCCATGGCCGAGGACCACCGCCGCCTCGACTTCGTCATCGGCCGGGTGCGCCAAGCGCAGGCGACGGACGACCTGGCCCGGTCGCTCGAGGAGCTGTCGGGCTTCCTCGCGGATCACTTCGAGCGGGAGGAGCGGGACCAGGGCATCTTCGGGATCCTCGGCAAGGGAACCTCCGCGGTCGCGGACGCCCTGCTCGAGGAGCACCGGCTCATCCTGGCCGAGATCCAGGCGCTGGCGCTCGGCGTGCGGGAGGGCATGAACAACGGGGCGGCGGGCGAGAAGGCCGCCCAGGTCGTGAAGCAGCTGCGCGACCACGAGCGCCGCGAGCACGCGCTCGCCGAGTCGCTCCTTGGCCGGAAGGCCAAGGCGGTGGCCTGACCCGCGGCGCCTTCCGCCCGTCGTCTCCTCCCCGTGGCGGCCCGGATCCTCCTCTTCGCCCTGGACGACCTGCGCCGGCGTTACGGCCACCTCATGCCCGAGGGCGAGGACCCGCGGAACGATACCGCCCCCTTCCGAGCCTTCCGCGAGCGGCTCCTCGAGGCCGCCGCGGCGGCGGCCCGTGCGCCGGCGAGTCTCACCATGTGGTGGGAGGGCACGTACAACGGGTACTGCCTCGCCGTGGCCTGCGACCCGCCCGAGGCGCTCGCGGAGCTCGACCCAACCGAGGCGTGCCCCGTCGAGGCGGAGCGCCTCGCGCCCCCGCGCGCGGACGGGTATCCTCTGGCCGGGATCGGTCCCGGCGGCGCCGCCGTGGCGCGAGACCGCGAGGGAGCGATCTTCGAGGCGCCCTTCGGCGCCCCGGGCGGCCACTTCGGCGCTCCGGGCATGAGGAGGATCACATGAAGGCGGTCGTCTTCGTCGGCAAGGGCGGCCCCGAGGTGGTGGAGATCCGCGAGGTCCCCGACCCGGCGCCGGCGCGCGGCGAGGTGCTGGTCCGCGTCAAGGGCGCGGCCCTGAACCGCGCCGACCTCCTGCAACGGCGCGGCCTCTACCCGCCGCCCCCCGGAACGCGCGAGGACGTCCCGGGCCTCGAGTTCGCGGGCGAGGTGGTGAGGTGCGGCGAGGGGGTCTCCCTCTGGAAGGCCGGGGACCGGGTCATGGCCATCGCCTCGGGCGAGGCACAGGCCGAGCTGGCGGTGGCTCACGAGCGGATGCTGGTCCGCATTCCCGACGGGCTCTCCTTCGAGCAGGCGGGGGCGCTGCCGGAGGCCTGCATCACCTCCCACGACGCCCTGTTCACCCTCGGAGGGCTGCGCCCCGGCTGGCCGGTGCTGGTCCACGCGGTGGGCTCGGGCGTCTCCACCGCGGCGCTCCAGATCGCCAGGGCGGCGGGCGCGACCGTCATCGGCACGAGCCGCACCTCGACGAAGCTCGACCGGGCGAAGGCGCTCGGAATGGACCACGGCGTCCTCGTCGGCAGGGACGAGCCGCGCTTCGCCGAGGAGGTGCGCCGGTTCCTCGGCGGCAAGGGGGTCCCGCTCGTCCTCGACTTCGTCGGCGGACCCTACATGCTCGAGAACGTCGCCTCCCTGGCTGTGGGGGGCCGCATCGTGAACATCGGGACCATGGGCGCGCCCAAGGGCACGGTGGACCTCGGCGCCCTCATGCGGACCCGCGGCAGCATCATCGGCACCGTGCTCCGGCCGCGCCCCCTGGACGAGAAGGTCCAGGCCACGCAGGCCTTCGCCCGCGACGTCCTCCCGCTCGTCGCCGCCGGGAAGGTGAAGCCGGTCGTGGACGCGGCCCTGCCGATGGCCAAGGTCCGCGAGGCCCACGAGCGCATGGAGAAGAACGAGAGCTTCGGCAAGCTCGTCCTGGTGCCGTGAGGAGGCCTGGGAGCGCGTCGCCGCGCCGACCGAGCTGGTCGTGCGCGGAAGCGTCGCCAGCGCCCGGGTGCGCCGAGACCCTCCCGGCGGCTCCCTTCGTCCTGGTCCCCGCCCCGGCGCCCTTCGTCTCGTTTCGACCCCAAGAAAGGCCCCCATCGGGGCATGCAAGGTCGCCTCCGAGAAGCTAGCAACAGGAAACCCCGCCGTGGAGTCACCGAGCGTGTTTCTTCACGGAGTGAGGTTCACGACACGTGCATTTCTCCCGCGCAAGCGCGGGCTTCACGGAGGCCTCATGATGCGCAAGGTCCTGGTGGGCTCGGTCGTCGTCGTCGCACTTCTCGCGCTGCCCGCGTCGCGGGCGCTCGCGAATGCCGCCCAGCACGGCGAGGAGGATACGATCTTCGGCGCGTTTCCCGACGTGACGCCGGCGACGGAGCAGTACGAGAACCGCGCCTATCCGGCCGTCTACATCGAGCCGGCCCGGCGGGTGCAGGGGCTCACGGCCGCCCAGCAGGCGGACTCCCGCCGGGAGAGGAAGAAGGCCGGCTGGAGGGCCATCGGTCCCGTCACGCCGTTCGTGCCCGCGATCAACACCTACAGCGGGCGCGATACCGTGACCTCCGGGCGGGTGACCTCGATCGCGGTCTCCCCGAGCTGCGATGCCCGCCAGTGCCAGGTGCTCGTGGGAGCGGCGGGCGGCGGCGTCTGGGTCACGGACAACGGCCTCGCCAGGCGGCCGGCCTGGCGCCCGTCGAGCACCGGCCTCACCTCGAACTCGATCGGATCCATCGCCTTCGATCCGACCGACAGGAAGGGGCGCACGCTCTACGTGGGGACGGGCGAGCCCAACGGGTCGAGCGACTCCGAGGCGGGGGTCGGGCTCTTCCGGTCGACCGACTCGGGCGCGACCTGGTCCCTCCTGCCGGGGAGCGTCGCGGTGGCGGCCGAACGGGCCATCGCCTCCGTCGCCGTGGACCCAGCGGACTCGCGGCACCTCCTCGTCGGGACGGCGGTGGCGCGCCACGGCTCCTCGTCGGTGAACGGCGGGCGCTACACCCCGCCGGGCGCCCCGCCCATCGGCCTCTACGAGTCGAGGGACGGCGGCGCGACGTTCCAGCTCGCGCTCGCCCTGACGTCCGACGTGGTGGATCCGGGCAGCCCGAACGGCTCCGACTTCTTCCGCGGCGGCGTCAGCAAGATCGTGCTCGATCGCACCGGGCTCGCGAAGGGCCAGCCGACCCGGATCTTCGCCTCGTTCTTCGACTACGGCGTCTACCGGTCGTCGCCGGCCGACGAGGGCGGCGACGCGAGCTACAAGGCGATCTTCGCGTCCGCGGGCGGGGGCACCGTCGCGAACTCGCTCGCGGCGAGGACCGAGTTCGCGCTCGCGCCGGGCGCGGGCGGGCTGCGGATCTACGTCGGGGACGCCGGCGGCGGACCCGCCGACTTCTGGCGGGCCGACGAGGCCCGCGTGCCGGCGAGCGCCCTGACGGACGGGGTCGCCAACATCGGCTGGACGCAACTGTCGGACTCGACCCCTGGGACGCCCGGCTTCGGCTCCTACGACTTCTGCGGCGGGCAGTGCTCCTACGACATGGTGGTGGAGTCGCCGCCGGGCCGGCCCGACCTGGTGTGGCTCGGGGGCCAGATGCTGTACGACGAGATCTTCGGGCCGTCGAACGGCCGCGCGGTCATCCGCTCCAGCGACGCCGGCGTCCACTTCACCGACATGACCAACGACGCCCAGACCCCGTACCCCCTCGGGATGCACCCGGACCAGCACGCCATGGCCTTCGCGCCGGGCAACCCCGACGTGGCCTTCTGCGGGTCGGACGGCGGCGTGGTGCGCACGAGCGGTGACTTCGCCGACGCCTCCGCGGGCTGCGCCGCGCGCGGCCTCACCGGCGCGGACCTCGTGGATTGCCAGGCCTGGCTCAAGTCCATCCCGGCGCGCATCGACACCCTCAACGACGGGCTCAACACGCTCCAGTTCCAGAGCCTGTCGCTCAACGCCCAGGACCCGCTGCATGACCTGCTCGGCGGCACCCAGGACAACGGGACCTGGTCCTGGAGCGGGACGCAGAAGAGCTGGTTCGAGTCGATGCAGGGCGACGGAGGCCAGTCCGGCACCGACGTGGCGACGCCGAACGTCCGCATGCACACCTTCTACAACCCCTCCCCCGACGTGAACTTCCAGGGAACCGATCCGCTGGGGTGGGACTGGACCGGCGACGTGCTCGGCACCGAGGCGGCCTCGTTCTACGTGCCGCTCATCAACGACCCGCGAGTGAGCGGCACCTGGTTCATCGGGCAGCAGCGCGTGTGGCGGACGCAGGACAACGGAGGCGACCGGGCGTTCCTCGACCAGTACTGCAACGAGTACACGGGCGACTACGCTCACAGGCCGCATCCCTGCGGCGACTGGGAGCCGCTCGGGAGCTCGACGCTGACCGGGGGGGCCTACGGCACCACCAAGGGCGGCTCGTACGTCGTCGCCATCGCGCGCGCCCGCACCGACTCGACCACGATGTGGGTCGCGACCCGCCGGGGCCGGCTCTTCGTCTCGATCAACGCCGGTGCTCCGGCCGCGAGCGTGAGCTTCACTCGCGTCGACACCGACGCCCAGCCGACGAGGTTCATCAGCGGCATCGCCGTCGATCCCCGGAACCCCTTCCACGCCTGGGTGTCGTTCTCGGGCTACGACGCCTACACGCCAGCGACCCCTGGCCACGTCTTCGAGGTGCTCTACGACGGCACGTCGCAAACCGCGGCCTGGACCGACCTCAGCCACGACCTCGGCGATCAGCCCATCACCGGGATCGCGCGCGACGACCGCACCGGCGACCTCTATGTCTCGACCGACTTCGGCGTGCTGACGCTCGACGGCGGCCAGTGGGAGCCCGCGGCGCGCGGCCTGCCTCCGGTGGCGGTGTACGGCCTCACCATCGACTCCCCGGCGCGCGTGGTCTACGCCGCCACGCACGGGCGGGGCGCCTACCAGCTCCGGCTGGACGCCGACTAGCTACCGTCCCTCTGGAAGTCGTCGACGAGACAGGGCCCGGGACCTGGCCGCCGGCGGCCCGGGCCCGGCCCAGAAGCCGCTCCTCTCCGGACCCCGGCGGCGCAGCCGGACGGCGTCAATCCGGGAGGCCGGCCGGCGATTCCGAGACGACGTTGCGGCAATGGGTCTCCCGCACGAACAGCGCCGCGACGAGGCCCATGAGCGCGAAGGCCGCCAGCACGGCCAGGCCGCCCCGGAAGTCCTCGGCGGCGTACGCGGGCGC
>Ga0153915_10001138_pt1 | contig 24492 bp, 20 predicted proteins | sample Opewatmetagenome_2_FD_107003 | JGI IMG/M metagenome (GOLD analysis project Ga0153915, IMG submission 107003) | Freshwater wetland microbial communities from Ohio, USA - Open water 3 Core 3 Depth 3 metaG | ecosystem: Environmental > Aquatic > Freshwater > Wetlands | place: USA: Ohio, Lake Erie...
CTCTAAGTTTCAGATAACCCTCTGAGTTGCTGTATTGAAAAATATCCCGCCCGTAGATATCGAATACCTTATTCGTTGCTTCTTTAATTTCTTCTGCTGGAAAAAGGTCCCTATTAGGCAACCCTCCAGCAAATGAAATTACCGTAGGATCAAGGGCAACCTTTAATATCTCACGAATAAATGAACGGGGAACGTCGCTGATTCTATCGGAAAATGAGTTGTTCATGATATTCCTTTCGCATCTTATCTTTGGCATAATGCGCGAGTTGACCGGCGAATTTGCCCGGACAATGTGAAAAATGGGACGTTGTAAGCTTTTTAACTTTCTTCGTAACAGTTTAGTCCTTATAAATAGTGATGCCAGCACAGGTCAGCTTGAATTTCCATACAAAGCAGCCTGAGCGGTTGGGGTATCGGAAGTAAACAAAGTTTGTAAGAATTTAATCGGAGGGACGCCCTGCCTCCTGGTGGTTTGGACAAAGCTTGGCAAGATACTGTGAGTTTTAAGGCCGCTTTCAGATCTGGTACCGAAGCTTGTCTTGCGGAAGATAACCATATGCCTAATGGATTGTTCCGCATGGTTGTTTTACCTTTTAACCTTCCAACACATATTCATCATCTCCTCATCATAGGGACCGGGAATAATTCCCTCAGTGGCGTATACATACAAGGCGCAACGATAGATGTGGGCCATAACACTGTAAAGGCATCCAAAGGCCAGCAAGGATATAAAGATTAATAAAAGCATCGCGATTATTACCCAAAGATTTGAGATAACTTGTCCCGCAAAAATCAGGGCTATTATAAAAAGAGGAACAATTACCAAAAGGCCGATCAAAAACAGAGAACTAAAGCCGACATAACCTGTCACCGCTTCTCCCCAGGTCCTGTGCAGCATTGATGCCGAGGTCTTGAGCAGTCGCACCGGATTGGAGGTTTTTTCTTCTCTGATAATCACAGGTACAATGAAGACAGATGCTACGCTCCAGGAAAATCCAATAAACGTCATAATCCATCGCCCCACAAAACTAAGCCTTTCCTCTAATGTTTTGATTATCATGCCCACGAGACCTGCAAACAATGACCAGATCAGAATGAGCTTAATCTTTGACCATGCCGCACCAATCCCCCTTGCAATAGATACGCTATTGCCGTTTAAGGCATGAAGGATCTCATTATAGAAGGCTACATTAAAAAAAGTGGCCAGAAAGACAGCAATTAAATACACTCCCGCCCCTATCACACTAAATGCCAATTTATAGTTTGCCGTTAAAAATGTTACGCGATCTGCCATGCCCGGCCAATTTCTGGCGTTAATAATTTCAGGCAGCATATCGCCTGTATCCAACAGCACGACCGATGAAAGAAAAAATATCATGATCATTAAAATAAATACCAAGACGATCACCGGGAAAAACAGAAGTGTCTTGTTTTTTTTCATAACAGACCACGAGCTCTTAAACAGTTCCAGGCTTGTTTTAATCCGTCCCATTTTATTTTCTCCTGTCTGAAATATATTCAATAAGTTCATCTTCCATAATCCCTTCGCTTTTAGCCTCGGCAATCATTCTGCCTAACAGATTACGCAGCTTGGAGTCCTTATCTTCGGCGGTCAATTTGACGGCCTTTTTTTGAGACGCTGATATAAACGAACCATTTCCCCGTTTGCCGACGATAACGCCTTTCAGCTCCAGTTCTCGGTAGGCCTTCGCCACTGTGTTGGGATTTATATTAAGTTGCCCGGCAAGCTCCTTAATAGTGGGGAGTTTATCGTCTTCTTTAAACTCCCCGTTCCCAATCGCTGCGTTGATACAGTTGATAATCTGTTTATAGACATGGACGCCGGATGAAAAATCGATAGACCATTTTGTCGTAATTTCCATAATGCTATTTTCCTATTTAATTATTTTACTAGTAAAATAGTACAATAAAAGACTCTTGTCAAGTACTTTTTTAATTCATATTTATTTTCAGAACCTTTTCACACCGGCAGAAAAGCTTGATATTGAAGATGCAGCCGATTTGGCTGACAAAAGGATTAAGGATGACGGGAAGCCTTCCGGAAATACAAAGATATTTAAAGCGGAAAATTACAGGGGAAGCGCCGGACCATATCGGCAAGGTCTTCGGGATTGGCGGATTCAAGGCCTGTCAGACTTCGTGAAGAATGACCTATTTTAGCTGAGAACCTTTTTTATCTCTGCGGAAAGGGTGTTTAAATCAAAGGGTTTTTGTATGAAGCCGTTGCATCCCCTTCCCAGTATCTCGGTTGCCTGGCCCTCGAGGTTGTAGCCGCTGGAAAGTATGGCCTTCACATCGGGTTTGATGGCCCTGATTATGTCATATACCTCTCCACCGCCCATGTCAGGCATAATGAGATCCAGGATCACCAGATCAATCCTGTCCTTTTTCTCTCTGTATATGGATACCGTCTCGTTTCCACCCTTGGCGGATATAACACTATACCCCAGCTTCTCAAGGTAGAGGACCGCTATTTCAAGGACCATGTCTTCATCATCAGCAACCAGGATCGTCCCGCTTCCCTTTATGATCTCCGATGGGGCCTCCTTTCCGGTATTTAATTCTATTTTCGATTTAGGGAACAGGACATGAAAGACCGCGCCATCTCCCTTTTTGGATTCGACATCTATGTATCCTCCATGTGCCTTGACGATACCGTATACCGATGCAAGCCCGAGGCCTGTGCCCCTGCCTAAACCCTTTGTGGTAAAAAAGGGATCAAAGATGCGGTCAATTATCTCTTTGTCTATGCCTGTCCCTGTGTCCCTCACACTCAACAGCACGTAATCGCCCGGCCTCGGATTGTAGGGCTTGCCTGCCAACCCCGATGTGTTAACATAGCCCGTATTGATATAAATATCTCCTCCGGTGGGCATGGCGTCTGCCGCATTCACAAACAGATTCAACAGGACCTGCTCAATCTGGCTCTGATCCGCTATTATTCCACACCTGTCTTCATTAAGATGATAGTTGAACCTGACCTCTTTCCTGGTCATGGCAAATGTCCCGGAGGTCTCCCTTATTATCTGATTGAGGTTTATCGGCCTTATCTCATAGTTTCCTGCCCTGGCGTAGCCCAGCAGCTGATAAGTAAGTTTAGCCCCGCTCTGAACAAGTTTCTCAATGTTTTTAAGACGCATAAAATGGGGATGATCCTCTTTAACATCAAGCATCATCAATGAACTGTTGCCCTGTATCCCCATTAAAAGATTATTAAAATTATGGGCGATCCCCCCTGCCAGTGTGCCGAGGGATTCAACCTTCTGCGCCTGTACGAGCTGTATCTCCAGCCTCTTCTGCTCTGTAATATCCTCGCAAAATATTATCTGATCCCCCGTTTCCATGACAACAGACGAGAATTTTATTATCTTTTTGGTTCCATCCTTACAGCGGACATCACGGACCTCTATCCTGGGCTCGCCGTTCCGGATATTTTGCATGTTATAGACCCAGTTGGCTATTACAAGTTCCCTGTATTCCTTGTCCGGATATGCATGCCTGAGCCATTCCCTCCCTGTTGAGATCTCCTCCAGCTGATATCCGAACATGTCTATAAATTTCGGATTAAGGTATTTATAATTATTATCCTTATCCATCAGGGCTATGCCCAGGGGTGATTTTTCTATCAGGAAGCGAAACCTCCCCTCGCTTTTGCGCAATTCCTCCTCGGCAAGCTTCCGTCCGGTTATATCCCTCAGTATCCCCCTGTATCCGACTATCCTGTCTTTAACAGTGTCATCCATAATGAGTGAGACAGATGCCTCCACATACCTGATTTCACCGTCTCCCCTGTGGATCTTCCAGTCGATCAGCTTTTTCGGGATGTGGGTCTTATAGACCTCTTTAAATGCATGAAGTCCTTTCGTATTATTTGCCTGGTCTGCAAAGTCGTTGATATTTGCCCCCAGCAGCCTGTCTTTATCATAACCGAAGATATCGCACAGGGCATTATTGACAAATATAAATGTCCCGTCCAGGTCGACCTCATAATACCCATCTTCAATAATCCTGATGATGTCTTCATACTTGCTATTCCAGCTGATATCTACTTCTTCACACTGCATCATTTTCTCAATGGGTAAATTTTTATTGGACATACGAATATTCTTTGACCTTTCATGGGATAGATAATCCGTCATTCCTGCAAATGAAAATATCCTCATAAAAACAGGCGTTCCGGCGGATAAATATGATCAGATCTAAAATGCAAATACCCTGCCATTTTTTATAAGGATGCCTGACGATAGAGTTTTTAACACTCATTCATATAGTATATCAATCAAGCCAAAGGATACAATATCTGGCCGGCAATTTAAGGGAGATTAAAGGACCTGGGCGAAAGACATTTGTGTAACACCATCCAATGTTACACAAATGTCTAGCAGGCCTGATTCTCCATATAATGACGATTTAAACTGTTAGATTTCAAAAAATATCTTTTTTTTATCTCAGTATGGATATAATATGCACCCGATTTTTTACACAAAATAAAACTTAACAAGGAGCCGATAATGGAGATCAAGACAATAGGCGTTTTAGGGGCAGGGACCATGGGGAGCCAGATTGCCCAGGTAGGGGCCCAGGCCGGATTCAATATTGTGGTAAGGGATGTTGAAGAGAGGATTGTTGAGAGGTGCATGAAAACCATTGATTCATTCCTTTCCAAATCTGTCGAAAAAGGCAAGATGCCCGAGGAGGAAAAAAACGCCGTAATAGCGAGGATCAAGCCTGCCACAAGGATGGGTGCGGTGAAGGATGTGGATTTTATCATAGAGGCCATTATCGAAGATATAGACGAGAAAAAAAGGATGTTTGCCGAACTTGATGAACTTACAAGACAGGATGTAATCCTTGCATCCAATACATCGTCTCTTTCTCTGACAGAATTGGCCACTTCTGTAAAGAGACAGGACAAGGTAGTGGGAATGCATTTCTTCAATCCTGCACAGCTGATGAGACTTGTTGAGGTTGTCAGGGGGTTAAACACATGCGATGAAACAGTTGCAATCACCATGGAACTGGTCAGGAGGTTCAAAAAAGAACCTATAGAGGTGAGGATCGACTCGCCCGGCTTTGTTGTAAACAGGATGATGATCGCCTCCAACATTGAGGCGATCAGGCTCTATGAACAGGGCATTGCATCGAAAGAAGATATAGACAAGGCCACCAAACTCGGGCTTAATTATCCCATGGGCCCCTTTGAACTGATGGATTACACCGGCCTGGACATCAATTACTTCGTCATGGACGGTTTTCACCACAACCTTCAGAAAGAACTGAAGTGGGACCCTCCATTGTCTATCAAGAACCTGGTAAAGGCCGGCATGCTCGGCAAAAAGACAGGCCGCGGCTGGTATGACTATAAGGAGAAAAAATAATTGGATAAATGGCCTTTTGCTTAGGCCAAGATATTGCACCTTACATGGTCCTGTGACATAAGGTACATGGCTTAAGGCACAAGATGACAGCAGCTGGGAGGCCGGCACGCTTGAAGGCTGGAAAACCTTCAGGCCTCCTGGCCTCCAAGCATTAAAAGCCAATCAGGTAAGCCCCGGTATCGGAGGGAGGTTCAGTCCGCCTGTAATCCTGCTCATCTCCTCATTTACCATATTCTTTGCCTTTACAATCCCGTCGTTTACAGCGGCCAGGATAAGGTCCTGGAGCATATCCGCATCATCAGGGTTGATCACCTCCCTGTCTATCTTTATGGAGAGCACCTCCTGTCTGCCGTTGACCACAACGGATACCATGCCTCCGCCAGAGGCCGCCTCGACCGTTCTCTCCCCCAGTTCTTCCTGGAGTTTGGCCATCTTCGTCTGTAATTGCTGGGCCTGCCTCATCAGGTTGCCCATGCTTGGAATTCCTTTCATATAATTTCCTCCATAACTTTATTATTCTGATTTGGTTTCTTTCCTTGAAGGAGAGATCCCATCTTTTATTTCTCCGTTAAATATCTTGAGGACATCCTGGACCGGACGGGGCATTTCATCATACTTTCTCTGGCCCGTTTCATCCTTTTTCACACTTGTCTGCTGTTCTATCTTACTTGCAGGCACATTCCCGATTATCTTGATCTTCATTTGCCTTCCGAAAAACTCCCTGCAATAGGTTGTCAGTTTTTCCATCCTATCTCCATCATCAAGATATACGGATGAAAAGCCGCTCTCGCCCCTGATAAGCTCAATATTGTTTTCTGCAAGGCCCTTAAATTTCCACTCGCCAAGGACATTTGACATGGGTGTATTTTTAGAGGTCAGGTAATTCATGAATTTCTTCCACTGATCTTCCTGGGGCAGATCAATTTCTTCTTCCGGGTCCTTTGCTTCTGCATCCTTGGCATCCCAGGTCGTCCGACCTTCCGCGACAGCGCCGGGGGCAATGCTGTTATAGGAAGAAGGAAATGCGGCCAGTCTTTTTTCCAGGCCGTCAATCTTACTTGTTATCTCTTTAAATGACAACAGCTCGCCCAACTGACAGATCTTGATCATGATAGTCTCTAAAACCAGCCTGGCATGAGACGTGAACCTGAGCGCCTCCTCTCTGTTTATAAGGATATTTAACGATTGCTGTAGTTTTTCAATGCCTGCCTTTTTTGCCTGAACCTCCAACGCCCTCAGGCTGTCATCGGTCATATCCAGGAGATCGCTTTGGGGGGCCACAAGACAGACAATGAGATTCCTGTATTGATCCATTATGCCCCTGTAAAACTCCTTAATGTCATACCCGTAGTTATATATCTTTTCAACAATCTCAAGGCATTTATCAGGAGATCCGTCGATCATGGCCCCTGATGTCTCCATTATGATGTCCCTGTCGATAATGCCCAGTATATCATTGATGTCCTTGTCCTCCACCTTGAGACCGGTATAGGAGACAACCTGATCAAGGAGGCTTTCAGCGTCCCTCATGCTTCCATCCGCCTCCCTTGCGATGATGGAAAGACCGGACTTTTTTATATCAATGCCTTCTTCAGATGTGATCTTCGTCAGTTGCTCAATAAGCCTGCCTATTGAGAGCCGCTTGAAATCAAACCTCTGACACCTGGACAGGATGGTTATAGGGACCTTATGGGGCTCGGTTGTAGCAAACACAAATTTGACATGAGGCGGGGGCTCTTCAAGTGTCTTCAAAAGGGCGTTAAACGCCTGGAGCGTCAGCATATGAACTTCATCAATGATATATACGCGGAACCTGCCTGTGGACGGCATATACCGAATGTTCTCTCTTAATTCCCTTATCTCGTCAATGCCCCGGTTGGAGGCGCCGTCTATCTCCTGCACATCTACCGAAGAACCATCGGTTATATCCCTGCATGAGGTGCATTTATTGCATGGATTTCCTCCGTCAACCCTGTCATGACAATTCAATGCCTTGGCCAGGATCCTTGCAACCGATGTCTTTCCGACACCCCTGGCCCCGCTGAAGAGATAGGCATGCGCCAGCCTGTCCGTGCCGATAGCGTTTATAAGGGTCTGGATGATATGTTCCTGCCCGACCACATCCTGGAAGACCTGCGGCCGCCATTTCCTTGCCAATACTTCATATGCCATTTTTTACGCCCTAACTATCCTGTAGTCCGGATTATTATAAACCATGAAGGGTAAAAGAAAGATCCGGCCGTTTATCAGGCAAGACCCTATGTCTGCCGGACTTAAATTCCTCAGAAGAATAATTATTGCCTTGATAGAATCATGTTGTAAATAAAAAACGACTTTTTGTAACATCAAAGGCAATAATTGTCAATTTGCACTTTATAAAACAGCCCTGATCTTCAAAACAAATGGGCGTTTATAAAAAGTCAAGACGGTCTTTTATGGCCCGGGGTTTTTTCCATTATTTTCCAGCGCCTTGTCTATTTTATTAAATATCCTGGCCGGCGTGAGAAGTATCCGCTTCATTATCCCGACTACGCCCCCTTCAAGGGTTTCAAATGGAACAAATTTTACATCAGGATCTGCAAAGGACCCTTTGACATCAAAAGGATACGCAACTATCGATTTATTCTCTCCCGTGACAATATAACCCAGGATCGGGACCTTGCTTATCAGACTGTCAATTGTGCCGTGCGGTTGCACGCCAAGGATAAAATCGACGTTTTTCCTTGGGATGTCTGCCTTGCCGTCGGCAACGGCATTCATAACAGGGCTCCTCATAACCATATTATCTGAAGTTAATACACCATTTTCAATTACAGCGTCTCCGGATATACTCTCAAAATAGAGACCTTCCCCTTTAAGATCCGGCGGCCTTTGCTCAAATATCTTCTGCAGGCTCAGAAAATCCAGCACCTTGACAAATACGCTGGGATTTTTTATCAAACCCTGTTTTAAGGATACATTAACAGAACCGTTAAGACCGGAAAGCAGTCCCTTTTTCTCCTTCCCCTTTATGGAAAGCGAGCCGTCAACGGCAATACTTCCCTTAAGGGCACTATAGCTGATTCCTACGTCTTCCATTATTTTATCCACAGGTTGATCCTTAATGTGGATATCGCCGGAAAAAAACATCTCAGGATTAGGTGCCTTCAGTATATGCCCCTTTATACCCAGGTCTCCGTGATCCAGATGCACCCGGGAGTCTTTGACAAACAGATTTCCATTTTCAAAAACAAGTTCTGCCTGTGCCGGCCCATAAGAAAGCCGCCTCCATTGCCCCTTTGATACATCCATCTGTATTAGAAGATTTAAATGATCCATAATATTCTTATAGGATGAAGCGCCTTCACCAGGCATGATATCGGAGAAATCAAGATAATCGGAGCGGACCTTTAAATCCCCTTTCGGTTCTCTCCATCCCTTGACATTGCCGGTGATGAAAAAATTGCTCTTGCCTGTGGTCATATTAAAGGAATTTACCCGTATGCCGTCCTTGGAGAAATCCGCTTGAAATGAGCAGTCATTGATAAGCATGGAGTGTATGCCTGTCTGAAAAGACAGGGCAGCGCCTTCAGCATGTCCGGCAACAACGGGAGAGCCGGCTTCCTCCTCCATGGATATATTCATATCTCCCTTCAGGACGCCGCCGGTAAAAATCTCCCTTTTGTCAAACGCCACAGATATGTCTTTCACGGACAACTCTGATGAATGAAGGCTGATATTATTAAATCTTCTCGTCTTGATATCATAGGCGGCCGTCATATTAATTGACGAGTCTTTCAGGTTTAAAAGGACATTTTTAATATCAATCCTGTTGTCATTGGATTTGATCCCCAATTCAAAGACAATATTGTCATTGTATCTTCCGGTTGACTTGACAATAAAATCCCCTGATTTAACAATCGTGCCCCTCGGATTGACATGGCCTTTCAATGACCAGTCTCCCTCATTTTTGGCAAGTGAGACATCCCATAGGAGCGTATCAGAGAATGCCAAAGGCGTCCTGCCTTTCAGATTAAAAGCAGAAAAGACCTGGTTCATATCCATATCTGCGGATAACAGCCCGTCCTTGAAATAGGGGGCCATGTTTGTAATGCCAAAATTGGCCGACAGATTGAATGAGCTATTGCCCCACGAGCCCGCACCCGATATATAATCAGCGCCTGCGTCATCGATATGGATACTTGCCTCCTCAAATCTTACCGGAAAAACAAACTCCTTTTTGTCCACAGAAAATCCGTTCAGGAGAAAATCGCCGTTTAATATCCTGGGGCAGGCCCATCCGCGTTGATAGCCGATTGTGGTCTTGCCGCTCAGTCTTCCGGTCATGTCAGGCCATTTGTCAATCCGACCGGACGCCTTAACCGATACAACGTCCATGTCCCTTTGACTGAGGAGATCTTTGATGTCAAGGTCGCCGTTAATGCATATTTCATAAAACCGCGAGACATCGAATACATCCCTGATATTCAGACCAGCATCCTTTATTATAGAATCGCCGAATCCTGCCTTAAGCCCCGAGACGCTGAAAAGGCCTTCCTTTAAACCTATCTCAGCGGACACATCCTTAAAAGGCAACCGGATGCCGTCCCCGGAAACCACAAACCCCCTGCACTCAAAAAGCAACTCCATTACTGATCTATTCTCCGGCATCTGCATATGCCTGATCTGATCAATGCCCCCCTTGAGACTGAAATTATTCACCCTTATCTCACCGTCTGTTAATATGGGGAAAAGCCTTTTCTCAAGCCATAGGGGAAGAAGAGGAGACGGAAACAACGTTTTAAATGTCTCCACATCCATAAACTCGCTGTTAAAATTCAGATCCAGAAGGGGGGAGCGTTTGTTTTTAAGATTAAGTGCAAGGCCCAGGTCAATCGAAAGGTCATCGCCGCTTATCTTTACAGACCTCGCCTCAATATTATCATTTGTGATTACGGATTGAAAATCCAGCGTAATTTCGGGAATAAGATAATTTTTATATTTATCTTTCCTTAGCAGCTCAAATTCAAGACTGCTTAGATCTATCATCCCCCTTATAGACAAACGGGCCGCGGGATCCCCTTCCACGTCCAGCTTGGTTTTAAAATAGCCGTCCTTTAAAGGAATCGGCGCCGGCCATTTTAGCCAGGTTAAGGGGGCGTTATCTGTTCTGACCTTGACATTGACAAGCAGAGGTGAGCTATCGGATGAAGGAGTTGTTATCCTGCCGTTGACTTCGAAACCGGCCTTCTTTCCCTTGAATTCAACCTGCCCCCTGGAGATGGTCATAAATTCCAAGGGCGTGGAAAAACCGGTCCTGACGGCCCTGAAATAAAATTCATCCAAGGTAAATGACGCACCTATAAAGGTTACATGCCCCTGTTCAATAATTAGGGATCGGATCTCTGGAAATGAGAAAAACGGAATTTTTTCAGGCAGTAATCCCTTCAGATCGATGTTAAGATTATATCCCTTTTCCCATGGGAGTTCTATTATAGGCTTGTTCAGATAAAAGCTTGTGGGCACGATGCGGCCGGCAAGCAGTTGTTTGGCATCCAGATCAAATCTTACGTTTAAGGCGCTGAATCTTTTATTCCCCTGTCTTGATTCGGCAGAAAGGTTATTAATGGATATGCCGAGCCCCCCCCACAGGTTGATTTCAATATCCTTCGCCTCAATATCATATCCGATGGCAGTTGAGATCCTTTTTAATATCTCTTTTTGGACATAGGGTCTCTGAAGAAGTGCATTGCCGAAGATTATGAGGGACGCGGCCAGCAGAAACAATAGAATGGCGCGCTTGATAAAGGACCTGATTTCTTTAATGAACATTAATCAAAAGGCTCCGGTTCTAATCCTGCATATATGAAAAATAATCCCGAAGTATCTTGCCGTGATCAAAGGCCAGGTCGCTGGGAAGATTGTTCCGGTTAAAAACACCTGTTTCAACGGCGTCATCAGCGGCCTTCGGCGTTCCGGACACGGCCCTGGCCCTGAATATAACCGAGATAGTATGATGTCTCGGGTCCCTTGAGGGATCGGAATAGGCCCCGAGCTGTGAGATGAGTTCGACATCCAATGAGGTCTCTTCCTTCGCCTCCCTGACAGCCGCATTCTCAAGGGTCTCTCCGTAATCTACAAATCCCCCGGGGAGCGCCCATCCATGGGGAGGATTTTTTCTTTGAATCAGGACTATCCCTTTATCCGTCTCTATTATTATGTCAACAGTAGGCAGGGGGTTTCGGTATCGCTCTATCTCACCGCCGCAGAAGGGACAGATTATGCTTTCTTTCATTTATTGAAATTCCTTATATCAAAGACCATATTCTGAAATAAGTCTGGAAAGATAGGTCCTTTGAATATCCATTATCTTTGCCGCCTTGCTTCTGTTTCCGTCTGTCTTTTCCAAGGTCTTTTTTACAAATTCCTTTTTAAAACTGTCCAGGGCGTCTTTAAGCGTCATACCTGCTTCTATCCCGGATGCGCTTATTTTGGTCCTTGAAATAGGAAGATCCTCAGGCACGATGACCTTCCCATCGCCCATTACTACCGCCCTTTCTATAGCGTTCCTGAATTCCCTTACATTGCCCGGCCAATCATATTCCATCATCCTTTCCATGGCCTTATCGGATATCCTTAAATCATACAGCCCGGACTCGGTCTTGAACAGGTTAAGAAAATGATCGGCAAGCAACGGTATGTCCTCCTTCCTTACCCTCAAAGGCGGCATATGGATTTGTACTACATTAAGCCTGTAAAACAGGTCTTCACGAAATTTCTCCTCGGATACTTCCTTGGCTATATCCCTGTTTGTAGCGGCGATGACCCTTACATCCACGCTTATGGGCTCAACGCCTCCAACCCGATAGAACCTGCCTTCCTGAAGCACCTCCAGGAGCTTTGCCTGCATGCTTTGGGACATCTCACCTATCTCATCAAGGAAGATCGTGCCGCCGTCCGCGAGTTCGAACTTTCCTATCTTTCTGCCGGTCGCCCCTGTAAAAGAACCCTTTTCGTGACCGAAAAGCTCGCTCTCAAGCAGGGTCTCCGGCAGGGCTGCACAGTTAAGGACAACCATAGGCATTGATTTTCTTGGTCCTGCCTGATGGATGAGGCGCGCCAGGAGTTCTTTTCCCGTCCCGCTCTCTCCCAGGATTAATGTGCTGGTCTTTGAATTAGCCACCTTAAGTGCGTCGGATATGACCTTTGTAAGTTCTCTGCTTTGGCCTACTATCTTGTACTTGTCGCCTATCTCCTGTCTCAGGTCCCTGTTTTCCTTCTGCACCTGATCAATCTTGCGGGCGTTGACTATAGCCATTGACGCCATATCCGCTATGACGGAAAGCATCTTCATGTCATCTTCCCTGATAGGGCTCCCATCCTCCTTGTCGATGATCTCAAAGACCCCTATGATCTTATGATCCGCCTTTAAGGGTACACAGGCTATTGAAGTTGTCTTGAATCCCACGGATTCGCTTATCTTTTTATCCCACCTCGGATCTTTGCTTACATCAGGTATCAACAGCGGCTCGCCCTTCTGTGCCACATAACCGGCTATCCCCTCTCCCAGTCTCACATCGAACCGTCTCACCTGATCGCGCTTCTCTCCGGTGGCCACCTTGAAATATAGTTTCTGAGTCTTCTCATCCAACAGGAGCAGGGAACTGGCCTTGGCCTCCATCATGCGCGTAGCGGTATCTATGATTACCTCAAGGAGCTGCTCAAGGTTAAGGACTGAATTAACCCAATTTGTGATCTCCCGGAAACAGGCTATCGGTAAATCATGGCTGTTAGATTTCGTTTCCATTTGTCCTCCATTAATGTTGGATAAATCTTGATTTCTTCCCCCGATTAGCTGGAGATGATACAATTTTATAACAACGTTTAAAATTGTCTACACATTTCTAATCGGAAATCACTAATGTCTACATAAAGAGAAATTTAATTGTCGCCCCATAGTTCACCCCGGGCAATTATACCCTGTAACCTTCGGGCACATGGATCCCGTCCACAAATACGTTATTGTATTCATCCAATGCGAACCTGCCGTTCGCAATCATCTCTATGGTAGCCGGAAATATCTCCCAGTCACCTGTCTCTTTAAGCCTTTGCTGATACAGGTCTGCAACTTCCAAGAGCCTCTTTTCATCCTTTTTCAATTCCTCCAGGGAGGCGGGGAGTTCGACCTTTAAAGGCCCAGAAACCATTAAGAGCGGACCAGTATCAACGCCCCGGTCAGTCCACAGGGTTGATGAGCGCAGCGTTTTTTCGCCCGCTGCGATGGCGTCAAAAACAGCATTGTCTCCTGTATATTTTCTTTTTCCGCCGGGTGTTAAAACGGAAAGGTCCGCAGGGTGCACATTGACGCATCGTCCCAGGGTGATGAAGCTCATGTAGCCGCCAAGGGCTATCATATCTATATCAAAGGCATTTATTAATTTCGATGCAACGGAGTCAAACTCCCTTCTTGAGGCCAATCCCTCCGGGGTAGCTACAGTACGCCTTATAGCCCTTATGTTATGGAATGTTCGTATGTCATAGCTGAAGTATGGGATGCCGTTTTCACAGGCAATCTTTTCTCCGCGGGATTTTCCGTCCGATCTGTCGCTGAAGATAAAAACAACATGAAAGGGAGAGGCGCCTATTTTTTCATTGAGCCTCTTCTCTAATTCGATCAATTTGATAATATTGGTCCCCGAACCCGACATAAAGGCAGCGACCTTCATGGGCAGGCCATTTTTATCCGGATCAAAGATACGTGTAGGCATTATAACTCTCCTTGATGCATAATAAATATAAATGAATTTATATTTATTATGCATCAAGGTCAAACAGATTTAATGCAACCCTATATAAAATAAATTTCATCTTCCGGACATCAGATGATAATTTTATATTTGATTACACTCATCGCCGGAAAACAATTCAGTTTTATCGGATTAATCGTATTATGTCTTTTAATTTGACTCGTTGTTCACTTTAAAATAGACTGCCCTTTCTTAAATAATTATTTAGCTTGTGTCCATCCATGAATCGGTGATTTCAGGATGGACACTAGTTAAAATATATTCCCCACAAGTATGAAAGGATTTTTATATGAAACTAAAGATGATGGAAACAGGACCTTTGATGGCCAACACCTATATCATCGGCGATGAGACCACCGGAGAGGCAGCGGTATTCGACCCGGGCGGAGATGTGGATCACATACTTGGCGTTCTAAAAGAAGAAGGGCTTAAGGTTAAATATATTATTAATACGCATGCCCACTTTGATCATGTGGGGGGCAACCAGGAGCTTCAGGATAAGACAGGCGCTCCCATAATGATTAGTCAGGATGAGGCCGCCGACCTTATAGTGGCAGGCGACAGGGCCACCATGTTCGGATGCAGCGCCAAGGGCTCCAGCGCATCGGAATTCACAAAGGAAGGCGATATAATTGAAGTGGGATCAATCAGATTCAAGGTGATTGACCTGAGCGGCCATTCCAGTGCAGGACAGGGCTTTGTGTTTGAAGGGGAACTGGACCTCAACGGCAAAAAGGAACAAAGACAGGCCGTCATATGCGGCGACGCACTTTTCGCAGGAAGCATAGGCAGGACTGATTTCCCGGGCGGCGATCTGGAACTCCTCCTTGAAAACATCAGGAGAAAGATATTTACACTGCCCGATGAAACATTGGTGATGTCAGGCCACGGCCCTGTAACAACTGTAGGGAGAGAAAAACAGCATAATCCGTTTTTTTAAAGGCAAGGTGAAAAATATTCGCTATAAGCTTTACGGTTAAAAAAGGCATTAAGCGGCTTGTCCCGCAAATTGCATCCTGAATGCCTTAACCGTATACTAAGCGCCTTACACCTTGCGCCGTATCTTTATTTAAGATTAACCCGTCAAAATTCCTGGCCGTGGGTTATCTGTTTCTCCGTTGTTTTCTGGAAATACTCCGGATAATGCTTGCTGCCGCAATCAGGGCAGAAACCATGGCTGAACTGGGCCTCCGAGTGGCTGCTGATGTAATTTTCCATAGTTCGCCATTCATTGTTTTCATCCCGGATCCTTTTGCAAAAGCTGCAAACGGGGAGTATCCCCTTCAATATCTTGATTTCTGTCAATGCCTGAATAAGCGCCTCCTTATCCTTTAGCGTCTGTTGATATAACCGTTCGCTACGGGTCCTTTCGTTTTGATATTCTTTTAAAATTAGATGTATCAGTATTGTGATGACAACCAGGCAGATCATCAAGGACATGACTTTATCAAGAAACATATGGGATTCGCTTAAATATGGCATAATCAGCTCAGGTCGGAAATGTTCCAATAAAAGCAAGATTATAACGGCGATGAAGGAAATCCCGAGCAATAATTTATCATAAGGCGGGGACAATATAATCTTCCCGACTACAAACAGGATAAAAAAGTACCCCAGGGTGCTTCCATAGGATCCTTGGTTTGTAATCCATGCAATGCATAGAATGCCAAGAAAAATAATGACCAAAGGTGCGTTAAGATATCTGTCCGCATGAAATCGTCTTGAGGCGATATAAAATCCGATTGGCACAACCGTCGCTATAAGCGAAATGATCAGTTCCCGGACAGGGTTTTCGGAATAATAATTCAACAGTGAGGCACAGATACCCCCAAAAGCGATCATTATCACAACTGCATTGAAGATCCTGTTTTCCAAGGTGTGGATATGAGGATCCCCAAAAATTATTGTAGTGAAGGTTCCTTTTGACTGAATTTTGGATGTATTATGAATCATATCTTTTATCTTCTCAAATGATTGTCTAATAATGCCCGATTATTTGCCATTCTATTGATGAGCCTCCGCAAGGCGCTGGGGCATAGTTGATAAGCCCCTTGCAGAAGCGCTTCCGTAATCTTTACAACATAGGCATTGTCTGTCTTTTATATTTAAGAAGGACGGAAGAGGCAGGCTCCCTCCCCGGAAAAGCCATAAAATGCAACCGGGAAAGAACCCGAGAATATAAATAAGACATATCACATAGGAAATTGGACTGCAAATCATTGTTAAGGATTTAAAAAGATATTATAAGCACAAAATACTGTGTAGGAAATTTCCTGCACCAAAATATATTGTATATATAACCAGTTATAATATTTAGGCAATATTTGCCCCATCCAAGTGGAGGATATTTCCTACAGAATGCCCTTGCAGGCTGATCTTTCTTCTCAACTTAGACTTTAAATTCAATACGTTAACTGCATCGTCCAATTGCGGCACACAACTTGCTAAACAGTATCTAATGGGTGCCATCTCACAATCGAAGGCACAGTAGGAATCAAAGGGGCGGATGATAAAGACAATAATTGCATAAGATCGTTATGGATTACCTAGAATCTTAAATGCAATGCTAAACCACATTCCAACTACAGAAAGAATTTTTTCAAAATGACACAGGATTTAGTTCAGGCAGTAATACTTTTAACCATGAATCAGTTGATCTTAAACAACCGGCTTTTGTTCTGGAACAAGACCCAGTTTAATCACGATTGGCTTAAGCAGTATATATTTAAAGGGCCGCAATATGGCGTTGAAAGCATAGATAACGAGCAGTAATGAAATGAGTGACACCCGAAAAACAGTAAGTGAAACTTCTCTTCTCCATTTAGTCAAAAGGCTTTCATCTGTTATTAAGGAGAAACGAGACAGCTGTCAACCTGATCAGCTGACTGCCGAATGGACAAAGAAAGACCTGATTGTGCCGTTACTTGAGGGGCTTGGTTGGGACAAGGGCGCTGACATTATAAACGAATTTGCCCCCCCTGACAACGAGGGCCGGTTGGATTTAATCCTCAACTGTCAAACCCCGGTTGGGATTGAAATAAGGCCGCTCCATGAATTGCCTCCCCAAAATATTGAACACCCCCAGATTAAAGATGGTATCAGACAATGCAAATCGAAAAAGGCGCCATATTTTATCTGGACAAACGGTGATACTTGGCTGTTCTTTTCTCTAGCCATGGCGAACGCAGCATTCTATCAGGCATCTCTAAGCAAGATAATAATTAATGACATTTCTTTATTGGATCAGCTCCTCATTATAAAAAAGGACCTTTTCATATCTAATCCGGACAGGTTTAATAAAGCCATAAGTAGAAATATGGCATTAATGTCATTATCTAATGCATGGACGGCGATACTCCAAGATCACACAAAGGAACTCATTCAAGTTTTCCGGAAAGGTCTGCAACGTGTTGACATTAAAGACGAGGTGATTCTGAAGTTCTTGAAGACGTTAAAGTCGGAAGGTTTGCTGACTCAGGCAAGCTCCCCGATCTCATTTGAGTCAAAAGGTTTATTGACTCAGAAAAGATCTTCGATCTCGTTTAAGTCGGGAGGTTTGTTGCCTCAGCCAAGATCCCCGAACTGGGCGCCCAAGTTAAAAGATTGGGAGCGGCTGATCGACTCATATGAATCCCCCTATCGCTTGGCCAGATGGTTCTTCCGGACCAGCTACTACCGCAAACTTGGAGAATACCTCATTAGCGAAAACTACAAGCCTTGGTCAAAGGATTCAACTTGGAGACACCTTGGCCTCTCTAATGGCATAAACGAAGAAAAGAAAGTCAGACATGCAATGATCCTGTTTAAAGAATGGGGATTCATTAAAGAAACTGAGGCTGATAAATATTGTCGGGTTGAGGGATGCCCCCCATATCTGAAGAAGTTGCTTGAAAATGCTGCATCCCATTAAAATGTATTTATTCATAAACCTTATACCGTATGCCTTAGCCCTTGCAGCTTGCACCCTGCTTTTATAACATCTGATACGGGTCTACATCGATAACCATGCCCACACCGCTCTTTTTCAGGATCTCCCTGGAAAGCGCGTCAACCTCTTTCAACAGATAGTGGAGGATTGATGTTCCCTTGCTTTTGATGAGGATCTGCCAGCGGTATTTCCCCTTTAACTTGGCCATGGGCGACTCAACAGGGCCTAACACCTGTATCTCCTTCCCCCTCTTCGGCCACCCTGCCGTAATCTTCTTTATCTCACTGCCCATCCTGCGGGCCATGGCCTCCGTGACCGCCTTGTCGTTTCCCTGAAACCTCAGACATGCAAGATAGGAAAAAGGGGGGTAACCCAACTGTCCACGGAGTTCTTTTTCCTTATTAAAAAATGTCTCAAAATCATGATCCCTGGCAGATGTAATTGCATAGTTCAAGGGATTGAAGGTCTGGATGATTACCTTGCCCTTCTGTTCCCCCCTGCCCGCCCTTCCCGCTACCTGGGCCAGCAGTTGAAATGTCCTCTCGCCAGACCTGAAATCGGGAAATCCAAGGGAAAGGTCCGCGGATACAACCCCGACAAGGGTGACATTGGGAAAATCATACCCCTTTGTAATCATCTGGGTGCCTACAAGGATGTCTGTCTTGCCGTCATTGAAGTCCTTCAACAACCTGAAGATCTCCCCCTTGCGCCTTGTGCTGTCCCTGTCCATCCTGGCTATCCTGGCCTCCGGCACCAGCCTTTGCAGTTCAAGCTCCAGCTTCTGTGTCCCGAATCCGAATGCCTTCATGGGGCCTTTCTTGCAGGAGGGACATTTATCAGGGGGCGTTATATGGAAGTCGCAATAATGGCAGTTAAGACTGTTCTCCCTGATATGATATATCAACGTCACATCGCAGTTTGGACATTTCATGGATGCCCCGCAGGAACGGCACAGATAAACCCTGCTGAAACCGCGTCTGTTCAGGAAGAGTATGGTCTGATTGCCGGAGGCCAGGGTTTCCTTAAGGGCATTCTGCAGCATGGGGCTTAATATGCCTTCGCCCCTGCCTGTGTCCTTAAGGTCTTTCATATCCACAATGGAAACCTCAGGCAGCGGCCTCTTTTCTATCCTGTCAGGCATGGTGATAAGTCGATATCTCCCCTTGGAGGCATTATGAAAAGACTGTACTGACGGAGTGCCCGCGCCCAGGATGACCAGTGCGTTCTCCATCCTTCCCCTTACAATAGCCGAATCCCTTGCCTGATATCGCGGGGATTCCTCCTGTTTGTAGGATGGATCATATTCCTCGTCTACAATAATAAGACCAAGCCTTGGGAACGGTGAAAACAGGGCCGATCTGGCCCCGATGACAAGATCCGCCCCTCCCCTTGCCATGCGCACCCACTGGTCGTATCTCTCACCGTCAGACAGTCCGCTATGAAATACAGCCACCCTCTCTCCAAGACGCGGCCGGAAGATGCCCTCCGCATACATTGCCAGGGCGATCTCAGGGACCATTATTATGGCCTGTCTCCCCTGGTCAATGGCGTGTCTGACAGCCCTGTAATAGACCTCTGTCTTGCCGCTTCCTGTCACGCCGTTTAAAAGACACACGGAAAAGGTCCCTTTGTCGAGGCATCCTGTTATACTCTTGAGCGCGTTTGTTTGCTGATCAAAAAGCATGGAAGGCTCAGATGAAGACGCCAGGAGCTCACCTGAAGGATCCCTGAAAAAGACCTCGCTGCAACGCTCCATTGCCCCTGCCTTTGTCCACTTGTTTACAAGATATAAGCCATTGCTGAACCTGGAAGAAAGTTCATTTAAAGGAAGCATCCCTGAACTGAAAAGGAGTTCCAGAAACTCCCTTTCATTCTTTGGTCCTGTTTTTGTCTTATCCCCCGCAAGAATTCGTTTAACGGCAGCATCGTCTTTAACCCTGATGCAGATCCTTTTAAGGGGACCAACTTTCTTGTTGATGCCTCCCGGAAGGGCGGACTTGATAAGCAGCCCTATGGGAAAAAGGTAGTAATCGGCCATCCACTGAAAAAAGGAGACGCTTTTCTCATGAAACAAGGGCTCGCCGTCAAGGATATCCAGTATGTCCTTGACGCCTTTGATATCTTCCGGGGGCTGTTTCTCTATCCCGATGATATAACCGATGACATTTCTGCTCCTGAAAGGGACCAGCGCCCTGCGGCCGATGCCGGCCGCCTGTCTGAGGGCGTCAGGGACAGAATAGGAATAGGTCTCCCTGACCGGCAGGGTCACTGCTACTCTGAGTATGTTGTCGAATTTTTCTGTCAATGGGGTGGCCCTATGTCTTTTCCGCCATCATGCCGACAACCTCGCTCCTCACCTTTTCCATCAGGAGGTTCATATCCCTTTTACCATAATCCGTTACAGGGATAGCCTTGCCTATCCTGAAATAGATAGTTCCCCTATTGACCTTCAGGCTTCCCTTGGGGACAACATTGCGGCTTTTAATAATCGCTACAGGGACAATCTCGCAGCCGGATTTCAATGCCAGATGAAACCCGCCCTTCTTGAATTCCCCGACGACCCCGTCCTCGCTCCTTGTCCCTTCGGGAAAGATGAGGACTGACGCCCCGTTTCTGATCCTGTCGGCTGCCATGTTTACGCTGACTATGGCCTTTCTGCTGTCCTCGCGATCCAGGCTTATATAACCTGCACTTTTCATTGCCGTCCCCATTATGGGGATCTTCATCAATTCCTTTTTCAAGATAAATTTAAAATCAACAGGCAGCCCCGCCAGTAATGCAAATATATCAAAATAGCTCTGATGGTTTGACATATAGATGCGGGGAAGGTCTTTTCTGATGTTTTCAACGCCCGCGACCTCCAGTTTAACGCCGCATATAAAAAGTATTGTCTTTGCCCATGGCACGGCGCAACGCCGGTGGATCAGGGTGCCGTCTCTGTTAAAAAAGGATAAGACAAACGCCCAGAGGCAAAAGACAATAGTATGAAGACCTATAAACCCGTTAAGGAAAATAAACCTGATCATTTTAAGACCTCTCTTGGATATCGAAAAATATCAATAATAATTATTGACACTTTAATTCCTCTATTATATAAGAATATATAATTGAAATATAATTAAATAACATTAATTTTTCATTCATTAATCCTACGCATCAGGCATCTTACCCCCGGCCCATAAAGGTTAAAGACCCTGAATGCCGGGGAATAATTTTTGGAGAAGGATATGTCATCCTATATTGTATGTCAGAAAAAAAGAAACAACCCCCGCATGGATGTCCGCATCTGTGAAAAAAAATGCGACCTCAAAGACGGATGCAAAGAGTTCATATCTTTTAATAAATCAGAGATAAAGGGCATCAATATTCAAATGTCCGCTGAATCTCAAGGCGTTCAGGTGGGAATATAACTCACATATGCATATCTCCCATATATCTTAATATAAGATCCATGTGCGCCCTCACAGCCCTGTTCGGTTTTGTGGGCGACCATTTATGGGGATTCGGCAATATAGCAGCCAGGCAGGCAGCCTGATAATCCGTGAGATCATGGGCGCTTATCTTATAATATCTCTGCGAAGCAACCTCCGCTCCCATTACCCCTGTGCCCCAGTCCACCGTATTGAGATATAACTCTATAATGCGCGTCTTGCTTAAAAACAGCTCCAAAAGCACGGTATAATATGCCTCCAGGCCTTTTCTTATATAGCTCCTGTCATTCCACAGAAAAAGTGTCCTGGCCAGCTGCATGCTGATAGTGCTTGCCCCTCTCGCCCTTTTTGTTTTATTTTTTTGGATATCCTCATATGCCTTATTCATCTCAACAAGGTCAAAGCCATGATGCGTCATAAACCTCTGGTCTTCCCCTGCCATGACCGCCTTAAGAAGCGACGGCGAGATATCCCCCAGTCTCCGCCACTCATGATGGGGCATGATCTCCTTTTTTGAAGAGAACAGATTTGTTATCCACAATGTGGCCATAGGGACTGTAAAGGGCGGATTGATGAATCGCACAAACACTACCTGCGATACGGAAAAAAGTACAAAGACAAGGATAAGTTTAAAGAAGGTCCTGAATATCCATCCCGTGATCCTCTTAAATAAATTCTTTTCTTTTGCCATGGGGCCTCATTTTATTTCTCCGAAGATTTTATCTTCTCCCATGCCTGATTCATCTTGTCAATTCCTGCTCCATCTATGCCGGGGTCCGAGGACCTTAACTCCCCTTCCATGAGTTCAAATCTTTTAATGAATTTACGGTTGGCATCCATCATAAGCTGTTCGCTGTTAAACCCCCAGTGCCTTGCCAGATTGACAAGGCTGAACATGAGGTCTCCGATCTCTTCATAGACCTTTTTGTCATCCTTTTCATTTAAGGCCTTTGATAATTCCCCGAATTCCTCTTTGACCTTTTCCCGGATCTCTTCCTTGCCGGGCCAGTCAAAACCGACCTTGGACGCCCTTTCGCTTAAACGGTGCGCCCTTAAAAGGGACGGCAGATTCGCGGGTACATTATTGAGCCGGGAGAGGGTCGAGTTGTTTTCCTTTTTTTCTTCTCTTTTTATCTTATCCCAGTTGTCGGAGACCTCGGAGGAATCCCTCACGGTTATATCTCCATAGACATGGGGATGACGTCTTATCATCTTTTCGGTTATCCCCTCGATAACCCTTAAGAGGTCGAATTCCCCCCGCTCCTTGGCCAGCGCGGATAAAAAAAAGATCTGAAAGATAAGATCCCCCAGTTCCTCGCAGACATCGCCGGGAGATTTACCGTTAATGGCATCCAGGACCTCGTATGCCTCTTCCATAAGATACATCTTTGCGGTATCGTCAGTCTGTGCGGCATCCCAGGGGCAGCCCCCCGGTCCGCGAAGTCTGAATACCAGATCATTGAGATTGGAAACAGCCCCTGACAATCTGTCCTTATTCAATTTTTTTGACCCGCATCCTTTGATTTGTCGGACGCCTTTTCATCTATCTTTTTCAATTCGCCGACAAGTTTCTTTTTCCAGCTCTGGTAATGATTGGGAGAGATAAATCCGGTGACGCTCTGATACGACTTGATAATCCTTGGGGCAAGGATTGACTTGGCAATGAATGTGGTTTTATCAGGAATATAAAATGTGAGAATGATCATAACCAGATAGATTATTATTGCCCCTTTAACCACGGCCAGGATAGCGCCGAATGTCATATCGGAGCCGCCTGAAAAGATATTCTTGAGCCAGAGTTTAAGGGCCCATCCGAGGAGATTGCATATCACAATGATAGAGATAAAAAGAAAGATAAAGCTCAGAAGAGGCAGGTATTGAGGCAGGGGCAAGTACGGCTTTAAAAGATTGGTCATCCAAGGCTGATAAAGGTTCCCCAGCCAGATCCCAAGGATGACGCCTATAAGGGAAAAACTCTCCCTTATCAATCCCCTGAAGATGCCCCTGATGAGCAGGTAGAGTAAAAAGGCAATAATGATGTAATCAAGTGTGTTCATGCCGGTTTTGTATCAAAGCGCATCGGCTTTAGTCAAGGCTAATCTTTCTGTAAAATTCCGTCCATCTATTTTAAAATTGTCTGATTTTTTAATATATGCTATAAAACTTCATCTTTTTCTAATCCAAAGGGAGATCCTGTTATGATGAATGAAAAAGAAAAGATGGACCTGATCGCGCGTATCAGCCTTGATATTAACGAGGTTAAAGACCTGGATATGCTTCTGGAAAAAATCCTCACCAACGTGCGCAGATTTTTCAATGCCGACGCCGGGTCTATCTACCTTAGGGAAGGTGACAATTTAAAATTCAGTTACACCCAGAACGACACGCTTCGAAAGAGGCTGACATCCGGCAGAAAGCTTATTTATAACACCTTTTCAATCCCGATCAATAACCGGTCTATAGCCGGATATGTCGCTGAAAAACGAGCGTCGGTCAATATCCCCGATGTGTATGACCTGGATGATTCCGTGCCCTACAAGTTTGACTCCCACTTTGACCGCATAAGCGATTACAAGACGCGCTCAATGCTCACAGTCCCTATAACAAATCAAAGACATGACGTCCTCGGGGTTATGCAGGTCATAAATCATCAGGACGACGACGGCAAGGTCATTCCTTTTTCTCCCACGGACGTACCCCTTATAAAGCACTTTGCCACAAGCGCCGGTCTGGCTGTTGAGAGGGCACAAACGACAAGGAACATCATCCTTAGGATGATAAGCATGGCGGAGATGAGGGACCCGAAGGAGACAGGCGCCCATGTAAACCGCGTAGGCGCCTATTCGGTTGAGATATTTGAAGAGTGGGCAAGGGAAAAGATGGTGCCCCATGATGAGATAGAAAGAAAAAAAGACCTTTTGAGGATGGCTGCAATGCTCCATGACGTC
>Ga0153915_10001139_pt1 | contig 24488 bp, 29 predicted proteins | sample Opewatmetagenome_2_FD_107003 | JGI IMG/M metagenome (GOLD analysis project Ga0153915, IMG submission 107003) | Freshwater wetland microbial communities from Ohio, USA - Open water 3 Core 3 Depth 3 metaG | ecosystem: Environmental > Aquatic > Freshwater > Wetlands | place: USA: Ohio, Lake Erie...
CATTCATTTTTTCTTCGGGCAGGTCCAGAAGAAATTTGACCGGGTTATGATTGACTGACCTGAACAGGTGGGTATCAATCCGATAAAAAAGATTTACCGCGTCGTAGTCCCAAAGACACCACAAATTGTGGGCAAGCGCATACAGCTTGCTGAGGCTCTCCGGGTAACGCGGATATACGAATATATTCTTAAAAGTCATTTATTCGACTCCTTAGTTTTGCTTCGCTGCCAAACACCTGTATATCTATAGTGTTATACGCTGCCGGGTCAAATGTGGTTTTGGCGATAAATTCAGCAACAAAAGCCGCAACCCAAACAAACCGCGTTTGGGGCGAATTGGTGGTGATCTTTATAACCCAACAAGGGTACTACTTTTTTCTGCGATGATACAGCAGGCCGCCCAGTCCCAGCAATGCAAGAGTCGTCATATCAGGAAGCTGTTGAATAATATCCGCCCCCGCAGAGGCGGCAGCCGGCCCAGGTCTGCCCGCATCGGTTATTTCGAGATATACCATACAAACCGAGCCATCATCCGATTGTATGCCAAGCACAACATCCTGGGAAGTAATAACTGGGACATTATCAGCGGCAGAACTGTTGTTGAACGAAAGCCCCGTCCTGTTCACGGCGAGGACGGTCAATCCGAGAACCATTATGAGCATCATTAACTTTTTCATTTTTTCTCTCCTTAAAACTCATACTTTTAAACTTTCCTGATGCTCGTATTCTCGTCTTTGCCGGGCAAAAAAGCATATAGGCAATATGCCTAATTTACATCTCACAAATGCCTATGGGGATATCGCTGACAGCAGCTGAAACCGAAGGTTATAAGTGGTTAACGAATCGTTGAGATGTGAATATACAGCGGCAAACCACTGGCGACATACAGTGATGCGAAATAATGCAGATATGATAACGTAGAAAAGTAAAGTTTTTATAGGACATCAACCGATATAATATCTCAAGTATTAGAAACATGCAAATGGGGGCACATTTGCTGAAAACTGTACTGTAACATGTAGTTTATCACCTTGTTTCGGAAGCGGTCTATTTTGATTTAGCTGGCTTTTTCGGCGGGACCGACACAACTCTTTATTAGGGAGCTTGTATGGAATCTGCGTCAAACGGAACTATCGGAATTAATATTGGGCGAATTTTAATCATCGACGATGATACAATTTTCTTGAAGTCAACTACGGATTTATTGCACAGGGCGGGGTACGCCTGTGAATGTGTCGGCGATATTACGGGGGCAGCACGACTGCTGGGTGAAAATCGATACGATTTACTGATTGCCGACATAAAAATGCCTGGCAACTCTGAACTGGGACTCATACGAAATATGCCTGGTTTTGCCGAGGGAATGCCGGTAATCCTGGTTACGAGTCATCCGTGGCTTGGGTCGGCTATCGAATCGGTCCGATTGGGGGTCAAGGCCTATCTGGTAAAGCCGCTCGATTTTGAGGAATTGCTTCAGGAGGTACGCGCCGCAATCGGATGTTCCCGGGCTTATCGTTCGGTTTATGAGATGAAACAGCGTTTACAGCACAGGTACGAAGAGCTGGGGAATATGGAGGAATTGCTGACAAAGGAGAACCGAAACGGATTACCAGTACAGATAAACGGTTTTATTGAACTTACGTTTCGAAACATCATTGACGGATTGTTTGACCTGAAGCACATAACGGGGATTTTAGCCGAGAGCAACGGACAGGAACAGGTGTGCCATTTATTCAACTGCCCGCGTTTAGAGTCGCTTCGCAAAGGTATGGCGGAGACCATTGAGGTCCTGGAAAAGACCAAGAGCGCTTTCAAGTCCAGAGACCTGGGAGTGATACGAGGGCGGTTAGAGGAGCTTGTCGGCAGCAAATCATCTAACGGGTAGAAAAATTCAAAAAACATATGTATATAGTTAAAGTACCCCCAAAGTACCGGACGATAATCTTTACTATTGGCAGAAACGGCTCGCATGATAATCGTGGGCCGCCTTGTCGTGCAGAATATAAGGTCTGTAAGTCGAAGGCACAGTCAAGATTGTTTTCTCTGATTAGAGAATGCGATTTTGACTGTGCCTTTTTCTTTGCCGAACTGGGGGTAAAAGGCCTTGTCTGTGAGAGCGAACAGAAGCTTTTAGGATAAGGTATTTTGTGATTCTTGGCGCTGTTTGTGATTAAGTTAATGGGGTTTATCAAAATGCTCGTTTTGACCAGAAGTACCCATCAATTGGCAGCGATAGGCAATGAAGTTGAGAACATGGTTGTCGATGCCGTGGTTTATAGTGTGGGGACAGAAGGCGAGTTATAAGGCACGTGTGTAGCGTGTTTTTTTTTAGTTTCTATTTTTTATAGCTTCCCATAAGGGGAACGAAAGGAGCATTATCATGGCAGTGGAAAAAACAATTGGTTCGAGCAGTCTGGTTGAGGTAATTGACCGAATACTGGACAAGGGCATCGTTGTGGATGCGTGGGTACGCGTCTCATTGGTGGGTATTGAGATACTCGCGATTGAGGCAAGAGTTGTTGCGGCTTCGGTAGAGACCTATCTGAAGTATGCCGAGGCAATCGGTCTTACAGCAACAGCAGCGTAACTGTGGTCCCAACCAGCATATAGAGGATTCTTGCCGAGCCATCCTTATACACCACCTGAAAGAAAGTATGGTTCGCCAAGAAAAACCTCTTCTTAACATGGCAATCTCAGAAAATAGGGAAATTAAGACAATGCTTTTAGCTGCTGAAAAAGAAAATGTTCTTGAGAACATAATATCTTCTTACGAAGCCAGGATACAAAGCGTTGAAGCATTCTTCGAGGCCACAGGCCAAATCTTCCAGGATTTCCAGGAGTCCCTTCTTAATACAAGGGCCGAACGGGAAAAAATAAATAACCAACTGAGAGAAAGCCTTGCAAAAAACGGGTCTCTTCGGAAGAAGGATTTTGACCGGATGATGAGCGTTATCTTTTTATATTTAGATGAAAGTGAGCAGGAAATAAGGGGGCTGTCCCAAAAATATCTTCGTGAACAAACAAAACTGGTACAGCAATTAAGGGAAGGATTGAGAAACTTTAAAGATGCTCTTACTGAAGGCCGGACCGAAAAGGTCAAGGAACTGCAAACACTAATTAAAGAAATTGTCACCAGGCAGGGTGAAAGCAAAATCGAGGTCACTTCAAAACTGAAAGAGTTCCAGCAAGGGCAGCAACAAACATCAAAAATGCTTAAAGAGCTTTTAACCAAGGGGGAAGAGTTGAGAATAAGGCATTTTAAGGCGACGCTTGCCGAGTTCAAAAGACAGCGAAAGGAACGCATAGCCTGCCAGGAGCAGAGACGTCAGGGAGTTAAAGATATGCTGGGTGAATTCAAGGCCAAACGCACAGAAGCAGAACAAGACCGTCTTGTTGGGCTGCGGGGGGCATAAAATGCAGATGACTGATAATTATGCGAGGTATCATAAATAACATTATAAATTTTTACGAAATACAGACAAAGGCCTTGGCTGTGTTAGTGGCTAATACCCAGAAGGCTTTGGAGCAATCGGAAAAGGAAAGAAAAGCTAATGAGCAGATACAAAGGGTAGAAAGTTTTGTAAAGGATTTGAATAACATGCTGACAAGATTTTATTTTCTCAAAGAGCGCAAAGACAGAAAGCAGGAGCCAATGACGGATGGTCAGGTGAAAGCTGTAACCGAGTTTGCGATTTTTGTTAAGACTTTAACCGAGAAGGTATGTTCATTGCTCTATCGTTTTCAGGAGAATCAGACGTTTGAAGAAAAGATTGATGAAGAAATTAAACGGCTCGAAACCTACGTTAAGAAGAGCATCAAAGAATTTGACGAGGTTTTGGAAGATACCATGACTGGAAAGGGGCGTACGTTCATAAAGCGTCTGGCTAAGCGTTTAGGCAATGTTACCAGCGGTGTTTGCCGGCAACGAATTGGCGAAACTTGGATAGATTCAGGAACTCCTGCTTTTGATGGCAGAGGCCAAATGATTGAGATTAGAGGGGAAATAGCTGATGTCCCCGAGCGCAATCGGGCGGGAAATATGGAGTTGTCGGCATAGTCCGAAATCTGTCAGATTCAATAAAATGTGGATTTAAGCGTTTTCCGGAGAATAAAGATGCAAGAGGTAGAAATACAAACTGTTCTACGTCATTTGAGTAAGGAGCTTCGTCGATTTATCGATACCATCGGTGAAATACCTTATGTCGCCCTGCCCTCGGAAAAGCCGGAGATTATTTGCTTTGCCGGGAAAATCAGGGAATTAACCGGCTATGACGCCAATGAAATTCTGGCAGGTAGAGAACATTGGGAAAAAATGATTCACCCTGAGGATCGTGAGCGAGTATTTGCGGCTCTTGTCAGATGCAAAAATGAAGGTATGCCATTTAACATAGGGTACCGAATTGTCCACAAAGATTATTTAGTGCGATATGTAAATGATAAGGGTGAGCCGGTTTTTGACAACAAAGGCGAGGTGGCCCAAATTGAGGGCATAATAACGCCCCTTAGAGAAATTACAAAGCCCGAAAATATTCCGTTGTTGGAAATTAAAGAAGTGCCAGCGTCTAATAATGTGAACTCAAATTGTTTTCAAAATGTTTAAAATATAAAAAGGAGAGTCAAAATGGTAATGGCAATAGCTGAAGACATGAAAAAGCTGACGGAGAACATCATCGCATCGCATAATGTTCGAGTAAAAACGCTGGGTAACCTGGCAGTCGATACCCACAGGACTTTGGCCGATGCCCGAAAAAACGTGGAGGGTTTTGCTGAAGACAGGAAGAAAATGGCTGTTGAGCAAGCCAGGGATTTGGCTGGTTTTGTAAATGGGTTATCAAAGAACGTGCAAAGTATGCTAAAGAGCGCCCAAAACACGGTCCAGCAGTTTCATAAGGAAAACACGCAGATGAGCAGGGAGCAAGCCAGGAATTTAGCAGATTATGTCAATGGTCTTGTTAGTAATGTCGGTTTGATGCTGGGTAGTTTCCAAAAAGACCACGCCCACATGTCAAAGGAAATGAAGGCCAAACTTACCAGAGAAGTAAAGGATATTCAGGCAGAGGTTGAAAGAATTCTGGGTGATGCTGACAAGCTTATGGGCGAGTTTAGCGCTGATATGGCTGGGGTCAAGAAGGCCTGGCAAGGCATGTCTGCGGTTCTGGCCAGGTCAAGAAAATCCGGTTTTGTTAAGGTCGGAGAGAAAGCGGGCACGGTTGGCCAGGGCAAAAAGAGAAACGCCAAAAAGAGCAAAAGCAGCAGGCGCCCCGTTCACGCCGGTGTTTAGGTAATTGTTATTGGTACATCGGGCGGTCTTTGATAAAAGGCCGGGCAGATGTGAATATAATCTCAAGGATGGGGTAAATTATGAGCAGGATAACGAGTGCTTTTAGTAAATGTCAGAGCAATGACTCTTTCAGCACGTTATCCGAGCTTGCTATTTGTCAGGTCTGGAATAGCACTGATAAAGTTCATGTCTATGCCCCCATCGCTGAGAGTGTATTCCATTTAAAACTTGCGGAAACAGTGTATTCACGAGAAGTGCGATTGTTAGCATAAGAATTTGCAAGGAGATGGCACAAGATGATTGAAGAGACCGCGACCGTATTGGAACCGAGTCCTATGCCGGATTTTGTTGAAACGAAGTATGTAAAGGACATTACGGGCAGGGCTCTTTTCTACATTAAGGCCGGCTTTCCCGTCCATTTGAGGGGACCTTCCGGCACGGGCAAGACAACGCTTGCGATGCACCTCGCCAATGAGATTAAGAGGCCCGTAGTGATGATTCACGGGGACGAAGAGTTTACCACCTCCGACCTTGTAGGCGGCGAATACGGCTACCGTATTAGAAAAGTTGTTGACCGTTTCATTTCGAGGGTACTAAAGACAGAAGAAGATATGGTCAAACACTGGGTAGATAATCGTTTAACCGTGGCATGCAAGTACGGCTATACCTTGATATACGATGAGTTTACCCGTTCCCGGCCTGAGGCAAATAACATTCTTCTTTCCATATTGCAAGAGAAGATGATGGATTTGCCTGCGGGCAGAGGCGGTGATGAGCCATATTTGAAGGTGGACCCGAATTTTGCCGCTATATTCACATCAAATCCCGAGGAGTATGCCGGCGTGCACAGAAGTCAGGACGCCTTAAGAGACAGAATGATTACTATGGACCTGGATTATTTTGACTATGACACCGAAGTAGCTGTCACGAGGTCGAAATCCAAGCTTTGCAAGACGGATGCCGAAATTATAGTTGATATTGTGAGAGGTTTGAGGGAATCGGGGAGATGTGAATTCGCACCGACTGTCCGCGGATGCATTATGATTGCAAAAACCCTTAAGGTTCGAAATCTTACTCCTGTCAGGGCGAGCGGTATTTTTATGCAAATGTGTCAGGATATACTGGCTTCAGAGACAAGTCGAGTGGGTTCAAAAACAAATCAGAACAAGGTCAAAGAGATAGTAAAAGAGCTTGTTATAAAAGAGCTTGGTATGCGAAGGACCATTAGTGTCCCCCTGAGAGCGGACAGGAAGAGTCTCATATCAAGTATCACGTATGATGACAAAGCGGAAGACAGAAAGCTAAAAAGAGAAAGTCAGACCCAGATGCAGGAAGGAGTATGTGTCAAATGAAAGGGATGTCAGAAATAACAAGTATCAGGGACACGAGAAGCTTGCATTCAGTGGGGGGAGGATGCATCCCCAAGCATCAGCGGTCGGCCAATCTGGAATTATACGTGCTTGGCAGTGAGAAGAGCAGATTAGAGAAAGAGGTCTTTGCGCTGGACAAGAGAAGAAACTCGGCCAGGAAACAACTGGACTGCGTTAGCAAGCGGATCGAGAAATTGCAGGAAGAAACGCATATACAACGTAAAGCTAAAGCTGACGGGGGTACGCCGGCGAAGCCGCTCAAAAGGATGTCTATAAGCTATTAGCCGAATTGCGGTGATATTTCCGTATCTGAGTTAATTGGTGTGAAGCACAATAATGTGTTGAAAAGGGGGCACAAAATGATCAAAGAGCAAAAGAAAAAAGGGAAAGAAGAAAACGAAGGACTGGATATCGATTTCGGCATAGGAAAACTGAGTCTTGGGGGTCTATTCAAGGGTATCGAGAATCTTGTTGACATGGCTGCTAAATTGGAAGAAACAGGCGGTGAAATCAATAAAGAAGGCGAAATTGACTTCAGTCACCTTAAAAAAGGTATGAAAGGGGTGTTTGGGGTTTCCATAAAGACGGCGGTGGGAGGCAAGCCAATAGTCGAATCATTCGGGAACGTCAAGAAGACGGCCGAGGGGCCTGCGGTTGAAGAAGAAAGAGAACCTATTACGGACGTCTTTGATGAGAAAGACGAGGTTCGAATCTACGCTGAGATGCCGGGGGTCAACGAAGCGGATATAAAGCTGGATTTGAAAGAAGACATCCTGGATATCTTGGCACGAACCGGGGACAGAAAGTATCACAAGGAGATTTTGCTTCCTGCAAAGGTACAGGCCGGCACACTGACATCTTCATACAACAACGGCATCCTGGAAGTCAAGGTGAAGAAGTAAATGGGATTGAAAGGACTCAAGGAAACCTCATTGAAACTGATTTTGTTCGGCGGCAAGGGTGGCGTAGGAAAGACGACGTGTGCGTGCAGCACGGCCCTTTACCTGGCCGAGGATTTCAAGACGTTACTTTTTTCGACCGACCCGGCGCACTCTCTTGCGGATAGTTTGGGCCAGAGAATCGGAAATGAAGTGAGCGAAGTGAAAGGGATAAACAGTTTAAGTGCCCTGGAGATAGATGCCCAAAAAAATCTTTTAAGGTTCAAAACAGAACACCAAGACCAGATAAGAAAGGTCATATTGACCGGGACTAACCTGGATGCCGAGGATGTCGAATCGGTGTTTGCCCTGCCCCTTCCGGGCATGGATGAAGTAATGGGGCTTAAAACGGTGGTTGATTTGATGGGCGAGGCGAAGTTTGACAAATACGTGGTGGATACGGCGCCCACCGGCCACGCTTTGCGACTCTTGGCTTCTCCCGAGCTGCTGGATGACTGGATAAAGGTAATAGCGAAGATGAGATGGAAGTACAGATATGTAGCTGAAACGTTTGGTGGAAAATACACGCCTGACGAGGCGGATGATTTTTTGCTGACTATGAAGAAATCGGTAAAGAGGATAGAGGACGTGTTTCACAGCTCGGAGGCAAGCGAGTTTGTGGCGGTTACAATCCCGGAGGAGATGGCGATTTTAGAAACCGAAAGATTAATAACCGGCCTGGGCAGACACGGAATAAAAGTCAGACAGATGATAATAAACAATGTTTTGCAGTCGGACGGCTGCGAGTTTTGCAGGGAAAAAAAGAAGGTGCAGCACGAGCACATAACCCGGATAGAGGAAAAGTTCAAAGGATTAACAACGACAATTGTCCCATTGCAGCTTCGAGAGGTTAAGGGCATGGAGGTGCTGGTGAACTTTAAACAATTGCTGTTTAACTAACTGTAAGAACGAAGGGCGAAAATATGAGGCAATTGAAGGTCAAAGAGGCGTTACCTAAAGATGTGGGAAGGGCCATTGCCAGAATCGACCCGGAAGAAATGAAGGGGCTGGGCCTGGAGGTGGGCCAGATAGTTGAGATAAAAGGTAAAAGGAAAACCGCCGCCAAGGCGATGCCCTGTTACGCGGATGACAGGGGAAAGAATATCATTCAAATAGACGGCATTACGAGGGAAAATGCCAAGGTCGGTATTGATGAAAAAGTAACGATTGAGAAAAGCGAAAGCGAACCTGCCAGGAAAATCACGCTTGCCCCTTTGACGGACGGAGGCGGGCTGCAAAAAGAGAAGGACGCGGAGTACATTGGTTCTTTGATAGAAGGGTTACCCTTAACGAGCGGCGATAAAATAAGGGCGAGATTGTTTGGCACAAAGACCTGCGATTTCATGGTGGAAGACACGGTGCCGAATGGCGTGGTATTCGTCAGCCCTGCAACCCTGATAAAAGTAAAATCAAAGGAAGGCAAAATTGAGAAGGCTAAAATATCCTATGAAGATATTGGCGGGCTTGGTACGCAGGTCCGGCGAATAAGAGAGATGATTGAGCTGCCTCTCAAGTATCCCGAAGTTTTTAACCGGCTTGGTATCGAAGCCCCCAAAGGAGTTTTTATGTATGGCCCGCCGGGGACGGGCAAAACATTAACCGCCCGGGCCGTAGCTAATGAGACAGACGCGTATTTTATCAGCATAAGCGGCCCCGAAATTATGGGTAAGTTTTACGGCGAATCCGAGGGCCGGCTTCGCAGTGTTTTTGAGGATGCCCAGAAACATGCTCCTGCCATAATTTTTATTGATGAGATTGATGCGATAGCGCCCAAAAGAGAAGATATGGGCGGTGAAAAGCAGGTTGAAAGGCGTGTTGTCGCTCAGCTTCTGTCTTTGCTGGATGGCTTGGAATCCCGAGGTCATGTTATCGTTATAGGTGCGACTAATATTCCCAATACCATAGACCCTGCCCTGAGACGGCCGGGCCGTTTTGACAGGGAGATATCCATCCCTATACCCGATAAGAACGGCAGATTGGAGATATTGGAGATTCATACAAGAGGCATGCCTTTGGCCAAAGACGTTGACGTGGTAAGGTTAGCTGAAATTACACATGGTTTTGTCGGGGCGGATTTGGAGGCGCTGGCCAGAGAGGCGGCTATGTCGGCTCTGCGAAATATTTTGCCAAACATTGATTTTGAATTGTCGGAGATTCCTTACGAAACCCTGCTTAAACTTGAAATAACGATGGATAATTTTCTCGAAGCGATGAAGGAAATAGAGCCATCCGCAATAAGGGAAGTGTTTGTTGAAGTCCCGGATGTAAAGTGGTCTGATGTGGGCGGCCTTGAGAATGTCAAGCAGGAACTCAAAGAGGCAGTTGAGTGGCCGCTTAAATATCCGGACGTATTCAAGAAGGCCGGCACCAATCCATCTAAAGGGATTTTGCTTTATGGCAAACCCGGGACCGGCAAGACACTTTTAGCCAAGGCGATAGCTAATGAAAGCGGTGTCAATTTTATCTCTATTAAAGGGCCGCAGCTTATCAGCCGGTATGTCGGAGAATCGGAACGAGGGGTAAGAGAAACGTTCAGGACGGCAAAACATGCCGCACCAACAATACTGTTTTTTGACGAGATAGACAGTCTTGCGCCCAGAAGAGGTTCAAGCTCCACGGATGCCCATGTAACCGAAAGAGTGATAAGTCAGTTTCTGACCGAGATGGACGGGATTGAAGAACTCAAGGGTGTCGTGGTTTTAGCCGCGACAAACAGATTGGATATGATTGACCCCGCGATATTGCGAAGCGGCAGGTTCGACTTTTTGTTTGAGCTGCCTTCACCTGATGAAAAAACCAGAGAAGAAATTTTCAAAATACACACGAAAAACAAGCCGCTTGCCAAAGATGTTGATTTGACAAAATTAGCGAAAGAAAGCGACGGCAGTACCGGTTCGGATATTGAATTTGTCTGCCGAAAGGCCTCGATGCTTGCGGTAAGAGAATATATTGAGCGTAACTCAGCACAGAACAAGGTAACGCCGGATGGCTTGCTCAGGGTCACACGGCAGCATTTTGAACAGGCACTTAAATTATTTAAAGAACAGATTAAGCAATGATTTAATCCCGGTTTTTAGCGGGTTGAAAGATGGTCTTAGGGAAGAGGCCGGCAAGCCCTTCCCAAAGAATGAAAGGGTTTGTTATGGGCAACACAGGTAAGTATATTTACGGTATCATAAACTCCAACGCCGAAGAATCTTTTGAACTTGGCGAGATTGCTGCTATTGACGTTGTTGGCCCCATAAGAGTTACAGGTGGAAACCACGCCTATACTGTTTGTTTCCAGGATATAGCGGCAGTCGTAAGCGATTCAGAAATAGTCGATTACCGCCACGTGCCCAAAGAAACTTTGGCCAGATTACTTGTCAACCATCAGCAACTGATAGAAAAGGTAATGACAAGGCATACCATTATCCCAATGAGAATAGGGACTTTTGCCGGTAACGATGAAGAGGTAAGGCATATTCTATCCAAAGGGTACAGGACAATCACGGACATTTTTTCAAGGTCAAAAGACAGCATCGAGTTCGATGTAGTGGCGACGTTAAGCGATTTCAAATCTTTCCTGCTGGGAATTTCAGGCCAGGAAGAAATAAAGCAGTTCAAACAATCGCTCCTGGATAAAAAAAGCGGTGTTACTATCGACGACCAGACGAGGATTGGCCTTTTGGTTAAAAAATACGCCGACAAGGGAAAAGAAGTATTTGCCGGCCAAATACAAACTGCCTTGGGTGAAATAGCTCAAAATTTCAAAGTGCATGAACTTATGGATGACAAGATGGTGCTTAACACCGCGTTTCTTATAAGTCAAAGCAGGCGGGAAGAATTTGAGCATAAAATAGACGAGCTCAACGATAAATTCGGGGAGAAATTGAACTTTAGATGCGTGGGGCCGCTGCCTCCATACAGTTTTTATACCCTGGAGGTAAAAAGGCCGCAATTTGAAGAGGTGAACTGGGCAAGGGAAAAATTAGGGCTTGTGGACGATTTTGTAACCGCCAGTGAAATCAAAAAGGCCCACCTTAAAACGGCGTTGGCCTGCCATCCCGATAAAAACCCCGACACGCCGGACATAGAGCAGAAGTTTGACGAGATGACCAGGGCTTACAAGATACTCCTCGATTATTACCGGGCTTCCAGCCAGTCCGAACACAATGAGGGCTGTTACTTTAACGAGCAGGCATTTGAAAAGAACGCGGTGCTGGTTACGACGATAGGGTAGTATGGAAAAACAAGGTAAATACATTTACTGCATTATTGAAACCAAGCAGGAGCGTAATTTCGGCCCCGTCGGTATTGGAGGCAGAGGCGACGAAGTTTTGACCATTGGTTACGACGACCTGAGTATGGTAGTGAGCAACTATCCCCTAACCAAAATTACAGCAAACAGAGAAAACATGCTGACTCACCAAAAGGTGATTGAAGATGTAATGAAAGAGTTTGACGGCGTGCTTCCCGTTCGGTTTGGAACCATCGCCTCCGGCGCCGATGAAGTGAGAAATCTGTTGGACAGGAGATACAGAGAATTCAAAACCGCCTTGAGGGATATGGGGCACAAAGTAGAATTAGGCGTCAAGGGTATATGGAAAAACATGGACGCCATTTTCAGCGAAATTGTAAAAGAAAATGAGGCAATAAAAAATCTAAAGGAAGCTTTGACGGCGGAAAAAGGCAATGACCTGCAGGCAAAAATGGGTCTTGGGCGAATGGTCAAAAAGGCGCTGGACGAAAAAAAAGAAAAGCAGGCAGGCCAAATCGTGGACATATTGAGGAGAACGTCTTACGAGCACAAACTTAATGATACTATCGGCGACGAGATGTTTATGAATGCCGCCTTTTTGGTGGATAAGGGCAGAGAGAAGGAATTTGACAACATTATAGAGGACTTAAGCGACGAGTATAAAGACAAAGTAAGGTTTATGTATGCAGGACCTCTGCCGGTATTTAATTTTGTCAATATTGTCATCTATCCTGAAGAATGGGAAAAATAGAAATGGACGTAGCGACAAAGCAGGGCAAATACATATATTGCGTCATAGGGGCAGACCAGCCCAAATCATTCGGACCGTTTGGTATTGGAGGGCGGGGCGACCAGCTGCATACAATTTGTTTTGATGGCGTAGCCGCACTGGTCAGTGACGCCCCTTTGGGGAAATACCGGGTTTCGCGGGAGAATTCGCTTGCCCACGAAAAGGCCATTGAGACGGTAATGGCCGAATATACGGTCCTGCCTGTGAGATTCGCAACAGTTGCGGAGGATGAAGAAAAGGTCGGGAGAATACTGCAAAAAGAGCATGATAGATTTAAAGACCTGCTGGCCGGCATTAAGAACAAAACCGAGCTTGGTCTTAAAGCAATATTTGAAGAAACAGTTATTTATAAGGATATTCTTGAAAAGCACGAAGATATACGGCTGTTAAAAGGGAAAATTTCAGCCATTGTTCCTGAAAAGTCCCATTTTAATCGTATGGAGATAGGGAGAATGGTGGAGGAAGCCCTGCACAGAGAAAGGGAGATTGTCAAGGATGACATTATAAACATGCTCTCGCCGTTGGCAGTTGAAGTCAAAACAAACGATACTTATGGCGAACTGATGATTATCAATGCCGCTTTTTTTGTGGAAAAGGAAAAAGAAGCGGACTTTGACCGACAGGTTCAACAACTCGGGGGCAAATATGCCGGGAAGGTGACATTTAAGTATGTAGGGCCGCTGCCTCCGTTTAATTTTGTTAATATCGCGATTAATACGGAGGACTACTAAAGGTGTTTTTACTCGACAGCATACTGCTTGCTCCGTTAAAGGGTGTGATATGGATGGGCCAAAAACTCGGCGATATGGCACAAACGGAACTAACCGACAAAGGACGCATAAAGGAAGAGCTGATGGCGTTACAAATGCAATTCGAGCTCGATGAGATAAATGAGCAGGAATATAACAGACGCGAGAAAGAGGTTTTAGATCGTCTGGATGATATCACGAAATCGGAAGAACAGGAGATATAAAAATGACAAGTATAGAAGATGCCCGAAGAGTAGCTGTTGAGTTTTTGCAGAAGTCGCTTGGCGTAAAAGATGTCAAGGTAATCGGGGTGACTAAAATAGGTAACGGCTGGGACGTAGAAGTCGAGGTTTACGAGGAAAGCTCCTTTATGAAATCCCTCGGGCTTCCAAGCCGGGTTCAGGACCGCAACGGCTATACCGTGAAGCTTACCGATGGCCTGGAAGTTGAATCTTACGAGCGCCAGGGTGCGGCAGCAGCAAGATAATTTGCGAAATTGAAAAGATGAGAAATAACGATGAATGGTCTGTACCTTTACTGTCTTAGAGAGGAATCCGGGGGCTCTCCGGCCATTTCTGCAAAAGGCATTGATGGAAAGGGAGAGATTTTCATTTTTCCCTATCGTGAGCTGGAAGCGGTAATCAGCAGTGTTTCCCTGGATGAATTCGGCTCCGAAGAGATGCAGAGAAAAGCGCGTGAAGACCTGAACTGGATTAAGGAAAAGGGCGTTGCCCACGAGAGAGTCATAGAAGAGGCGATGACAAACAATGGCAAACTCATAAGTGTGGTTCCGATGAGATTTGGCGTAATTTTTAAGGACGAGGCCAAATTAACAGAGTCGTTGGATAGCAATTATGCCGGCATCAAAAGGGTTTTGGAAAATATTAGAGACAAACAGGAGTGGGGCGTTAAGGCGTATCTGATGGACGCGGGAAAATTCACGCAGTCCATAAAAGAAAAAAATGAAACGGTTAGAGAAAAAGAGAAAGAAATCGCTTCTTTGCCCGAGGGTATCGCCTTTTTTATGGAAGAGGAGCTAAAACGGATTATCGCCCAGGAAGTGGATATGGAATTAGACAACAGCGCAAACGCCCTGTTCGACAGGTTGACAAGGCAGGCCTCGGCTTCCGTAAAATGTAATATTTTGGCAAGAGAGCTTACAGGCAAACGCGAACCTATGGTTCTCAACGCTGCTTACCTGGTGAGTGATGGGAAAATCGAAAGTTTTAAGCACGAAGTTGAAGGGCTGAAACAGCAACTATACGAAAAAGGACTTTGCCTTGAGTGCAGCGGTCCATGGCCCGCTTTTAATTTTACAGGATATTAAAACTATGATTGATTTGGTAAGCACGAAGGTTCGCAGAAGCAACAATGTAACATTGGTAGATGTTCTGGACAAAGTTCTTGAAAAAGGGGCGGTTATCAATGGGGACATAGTAATAAGTGTTGCTGACGTTGACCTTGTCTTTTTGGGTTTGCGGCTTATTCTCACCTCCGTCTCCAAAGCTGAAGAAATATCAGGCAGGAATTTAGGCAATCACGACAACGGCCTTACCCCTGAAGATATGGACTACATAGGGAAATTGCAGAAAGAGATTAGAAGAGCCGAAGAAAACATTCCCAAACTTATTGACCTTGGCAGCCCCAAAAAGACTGAGCAGGGCTTGGCCAAGCTGGTATTGACTTTGGTTGAGCTTATAAGACGACTTATGGAAAAAGAGGCCTACAGAAGAGTGAAGAAAGGAGGGCTTTCTTCTACCGAGATTCAAAAATTAGGACTGAGTCTGAAGGCGGTGAAGAAAAAGATAGAGGAGATTCAGATGATTTTTGGCATCGCAGACGAAGAATTAAATTTGGATTTGGGCCCTTTAGGTAATTTGATGTGAAGGTAACGAAGAATGAAAAGGAACAAGCCAATATGAATTGTTTGAGATTTCAAAAACAAGAGGACGCAATTAGCGGTATTATTGCAGGAATTAACCAGGCAGGCGACATCGCAGGCAAAGCAGAGTTTGCCAGTAGCTTGCAACGGGAGGTGGAAGTGCTTCTTTTCTGCCGCGACTATGACCCCAATAGCGATGACTGCACAAATTGTCACTTCCATGCAAATGTGCGAAAAAGAGTGGCTGGTTTGTTCATAAAAGCCAGAAAACTGGGATAATAGAAAGCGGGAACAATCCGATGTCCGAACAAAAAATGATGCACGCTACCGAGGCCACGAATCTGGCTGATATCCTCGAAAGGGTCCTGGATAAAGGAATTGTTATTGCAGGCGACATAAAGATTCAAATTGCCGACATCGACCTGCTCACCATTAAAATACGGCTTCTGGTCGCCTCCGTGGATAAAGCGATGGAGATGGGCATAAACTGGTGGCAGCAGGACCCTTACCTGTCTTCGAGAGCAAAGGGGGGCGATATTGAACAGGAAAACAGAGAGTTGAGAAAAAAATTAGAGCGCAATGAAGAGCTCAAAAAGCGATTAGAACGTGCTGAGGCAAAGGCAACTTAAAAATGAGAACGCTCATTTACGTCCCGGTTATACATACCAGTGCTGACCTCGGCTCCATCGCCGGCGATGTAACTAAAAGAGGCATAGCGGGCATGGGTGAAGAAACCTGGGCAAAGCACAGGAACACGGTTGATAGGTTTTGGGATGCCATATCGAAGTATTTTGATTCGGTTGACGTAACGGGGGTGAAGATATATCAGGATGGTATGGTTGCCGAAGGCGAGGTAGGCGAGAGAATCGTTGAAGACACAGCCGATGCAGGCAGCAAGAATTATCAGTTGGTGTTGAATCTTCTTGAAAGAGGGGCGGTCCTGGTTAAAACCGAGGACTTCAAGCTTGTTAAGCAGGAGTACTACAGGCTGCTTGGCATAACCTTGGCAAAGACAATTGTGCAGAAAATAATAGCATTGATAAGATACAAACTGGTCAAAGGCATACTGCTGAAGAAAAGGGACGCTTTTATTGCCGCAAGGATAGACGAGACCCTCGGTGCAGGCGAAAAAGGAATTTTGTTTATCGGGGCCATTCACAATGTCAAAGAAAAGCTTCACAAGAGCATCTGTGTTAGAGAAATTAAAGACCGGGAAAAAGTAAGAAAATATCAGAGCTTGCTGCTTTTTCACAAAAAGCATAAGGACCAGTTTGACAGATTGGGGGAATATCTCATTTCAGATGTCGCCCTGTTAAGACCGGCAGTACCATGAAAATATTCATCCGATGTTAAGTATTTGGGAAAGCTAATCTTACAAGCAGCTTATTTTGCTGAAATTGGTCGGCCCCCCTTCGGTTCTGCGCCATAATTCTCCACAGCTTTTTGTAACGTACTCTTCTAATACGGTTTAAGCTGCCGAGCACCATTTCTCTCAGAAGGCATCTCTCATGTGAAGTGACCACGAGCGTGCTCCTGATAGTAGTTTGCAGAGATAAATTCCCGGTTAGCAGGGGGGCAACTGACACTTTTTAACTCTCTAAGACATTTCGGATATTGGCAAAACAAATGGGAAGTTGTTATACTACGGCCGCTTGGAAAATTGCGCCCGTAGCTCAGCTGGATAGAGCAACGGATTTCTAATCCGTAGGTCACAGGTTCGAATCCTGTCGGGCGTAGTTTGCTTTATCATCAGCCATTGAGGGGTATCAAAAATGGGAAAGTTAAAGACCGGCATTATTTGCCTGGTGATAACAATCGGACTGTTAAACGGCTGCACAAGTCAGACGTGCTGGAAGAAACCACAGGGCGACAAAACCAAGCAGGTTTTTACGGCGGACTGGGAGTCGCTCAAGAAACGTAATCCCGCGCCGGCGGGGTTCCGGGACGCGAAATTCGGGATATATTTTCACTGGGGCGTTTACAGCGTGCCTGCGTTCGCCAACGAATGGTATCCGCGGAATATGTATGACATACATTCATCGGAATATAAATACCACGTCAAAACATACGGCGAGCCGAACAAGTTCGGGTATCCTGATTTTGTGCCTATGTTCAAGGCGGAGAAGTTCGATGCTGATGAATGGGCGGACCTCTTCAAAAAAACAGGTGCTCAGTTTGCCGGGCCTGTGGCGGAGCACCACGACGGATTTTCGATGTGGGCCAGCACGGTCAACCCCTGGAACGCCAAGGATATGGGGCCTCACCGTGACATTGTCGGCGAATTGGAGAAGGCAATCCGCAAACGCGGGATGTGTTTCGTCACTTCGTTTCACCACGAGCGCAACGGCCTTTACGAAATCACAAAGGACGGGCATACATACTGGACGGGCCACTACGAATTCGTGAAAAAGTATTTTCCGGAATTGCTCAACGACCCCTGTCGCGCGATTATGTATGGCTATATGCCCGCCGAGAAATTCTACCAGATGTGGGAAGACAAACTCATCGAAGTCATCGACCATTATCATCCCGACTTGATGTATTTCGATGGGTGGCTCGATGAAATCCCGGATAAATACAAGATGGAATACCTGGCGCATTATTTCAACAACGCGAGCCGATTGAATAAAGAAGTGGTGGTGACGTATAAGCAGCAGGACCTGCCCAGGGAAGTGGGCATTGAAGATTTTGAGAAGGGCAGGGCGGACAAGCTCACCGATTATGTCTGGCTCACCGACGATACAATCAGCAGAGGAAGCTGGTGCTATACGCAGAACCTCGGGATAAAAAAGTCGCTGGAAATTGTGCGGACTCTCGCGGATATTGTCAGCAAGAACGGCCAATTGATGCTCAATATATCGCCCATGGCCGACGGGACAATTCCGGACAATCAGAAAAAAGTGCTGCTCGAAATAGGCGACTGGATGAAGCAAAACGGCGAGGCGATTTACGGCACAAGACCCTTTGTCGAATACGGCGAAGGACCCGCGAAAATGGAATCGGGCGGCATGTTCGCGAAAATGAAGGGGGGCTACACCGCAAAGGACATCCGCTATACCCGCAAGGGTAATACCGTTTACGCGTTCGCGCTGGGCTGGCCGGGCGACAATAATGATGTCACTATGACGATGTTCGGCAAGGGCAATAAGGCCGAGAACATAAAGGTCAAAGGCGTTTCGATGTTAGGCACAAAAGAAAAAATCAAGTGGCAGCGCACCGATGCCGGCCTGGTCGTTACCACGCCCGCGAAAAAGGTCAGTGACCTTGCGATTGTCTTCAAACTGGCAACGGAAAAATGAGTTTTTGGTTAGCCACAGAAATTTTTCATTGTTGATTGCCGAATGTCGATTGGTGATTTTGGGATGTGGATTCCACCAAAGGCGTGGGCTTGCCTTCCGTTTTTGCAATCCGCAATTTTACCCGCCGTAGTTTTAACGAAGGCGGGCTGCAATTGACAATTAATTAGGGCAACATCTATGACCTTGACTGCGACGGTTCTGTCGGGTGGGGTGATTTTGAAATACTTGTCAATAATTGGCCGTTGACCGGCCCTGCAATTCGGGGCGACTTTATCCCCGATGGGGTTGTGAATTTCCTGGACTTTGCAGAATTAGTAAGGGTTTGGGAAGACAAATAAGAGATGGCTGTGTGCGGAATCTCACGGAGTGGCAGGTAGTTGAATTTTGAATTTGCAAAGCCGTCGTTTCTTTTGTGAGGACGACGGCTTTTATTTTGCGCTGTGGCAGACGGCGTTCTTTTACACGACCTGTGATTTTTTCTATTCGTTCCTGCCGTAGAGCCAGTGTTCGTCGGCAAATTCGTAATTCACTATTTCTTCAGGCCTGAAAAATATCGGGATTTCGTAATCGGCTGATTGTGGACTGTCTGAACAGTGAACGAGATTGAAACTCGTCGAGCATCCCAAATCGCCCCTAATTGTCCCAGGCATCGCCTCGTAGCCGAACGTTGCCCCCAGCATTCTGCGTGTAATTTCGATTATGCCTTGTGCTTCCCAAACCATCGCCAGTACAGGCGACGAGCAAAGGAATTTCACCTGGCTATCGTAAAAAGATTTGCCTTTATGGACTGCGTAGAGACGAGCCGCGATGGTATTGTCGGGCTTCAGGAATTTCGCCGCGACAAGCTTGAGGCCTTTCTTCTCGAATCGGCCTATGATTTCCCCGAGAAGATGCCGCTGTACCCCATCCGGCTTGATTATTACCAGTGTCCGCTCAGTCATTTGTTTTCCTCGATGCCCGTTGAGTATCGCAATGCTATACGCCTCTGGGGACGATGTGAATTTCCACTCGCCTGTTCTGCGGAGTGCCCATATTCGGGTCGTTCGGCACAATGGGCCTGTATTCACCGAATCCCCGAACACTCATTCGTTCCGGCGCAATTCCGTCGTTTGCCATAACGTTAAATACCGATATCGCTCTGTGTACCGAAAGGTGCATGTTCGTGGGATGTTTGGCAAGGGTCCCGGCGTGGCGTATGGGTTGGTTGTCGGTATGGCCGGCAATTATGATGTCGAATTCCTTGGCTTGTTCGCTATTGAGTATCCCGCTCAACGACTTAATGGCCTCCATAGCGTTTGGCTCGACCTCATCGCTTCCCCCCTTGAAAAGCAGCCCGCTCTTGAATTTGACAACACCACTGTTGGGGTCGAATGTTGCAAGGTCGCTGCCTCTGGCCCACTCCCCGAGCAGGGAGATAAGTCCTGCCGGCAGTTGTGTGGCACTGGGCAGCTGTTTTCGCATCGACTCTGTCAATGTGATTTGCTTGGCGATTTCCCCTTCAAGAGCGGCGTTTCTCTTCTGGATGTCGCCCTTTGCCTCCGATTGTTTTTTTAGCTGGTCAAGCTCAAGTGTATTGGCCTGCAACTGGCTTTCAATTTCTCTTACGTGTTTTTTTTGATTAGAGTTCTGAAGCTTGAAGCCGATTGCGATTACCAGGAAAACAACCGCAAGAGCGCTGGCTATGGTTATTCCGAGTCGCATTCCCACTCTTTCAAACAAGTCGGTCGATTAAATTCCCTTTTACTCGATTGCCTTTATTTCAAACGACAACCTAAGGCTGTTTTTATCCTATTTAATCGCAGGGTTGTACCGCTGCGATTGTTGGATTATATGCCCTTTGGGACGATATAAATATCAACTCGCCTGTTCTGCGGATTGCCTTTCTTGTCCGGCTCGTTCGGCACAATCGGCCTGTACTCGCCAAACCCTCTTATACTCGCGCGTTCAGGCACAATGCCGTTGCCCGTCATAACATCCAGTACCGATATTGCCCTGTGTGCCGACAGATACCAGTTGGACGGATGCTTTGCCTTTGTATCGGGTTGCGAGATACGCATATCGTCGGTATGTCCCGCGATTATAATGTCAAATTCCTTGGCCTGTTCGGTATTAAGAATTCCGCAAAGTGCCTTCACCGCCTCTAATGCTGACGGTGCTACCTCGTCGCTGCCTTTATCAAAGAGCAAATCGCTCTTGAATTTTACAATACCCCTCGCCGCGTCGAAGCTCACCAGGTCGCTCCCCTTTGCCCAGTCCTCGAGCATCGAGCTTAGTTCCGCCGGCAGTTGCGTTGAGCCGAGCAGTTGTTTTTGCATCGCCGCAATCAATGCCTTCTTTTTGGCAATCTCGTCTTCAAGTGCCGCGACTTTCTGTTGCAGGGCCTGCATTTCGATACTGCCCTTGCCGCTCAATGCCTCGACCTGTCTTTTGGCCTGGTCAAGCTCCAGTGTCGCTGTCTGGAGCTGGCTCTCGAGTTCCTTTATGCGTTTTTCCTGTGCGGCGTTTTGTAGTTTGAGGTCCTTGAACTGCTGCTCAGAAACGCAGCCGCTGGTAATTATCATTGCAGCACATACAAAACTGATTACTGAAACTGTGGCGAGTCGCATTTTTACATCCTTTCAAGCGAGTCCGACTTACAATCCTTTTTATCATCTCCCGGCCTGCCGGGACTTTAACATGACCAATAAAACCATTTTCACCCCGTCCGTCAAGGGCAAAATTCCAAAATCTTGCGGGTTATTCCACACCTTTTCCTCATTGGTTAGCCCCGGCTTCTGTGGCCGGGGTTATAGTGTTCTCCTGCGATTTTATTACAGCGTAGCGGAATTTAGCTGATGCGCTGCGGGGATTCGACATAATTTCTTTGATTCGCGGCACGATTGGGTTTTTGGACGCCGACTGGTATATGCACGTCCGAACATTGTCACGAAACCATCGCTTTACAATGCGGTCTTCGCCGCTGTGAAAACTTATAATGCCGATTCGGCCGCCCGGGCGCAGACAGTAATGAGCGATTCTCAAAAGCTCCTTTAATGAGCCAAGCTCGTCATTGACTAATATGCGCAGTGTCTGGAACACCCGTGCGGCAGGGTGCAGCTTGCCGAATCCGGCCCGATTCTGCTTTTTCCAGAGCTTTTCGGTCAATCCCTTTACGCTGAAAATTATCCGGATAAGCTGCTCGGTCTGTGTAATCGGCGACACCGCCCGCTGGTTGACAATAAACTGCGCGATTTTCTTGTGGTCCGGCTCATCCGCCAGTTCCAGGAACGCCTTCGACAATTCTTCTTCGCTTAATGTATTGAGTAAATCCGCCCCGGTCTGCTTTAGCCGGTCGTCCATTCGCATATCGATTGGCCCCTCGTGCTTGTAGCTCATCCCGCGGTCGGGATTGTCTATTTGCATGCTCGACACGCCCAGGTCGGCGAAAATTATGTCGCAGCCGCCGAGTCCTTCTTTTTTCAGAACGTTGGCTAACCCAGCGAAATTGCTGTGATAAAAACTCACCGGCGCATTGTCTTTGCTTAGCCGATTGCGTGTCCGTTCGAGTTCCGCGTTATCCACGTCCATCGCAATCAGTTTTCCCGTTGGCCCGATATGTTTGAGAAATTCGGATGCGTGCCCGCCGTAGCCGACGGTGCAGTCAACTACGATTTCGCCGGGCTTTGGCCTCAGGCAGCCGATGACCTCTTCAATCAGGACGGGGATATGTGTACCCGCGGGCGTTTTGCCCTTGGCTCGTAAATGCTCCTTTATTTCGGGATAGGCCGAAAGATTGTGCTCCTTGTATTTTTGATGGAAACTCTTCGGGTGGGTTCCGCTGTATCTACGCCGTCTCTGGTGCTTGGCCGGCTGTTGCTCACTGTTACCCTGCTGCTCGGACTCGCTCATAGCTATTGCCTGATTTTATGTTTTTGTTGATTGGGGCTTCTATTTCAACGGCGGGTAAGCTCCAACAAACGGCTCATCGGCTTTGGGCTGCCCGAGGAGCTTGCTGATTTCAGCGGGAAGCGGGGCGGCCGTTTTGGAGCCGGCAAACGCCTGCAGCAACTGGTAATTGCGGTAACTGCCCGGTTCGGCGCTCTTGAATAAAGGCCCGTTATAATCGGCGAAATAGCGACTATGTGCGGAAAATTCCGGATGCAGTTTCTGCAATTCCTCCGGCGAGGCGACAGGCGCCTGGCATCTGCTGCCCCCGGCGGGACTCCAGAGAATTAATGGTGAAGGTTCCGTCTTTGAGCGTCGCACATACGCGTTATAATCGAGCTGTTTGACCTGCGGCTTAGTGAGCCGTTCGCACAGCGAGGGCGTCTGCGAAAAAGCCAGAAGGGGCCTGTTGAAATTCTCATCTCCCGTGAGCAGGTTATTTACAAAAACGTGTCCTTCCCGGTCGTTGATATCGGGGCCGGCGCTGGGATGCCAGCCGAAGTGGTCGCCGGCGGCAGTTCTGTCCGTGCGCCCTATGCAGGCGGCGCTGTTTACAAATGTGTTGTTGTAGATTTGGACGTTGCAGCTGTTGAGTATGAATATGCCGTGGTCGCAATTTACGAACACGTTGCCGGCGCAAACCGCCCCTTTTGAGATTTCAAAGAAAAACCCGTTATCGCTTGGCCAGAACCGTTCCTTGGAGAACGGGGTATTTATGCTGCCAACGTTCTCGAACCAGTTGTCGATGACTCGCCCGTCAACGTTGCCCACGTCATACCAGATGCCGTTTGAATTAGGTTGGTCGGTGATAAGATTGTCCCTGCACGTAGCGCGGTGGCATTGGTTGAAGATTTTCACCCCCGCCGGATAGTATCCGCCGATGTCCTCGATGTTGTTGCGTCTGAAGATGTTTCTTTCCAGCAGGACGTCGGATGAGCCGATGACGTAAATCCCTTCGGTGCTCGTGTCGCTCACAAGACAATTCCTCATGGTCAGCTTGTCACCCTTCAGGTAAGCCGCGACGCGGGAACAGAAAGAAATAGTGCAGTTCTCAAAAGTCGTCCCCACCACTTCCTTCCCGAATTTGGATTCATCGGACAATCCTGCCGCCTCCGTTCCTTCAAATTCGAGTGCGCGTTTGGCGTACTGGGTGAACGTGATTCCCCGAATCGTTGGCCCTTTTTTGTCTGACGTCTTGCCGTGACATTTCCCCGTTGTCCGCGTAAGTGCGCTGTCGAAAGCGGTGATTTCAACTAATCGGTTTGTCGGGTCAGTGCCTATAAAGACCGTCCTGTCGTTATAGTCGATGAAATAGGAATTGGCGTCGACCTCTCCTTGCGAGCCGGCCGACTGCAAAAACCGGCCCTCCACGAACACCATATCATTGTTAAAACGGTGCAGCGGAGTTTTTTTATTGCTTGGCTGCTGCCACCAATCGGCGGGCTTTTCGGGGAACAAATGGCTCCACGACGTTTTCCATAATCCGTTGTTTTGACGCTCCCACTTGTCCGCGACCATGGTCCCCTTCACAATGGGCTGCTCGTCCGCGTATGGCTGTATAGTGACCCCCTGGTTCAATTGCAGGCCGCCCGTTCGATAAGTGCCTCCCCGCATCACGATTGCGTCGCCGGTTACTACCCGCTGTATGGCTGTTCCCAGTGTCGTTGGCCTGGCGAGCGTTTCCCCCGATTCGCCGGCGTTTCCATCGGGCGATACGTAGTAAATTCTACCGGCGTCTTTTGGTAAATCGTATTTTTGCAGGACGGGGCCGTAAGGTCCTCCCGATGGTGCCGCCGTTGCCGGCAGCGAACAAAATAGCATTACAGAAGACAGCAGGTATAGTGCAAAACGCATAAATTTGTCCTCCGTCCTCCGTTCTCTGTCCTCTGTGTTTGACTTCATTTCATTTCCCTTCCAAGTAGGTAAAGGTTAATCAAAGAACCTCTGAACCGCTTCTGGTTCAGGTCTAATCAAGTATCAAATTTTTTATGAAAAATCAAGCCCGCTATTTCTAA
>Ga0153915_10001140_pt1 | contig 24483 bp, 15 predicted proteins | sample Opewatmetagenome_2_FD_107003 | JGI IMG/M metagenome (GOLD analysis project Ga0153915, IMG submission 107003) | Freshwater wetland microbial communities from Ohio, USA - Open water 3 Core 3 Depth 3 metaG | ecosystem: Environmental > Aquatic > Freshwater > Wetlands | place: USA: Ohio, Lake Erie...
ACGCCGCATGCCGATTATCATCTGCTTGGGTACCTGGTCAGGCATGCTCGTTTCATCTGTTACTCGTTTTTTCGTTGACACAAGGCTTGTCGCAAAAATCTTGCCGAAACGTGGCAATGGACTATTTGGCAGGATTTTCTGACCAGTTGTCAGTCTGAAAGTGACGTTTTCAAGTAGTAAGATGCCATTCCTGACGACAAGACTTAACGGGAACAAACCAGGTTCCGGTCACCAAAGGCATTGTCTACACGGGCAACCGGTATCTGGAACTTATTTCTGGTTATCCAGGCCAAGGGATAGGCGGCTTTGCTACGAGGATAAGCGTGAAGCCATTCATCGCCCGTCAGTTCGTATTCGGGATGAGGAGATTGTGTCAGTACATTGTCGTTTATATCGTAGATACCTTCTTCAATTTCTTTGATTTCATGATAGATACAAATCATTGCTTCAATGAAACGATCTAGTTCTGCCAGGCTTTCACTTTCAGTTGGTTCAATCATCAGTGTGCCGTGCACCGGAAAGGAGAGGGTCGGTGCATGGAACCCAAAATCCATCAGACGTTTTGAAATGTCTGTTTCTGTAATGCCGGCCTGTTTGAGTCTTCTGCAATCGAGAATAACTTCATGACCGACCCGACCATCTTCTCCACGATACAACACCGGAAAATAGGCATCCAATGAATCAGCCAGGTAGTTGGCATTCAATATGGCTGTTGATGTGGATAACGTAAGACCTTCTTCTCCCAACATACGTAAATAGCCATAACTAATGGGTACGAGCATGGCATAACCATAGGGTGCAGATGCTACGGCATTTCGTGCATTGTCCCTAAAAGGATGCCCTGGTAAATAGGGTACAAGTTCAGGCCTGCAGCAGATGGGACCCATACCAGGCCCACCACCACCATGAGGCATGGCAAAGGTTTTATGCAAGTTCAGATGACAGATATCGGCACCGATATATGCAGGAGAAGTGATGCCGACCTGAGCATTCATATTGGCTCCGTCCATGTATACCAATCCACCATATTGGTGAATGACGGCACACATACGGCGAATCTGCTTTTCAAAAATACCATGCGTGGAAGGATATGTAATCATGCATCCGGCCAATACAGATGCATTTAACTCAGCCTTGGATGTCCAGTCGCTCAAATCCGCATTTCCGTTGTCATCACAAGCAACAGTTACTATATCAAAACCAGCCTGGGCTGCACTGGCAGGGTTAGTCCCATGGGCAGAAGCTGGTATCAGCAGGGTATTGCGTACCGACATGCCGGTATCGGTGAAATAAGCTTTGATAACCCGCAGTCCGGCATATTCACCTGCTGCCCCTGAATTTGGCTGCAAACTGCAACCGGCAAAGCCGGTAACGGTACAAAGCAGGCGTTCCATATCAGACATAAGTTCCAGCGAACCTTCCACCTGATCAGCCGGTGCGTAGGGATGCACACCTGCAAAACCGGACAGCCCGACTGCCAGCATTTCGGTTGCCGCGTTAAGTTTCATGGTGCAGGAACCCAGCGGAATCATGGAATGAGTCAGTGAAATATCCTTGCGCTCGAGCGATTTGATGTATCGCATCATCTCTGTTTCTGATCGGTATTTATTGAAGACATCCTGTTGAAGAAAGCAACCGGAACGAAGCTGATTGTCAATCAGTGAGACGATGTTGCAAAAATCTTCACCTGTTGTGAAGCTTGCCTGATTATCGGCAGCCGACGCAAAAATATCCAGCAGAACATCGATGTCATCCGCATCAGTTGTTTCATCGATGCTCAACCCGATCTCACCCGATTTGAAATAATAAAGATTCACCTCGTAATCCAATGCCAGCTGACGCAAGTTGTCCAGCGTGACATTTTTTGGTGGAACCAGTTTCAGGGTGTCGAAAAAGGCACCGTTCAGTTGTTGAAAACCATAGACTGATAAGGCATCTGATAAATAGGAAGCCATGCCATGTATCCGGCTAGCTATGGTTTTTAATCCTTCGTAACCATGATAAACAGCGTAGAATCCGGCCATGATGGCCATCAGGGCTGAAGAGGTACAGATATTGGAGGTCGCCTTTTCACGTTTGATGTGTTGTTCGCGCATTTGCAAGGCCATACGATAAGCGATGTGCTCGTTTTTGTCTTTCGAAATACCGATAATACGTCCTGGCATGTTGCGTTTGTAGGCTTCTTTTGAGGCAAAAAAAGCAGCAGAGGGACCACCGAATCCCATTGGAATCCCGAAACGCTGGGATGATCCGAATACGATGTCGGCACCCATGCTGCCTGGTGTTTTCAACAGGCACAGGCTTAGCAGATCAGCCGCCACGGCCACTTTTAAACCAGCAGACTGCATCTGTTCGATGAAATAGGAATAATCTTCCACTGAACCATCTGAATTGGGGTATTGTACAACAGCGGCAAAATGACTATCTGTTGGCTTGAATGTAGCATAATCTCCCGTATCAATATCGATGCCTTGTGGCAGACAACGAGTTTTCAGCACGGCTAAAATATGACAGAAAACCTTTTCATCCACAAAAAGCCGGTTGGCTCCTGATTCAACCTGTTCTTTACTGCGGAGTCCGTACATCATATTGGCTGCCTCTGCTGCAGCAGTGGCATCATCTAACAAAGAAGCGTTGGCGAGAGGCAGGCCCGTCAGTTCCGTAATGACTGTCTGGAAATTTAACAGCGCTTCCAGGCGGCCTTGAGAAATTTCGGCCTGATAGGGGGTATAGGAGGTATACCAGGATGGATTTTCAAAGACATTCCGCTGGATGACGGCAGGTGTGAACGTGTCATACCAGCCTCTTCCGATGTAAGAAGTGAAGACCCTGTTTTTGGAAGCTAAATCGGCAATATAATCAGAAAACCGGCCTTCAGTCATAGCCGGTTCCATGTCTAATGGATGGGGTAGGCGAATGTCTGACGGCAACGTTTGAGTAATCAGCTCTTCGAGGCTGGATGCACCTGCTTTCCGAAGCATGATAGCCTGATCTTCGGGGCTGATGCCAATGTGTCTTGATGCGAATTCATTCATTTCTTTAATAGGCTTATAATTTAGTATCTGTTTTAAACAACTTTGACAGGGAACAAGACCATCAGACCTTCATCAAATCAATGATGCCAGGCTCCACCAGCGTAATTTTTTCGCTGCCGTTTTTGCCGACAATATACGTGTCTTCCAAACCGACGGCTCCAGTACCTTCAATGATAAATTTCGGTTCAACAGCTATCACCATATTAGGTAAAAGTATTTCCCTGGAATGCAAGGCTAAAACAGGCGGCTCGTTAATGACCAGCCCGACGCCATGTCCTACAAATTTTGCCTGCTGCGTGATGCCCATGAAACAATCAGAAAGACCTTCTCTGGCTGCGATAGCCAAAGACAAGTCATAGATATTTTCGCAGACAGCACCTTCTTTCATCGCTTCCTGAATCCTGTCTTCCATCTCAATAGCTGTCTGATGGGCTTTATAAGCTTTATCTGTCAGTTTTCCAATGGAAAAAGTGCGGGTAATATCATCGAGATATCCAGTGAAATTACCACACATATCAACCATGACGCTTTTACCTTCTTTTAATAAAGAGCCATTGGCTCCAATCGGATTGGAAGGATCGCCTGCACCTCCCAGTGCAAAATCATAGGGAGAAGCCACGGCCGCATTGTCGCCGGTAAGTACGCTTCCCATGAAGGCTTCCATATCACCGAAGGTTCTGAAAAGACCTTTATTCCCCTCCAATCTCATTAAGCGTTCTATTTCAATGGAAAATGTCACATCAGTCATGCCTGGTCTGAATACAGACGGTATTTGCTGGTAAGCCCTGGCATGAGCTTTAGCTGAAAGTTTCAGCCGTTCACATTCGTAGTCGGTTTTGATGCTGCGGACATAACGCAAATCGCCGGTGCCATTTACCAGACGGGTATGCGGAAAGCAAGCCTGTAACCGCAGCCAGTCGGCATGACTGATCTCGCCACTTTCAATCATCAGCGAGTCCGGCAATGTCACCCCCGCTTCGCCAAGTAATCCGGGAATATCTTCGGGTTTTCGGATATACAGTAAGTGGTCTGACTCTAAACCAACCGGTCTCCGGACAAATAACCAAGCTTTACCTTCGGCCGGGATGAAATAATACCCGTTGACGACCTGTCCGACGGCGTACAATAAATTGACCGATGTGGACAATAAGCAGGCGTCAACATTTATTTCTACTAACCTTGCGCGTATCTTGTCAATTCTAAGCTGGAGTTCCTTCTCCATATCTAGCTAAAAATGAGTTTGTTATAAATCAATATGCCGTTTTTACGCTGTTATGCAAAGAACGACATTTCCGTTTAATATAGAAAATACCGGCTACAAAAAATCAGGTTTATTCTCGCTATAATTTTTTTAACAAATAAAATGATACTTGCTGGATTTTTTTTACTTTTGAAGTATTTAATACTTGTATCCCTTTTTCTTTTTGGGTTTAGATGTAGATACTTTGCAAGCTTTTCATTTATAGTCCCATACCATGAACGAGTATGCTTGTTGCTGGCTTCCAAACAGTTATTAGTTCAGACATACGATCACTCTCTTAAAAACAACTTCTATGAAACGAGCATGCTTGTACCAGGCACCCAAGCAGATGATAATCGGCATGCGGCGTTCCATCTGGCCTTAAACGAAAAATATATTATCAGATGAAAAAGAAACTGCTCTCTGTCGGATTGGTAATTTTATCCATTCTGACCGTTGATGCTGAAACGGTTTCAAAAACCGTTCAGGTCAATACTCCCGGAACATTACATTCCCTTCTGGCAGAAACCGATTTCAGTACTGTAACTGACCTTACTTTAACTGGTACTATCGACGCCAGAGACATTTATATGGTCAACGATAGCATGTATTTGCTGGAGTCGCTGGATATGTCGGCTGTAACTATCGCCGAATACACCCAGACCTACAGTGAAATGAGTAGCAGGACCAAAGCCTTCGCTGAAAAGAAATCAGGCAAGTCCAGCCTTTCGGCTTTATCCGGATGCAGCTCTGCCAAATTGAAGGAGATGGTTAACCAGGATGCAGACATGGCTGTATCACAACAGTCCAAAGTACCTGCAGAAATCATTGTTCATCCTGCCAATACTATTCCTGAAAGTGGTTTTTATGGAAACAGTTCTTTGACTGAGATTGTTTTACCGAATAATCTGACAGCCATTGGCGATTATGCCTTTTGTTATACGGAATTTACGACCATCGTTTTGCCCAATACCCTCGAATCAATCGGCTCTTCCTCCTTTGAAACGTCATCACTTGCCACGGTTCATCTGCCGGCCAGTCTGAAGGAGATTTCAAGCAGCTCATTTCTGTGCATGTATTCCAACACGGGTTTTACCGTTGACGCCTCCAATGCTTATTTTTCTTGTTTGGATGGCGTGTTGTATTCAAAAGATAATACCCGCCTGATCAATTATCCCATTGGCAAATCAAGCGCTTCATTAACCATCTCATCTCCTGTACAGATAATAGATGAGTATGCTTTTTTTGATGAAAGCGACCTTACCAAAGTCACTCTACCCGGTACACTGGACAGTATTGGCTATGCTGCTTTTTATAACTGTCTGCACTTATGTGAGATGAATTTTCCAGCATCTTTAAAAAGATTGGGGGCTATTTTCATGTCTTACACCAATATTCAGACAGTTGATTTATCAGCCTGCTCCCAACTTGCAACAATTGGAGAATGGGCTTTTCAGTCATCCAATGTCAGTCTGCTGAAATTTCCCTCATCACTGACTTCCATCGGTCAATATGCCTTTTCATGGTGTCCCTACCTGACCGATGTTAATCTGAGTAGCCTGAACAACCTGAAAATGGTTGACCGGTTTGCCTATTGGAGCTGTTCAACGCTGAACAACATAACGTTGCCTGCCAGTGTGGATTCCATTGGTTATGGTATAGCACTCGAATCACCAAAACTCAAAGAAATAAACGTCCCCGTTGAGAATTTGTATTATTCATCGCTGGACGGAGATTTATACGATAAAGCAGAAAGCACCTTCATCAGCTATGCTGCTGGAAAAACCGACGACACGTTTGTATTACCCGAACATGTCGCAACGATCGGCAAATATGCTTTTGGATACAGCAATAATCTGGAAGCCATCATCACGAACGAAACATTAAATACAATCGGTTCTTCAGCTTTCGCCAGTTGTGAAAATTTAAATACCGTCTTGCTGAACGGAACGACTATAAACGGTATTGGCCCTTCTGCTTTTTATGGGTGTACTAATTTGTCATTGCTTCAGATAAATACTTTTACACCACCTGTTATACAGGGAAATAACACGTTTTATGGCGTGGATACCCTGATCTGTGAATTGCGTGTCCCGGCCGGATCAAAAGAGGCTTATCGGACAGCCGATGGCTGGAGCGGGTTTAGTACTATAACAGATACGGTCTATCAGACAACAAAAACCATTTATGTAGAAACCGCCGGAACTCTGAACTCGCTGCTGAAAGAAGAGGAGGCCTTGTATCTGCGTAATCTGACCCTGACAGGAACCATTAATGCCAGTGATATCTATTATATGGACAATTACTTGTATGCATTGGCCACTCTGGACATATCAGGAGTCACTATTGCTGCCTTATTGATGGTTCCAGCTACGTAAAATCAAAAGCAGCCTTGAAAAAAGAAAAAAGTCGTTTGTTTAAAAATAAGGATAAATCGTCCCTGCATAAGGAAGACTCATCGATGGATGTCGGGCAGGTTGCCAGATCTTCTGCCTATTCCGTTACGTATGCGGCCAATGAGATACCCTATGACGCTTTTTGGTACCGACAAAGTCTTGTATCAGTCAAATTTCCGGAAACGCTCACCAGTATTGATGACTGGGCTTTTGGATGCACAAATCTGGCGGAAATTACATTTCCGGAAACGTTGACCCATATCGGGGATTTTTGCTTTGTCGAAGTTCCTGTGACAAGTGTAACGATTCCTGCATCACTCACGTCTATTGGAGAAGCCGTCTTTGCCGCTTCCGACAACACGGAATTTAGTGTGAATGGCAATAATCCAGCCTATAAAGTTTACGAAGGTGTCCTGTATTCAAAAGACGGAGCAACCTTGGTGGCCTATCCCCGTGGGAAAACCAACACGTCTTATGCTGTTCCTTCACCCGTATCCACTATTGCCCCCTATGCTTTTTATGATGAGGATGATCTGACGAGTGTTGAGTTGCCATCAACACTGCAAAAAATCGGAAATGATGCATTTGAAGATTGTGAGGGCTTTACAAGTATGACGTTCCCAAATATGTTACATGAGATTGAAGAATGGGCGTTTGCCTATTCAAACCTGAAAAGCCTTGATTTGTCGGGAACAAGTGTCAGTAAAATCAGTTATAGCTCTTTTGAAGGGACGATGATTTCCAGCCTGGTTTTATCGCAGGTTGTTGACACCGTTGAATCCTATGCTTTTTATGGGTGCAATGAACTCACCAGGGTTAATTTTACAAACTATCCGGCCATGAAATATATGGGTGATGGAGTCTTTATGAATTGTGACAACCTTTCTCAGTTGGTATTGTCTGGAGCACTGGAGTCTATTGGAGGCTATTTAGTGGAAGGTTGTTCTGCGCTGACAGATATAGGCATCAGTTCGACTGTTACATTAATTCCTACGTTTGCTTCAAAAGATGGTAATCTGTATTCGGCTAATTACCAACGATTTGTCCTTTATGCTCCTGGTAAAGAAGACACGAACTTTGATGTCCCTGCCAGTGTGACGACCATTGGTAAATATGCTTTTATAGATACCAAACTGACGTCAATCAGTACTGGTGAAAATCTTCAGGTTATTGAGCGAGGAGCCTTTGAAGATTGTTACAATCTGGGAACTGTGACGCTGAACAGTCCTTTTTTGGACTCAATCGGCGCGTATGCTTTTGCCTGGGATTACAATCTTGCAATGCTTCAGGTTAATGCTGTGACACCTCCTGCCATATATGATGAGTATGTATTTCTCAGCTCAAATACCGAAAATTGTGTATTACGGGTTCCGTCAGGATCTGGAACAGCGTATTTAAATGACAGTGCCTGGAATGTATTTTCCAACATGGCGGAAGGCTTATTATTGTCTTCCAGAACCATCAATCTGACAAGCCCTGGTACATTGACCAGTTATATGGATTATATTGACTGGAATTACCTGGAAGAACTGATATTGACCGGTACAATGGATGCCCGGGATATTTTTTTTATTCGTGATAGCTTGTGGGCCTTGACATCCCTTGATCTATCAGGTGCCACTATTGTTGAATACCAGGGAGAAAGCTCTTATTATGTATCAACCAGCAACCAGCAGTCGGTCTATTCCGGGTTATCAAAAAAATTAAACGTGGATGCCACTCGATTGAAGGATGCGATGATAGGATTGAAAAGCCTCGGGCAAAAACTAAAAGTGCCTTCAACTGTGGTTGTATATCCTGCCAACGTCATCCCTGAAGGAGCTTTTTATTACAAATACGGCATTAAATCTATCGTATTGCCTGACAATGTGACCAGCCTCGGAAATTATGCCTTTTTTGGTGTTGGTTTTGATGCATTTGACATACCAGCTAGTGTTACGCGTATTGGCGATTATTGTTTTTGCTCCACAAACCTGACGACGGTGCATCTGCCTGCTTCCGTAACAGAAATAGGTGTCTCTGCTTTTGCCTGGATGTTTGAAAATGAGTTATTTACTATTGATCCTTCCAACCCGTCCTATACAGTATACGAGGGTAGTCTGTATTCCAAAGACAGATCAACACTGGTTGCCTATCCGGCTGGCAGCGACGTATCCACGTTGACTATCCCTTCACCGGTTACGACTATTGGCTCAGGTGCAATAGCTGGTAATAGGGCTGTTGAGAAAATAACCTTTCCTTCAACCTTGCAATCAATAGGTATCGAAGCTTTTTGTTACTGTCCTGCTTTGCTGAAAGTTGATCTGACCCCATGCGTCAATCTGACTGAAATAGGCGATTATGCTTTCTCAAAAAGTTATTCAATTGAAGAGGTTGATTTACCTGTATCATTAACTTTGTCCGGAATGGGTATAGCCTTATTTAATGCATGTTCTGGCTTACTCCGGTTTGTCGTTCCGGAAGGAAGTACGCTTTCTGTAGTCGATGGAAATCTTTACAATACTGATAAAACAGTGTTACTCTATTATGCGGCCGGAAAGCCCGATGCAGCCTTTACAGTACCTGAAAGTGTGGTAACTATTAATGATTATGCATTTTCGAGTGCGGACAAGCTGATCTCCATAAAAACCGGCTCCAAGCTGGATAGTATTGGCTACATGGCTTTTGCCAACCTGAGTGAACTAAGAACTGTACTGTTGAATAGTCCCGATCTGACAAAAATCGGAGAATATGCTTTTTATAATGCTGCATCACTTAACGTACTTCAGATAAAAGCAGCTGTTCCGCCGGCCTTGTGTGATGGGGTCTTTGAAAATGTGCCAACGGCATCCTGTTTTCTGATAGTACCATCAGGATCAATGACAACTTACCAGTCCGCCAGTCAATGGAGTTATTTCTCGAACATACAGGAAGGATTCCTTTCAACTAGCAAGTCTGTGCTGTTGACCGATCCTGGAACGCTTTCCGGCCAGTTTGATGTGGCCGAGCAATATGTTATTGATTCGTTGATTTTGACAGGGAACATTGACGCCAGGGATTTCCTCTTTATCCGCGATGAGATGCCGGCTCTGGTGCACCTTGATTTATCTGGCGCATGTATAGCTTCTTACTCTGGGTACGAGGGCACTTCTTCTATTGGCAGAAGATTGTCGCCTCAGGCAAAACAATCCCAGAATAGGTCGAAAAATAAGCGGACAAGTACTGGTGTCAGTGAAGATTGTGATGAGAATGAGCTGATTGTCAATTCATTGAAAACTGCAAATTCGAATTATAGCGTCTATTACCCTGCCAATGTTATTCCTGAATATGCCTTCTTTAATTATGACAATTACGAACCAGCCTCATTGACGAGTATTGTGTTGCCTGTCAATTTGGAGGGCATTGACTTTGAAGCGTTCTGGTATTCTGAAATCAGGAGTATGGCTTTCCCCAATACATTGAAATATATTGGCGAATGGGCTTTTGAGCGGTCAGCCATGGAATCATTTAATCTGCCGGATTCCCTTGAAAGTATCGGATGGTCTGCTTTTTTCTGTAATGAAAACAACACCGGTTTCACGGTGTCTGTAAATAATCCGTATTTCAGCAGTGTTGATGGCGTACTGTTTTCAAAGGATAAGAAAGAACTGGTTGCATACCCTTATGCGAAAGAGGGGACATCTTATGCTATTCCATCTCCGGTTGAATCAATCCGTGAATGTGTGTTTTGTTACAATGAGAATATGACTTCCTTTACCTATCCGTCAACCTTGAAGTACGTTGGTTATTCGGCTTTTGAAGAAACAAGTATAACTCAGCTTGATTTGTCAGGCTGTCCACAATTGAGATATATAGATTCCTGGGCATTTGCTACGACACGTGCAACCCGGATCGTGTTGCCGGCTTCTGTTGATACTATAACACGGTATTCTTTTGCGTATAACGATTATCTGACAACTGTTGACCTGTCAAGATGCACTTCCCTGAAGGCCATAGACAATTATGCTTTTGGCTTTAATCCCAAATTGACCAGTCTTGACCTGTCGCCTTGTACGTCTTTGCGCCATATAGGTAACTATATGATGCCAGGAGATAGTGACCTGACACGCGTTACCTTGCCGGTCAGCCTTTCGGCAGATGGATTAGGTTTTGGGTGTTTTGTCAACTGTACCAGTCTTCAGGAAATCTTGGTATCAGAAGCCAGCCCCTATCTGACAACGTGGAATGGTGACTTGTACAATAAGGATAAAACGGCATTGATCAGTTATGCGCCCGGAAAGCCAAAAACAGTATTCATAGTGCCAGAATGTGTTCGGATCATTGATGATTACGCGTTCAATGCAGCTGATAACCTGACAACCATTTATACCGGTTTCAGAGTGGATTCCATCCGATACAGGGCGTTTGCTTTTTGTGATAATCTGGAACAGCTGATCATCAACGGGGAATACGTAGCTTATATGGAATATCTGGCTGTTGGCTATAATCCGTTATTGAGCCTGCTGCAAATCAATTCATATTATCCTCCTGAAATGGAAGAGGGTGTGTTTACTTCAACGGATCAGTATACTTGTGAATTGAACGTGCCTGTTGATGCCAGTTCCAATTACTACAAGGCTGATCAGTGGTCTGATTTTTACTACATCTATGAATACTCTGCCACGGATTTGCCTTCTGACATTAGCTCAACCAACTTGTTCTTACCGACATTGGTTGATGAAGCCTTTAAACCGGAAGGATTGACAGGAGAGGCGTCACTGGTGCTTTTCAATCTTTCCGGTCAATCTGTCCTGACCGCCCGACTGACAGGCAATGAATCGATTAGTCTATCGGAGCTGCCGGATGGTGTATATATTGTACGTCTGACAACTTCAGACGGTAAACAAGTAATGAGTAAGCTGGTAAAACAGTGATCTCATAAAATATGCATACATCAAGGCATCCCTGACCGATTGTATCTGTCAATGAGGCGAATGACTGTTTTGTATCAGAAGAGGCTGTATCAATGATTGATACAGCCTCTCGTGAATACATAGAAAACCTACAAAAACAAACCTGATACATTATTCGATGTCGATAACCCTGGCGGGTTTTTCCTTGACTTCTTCCTTCTTTGGCACATTCACATACAGAATGCCATCCTTGTAAGAAGCAGAAATGTGATCAGTGTCCGCGTAGGAGGGTAGAGCAAATGTCCGTTTGAAACTGGAATATGTAAACTCCTTGCGGTAGTACCTTTCGCCGTCGCCGGTTTTATCGTCTTTTGAACCACTTTCTTTTGTGCTTTCCTTCTCTGAAGAAATTTCAAGCACACGCTTTTCAATATTGATGTGAAAATCTTCTTTGCCCAGACCGGGTGCAGCTACTTCTATACGGAAACCTTCTTTATTTTCCGCGATGTTTACAGCAGGGCTGGTTGTCCAGTCGCTGTCATTCAAAAAGTTATCCCCAAAAAAATCATTGAGTACGGGGAAAAACGGATTCTGACGTTTGATTGTTGCTAACATAATGGTGTCCTCCTATCATTAAAGTGTGAAACTGTTTAATAAACGACCGGATTGTTGTCCCGGCTTCACAATTAATAGAGCAAAAGAAATGCCAGACACGGACATAAAGCAAAATAAACTTGTGTAATAGTCAGAAATACAATAGGATAGAAATAATTGCGGTGCCCCGTCTGTATGTCAAATTGGCATATTTTAGCAATAATAGCTGTCATTATGACATTTTGCAACAAAAGACTGTCAGAAATATAAACGTAGTATGTTCGTTCTGAAGGGGATTTTATAAAAAGGGATTGCCTGATTTTTCCTGTCCAATGGTGGTGGAAGGGCCATGGCCACTGTATACGAGGGTATTGTCGGGCAATATCATTATTTTTTCATGAATTTCCCGAATCAACGTAGCATGATCTCCACCGGTAAAATCGGTGCGTCCAATACTGCCTGCAAACAACACATCACCGGTAAAGAGACAGGATTGCCGCGCATTATACAATGCAATGCTTCCAGGAGAATGTCCGGGAACCTCAAACACGTCGAAACGTTCATCGCCAAGCATTAATATATCCCCCTCACTGATATAGTGAGCAATGGAAGGCTTGGCATGACGTAATGGAACGCCAAACATCCGCGCCTGTGCTTCAAGGCCATTTAGCCAGAATTCATCTTCCCTGTGTGCCAACGCTTTAATATCAAACAATTTTTCCAGAAATCCATTACCGAAAACATGATCGATATGCAGATGTGTGTTCACTACCAGTTTAATGGTCAGACTGTTTTCTGTAATGAATTTTAATAAGGTTTGCTCCTCAGCAACAGAAAAGCAGCCAGGATCTATAACCATGGCCTCTCCCGATTCAACATAGACCACGTAGGTGTTCTCCTGAAAGGGATTGAAAACAAAGGATTTGATTGTCATAGGCAAATTACAACTATATACGATCCGTTAAAAGAAAATGTCCTTGTTTTAGCCGTTTGCAGGTTTAACGGGAATATACACCACTTTTTTGGTGTTAAAAAAAACCTCCTTAAAGTATTTTGACAAATCCATAGTTGAGACAATCTGTCTGAATGGCTTAAGCTCTTCGTGCAGCTCTCCGCCTTTCAGGCAAATGATACCGTTTGGAAGTGCATTCTGCTGATAGGGGGATATGTTTTTCCGGCACAGCCGGTATAGGTCGGAGAGTGGCATTACGGCCCGGCTGACAACAAAATCAAATAATCCTTTTTCATCTTCTGCACGGCAATGATGCATGCTGACATTTTGCAAACCCAAAGAAGAAGATATCTCGCGTGCTACTGTTAGTTTCTTGCCAACGCTGTCAACCAGGTGAAACTGTACTTCAGGAAGCAGGATTGCTAACGGAATACCGGGAAATCCCCCCCCCGTACCGACATCCATGACGTATGAACCAGGCTTGAAAGCTAAAAAAAGGCTTATGCCCAGCGAATGCAATACGTGCCGCTCATACAGGTTTTCAATATCCTTTCGTGAAATCACATTGATTTTTGCATTCCAGTCAGCATATAAACTGCCAAGAGCCGCAAATCGTTCTTGCTGAATGGTTGTCAGTGTAGGAAAATAGTGATTGATACAATCTATCATGGCATGAATGCTTCCAGTGGATTTCCTGATTTCATGAAACCGGACAGGCTGGTAAAATCAAGAGTAACTTCAGTCGTTCCTACAGCATATCCGGCAATTTCATATTCATTGTAAGTAAATGTCAAACCGTCATCAGTCAGGTAGAAGTTCTTGTCAATAGCGATTTCTGAAATGTCAAAAAAACCGATTTCTTCGAGCTCTTCCACTGTTTTAAGCTGATGCTTATCCAGTATCTTTCGGATGATCATCTTTATAATCAGAGGTTTGGCCTCTTCGGAAAACAAATCATCCTCCGTGATTTTTTCACCGGTGTTCAGGTCGATTATGGTGTTCAGGTAATTTTTTCCTCCGTGGGCACCACCCGTGTACCGATCAGAAAAAATCGTGTATGAGAAAATATAGTTATCGTTATATCGAATCAACATTTTTTCATAATTGTACCAGGGACTACTTTCAAAAACCGCTTCTTCATCCGGATCAGCATACCCTGATTCCGATTCTAGAAAAAATTTCTTATAATCTTTCACATAGGCATTCAAGGCATCAGATGGATTTGCATAGACACTATCCGCTTCGGGGAAAAAATCAAGCAAGACTGTTTGGCGAACCTTGTTTAGAATGGTTTCGTCAGGATAGGCGGAAGGCAGGCTGATACTGAGGGAAATGTCCAGTGATAAACCGGTTGTATCATCGTTGAGATATGTTTTTGTGGTTAGTGTACAGGGCTCCAGCGATAAGTTGTCGTGCTTAACGGTCGGTTTGCTTTTGCATGAAAAGCCGGCAAATACGACGATGGCGATAATTACCATCCATAGTGCACATTTTCTCATTATTTACAGGTATTAATCTTAAAAAACAACAAAAAAACAAGCGCGAACAAGGAAACCCTTATTTTTGCAGTCAGGACAAAAATAGTCCTTTTTTATGAACAAAACTGATAAAAAACGGATAAAATTGCAACAAGTTAATGATGATTCAATATACTGACTGGGGATGTATCGAATACGCTACTGCCTGGCATAGACAAAAGGAGCTGTTTGATGAGCGTGTTCAGGCAAAAATGATGGCTGGCAATGCATTACAGCAGCTGCCTGATTTGGCTGTTTTTTGTGAACATCCTTCTGTCTATACATTGGGTAAAAGTGGGATTATTGAAAACCTGCTCATCAGCAATCAGCAATTGGCAGAAAAGGGCGTTTCCTTTTTCAAGACAGATCGTGGAGGTGACATTACCTATCATGGGGCAGGTCAGATTGTTGTATATCCTATTTTTGACCTGGAACATTTCCATATAGGATTAAAGCGGTACATTCATCTGCTGGAAGAAGCGGTCATTCGCTTTCTGGCTGATTACAATCTTAAAGGAGAACGTTTAGAGGGTGCCACTGGTGTATGGCTTGATCCGGATATGCCAGGGAAAGCCCGGAAAATTTGTGCCATCGGAGTCAAAAGCAGTCGTTACATTACGATGCATGGTTTGGCACTGAACATCAACACCGATCTGTCTTATTTTTCTTTTATCAATCCTTGTGGTTTTGTTGATAAAGGAGTTACCTCTCTCGAACAGGAGACAAGTCTGCCTCATTCGATACCCGATTGCAAAAAAGTGTTGTTTCACTATCTCAACGCTGTTTTTAACCGATAATTTGTTATTTTTGTTAAATAAAACCGAATCTGTTTACTAAAACCGGTCTGGCACACGCCACAAAGTATGGAAAAAAGTCCGTTTGATTTTGAAGAATCACTGGCCGTTGCGCGTCTGATATGGATGCTGATATATTCAGACCAACAAATCACACACAATGAATCCGATTATTTTCAGCAATCACTTGATTATCTGAATCTTACGTATAATGAATTTGACGATTACCTTCAATTGCCAGAAGAAGAGCCCTTTAGTATTGTACGTGGTCTGTCATCTAAAAAACGCAGTCTTTGTGCCATGTTATTACGATTAGCCTACAATTCTGATCAGAATGTTGATCGTATTGAACTTAGTAAACTTAATGACATTCTCATTCGGGCAGAGTTATTCCGTTCTGACAATAACAAACGGAAACAGGATGATGACATTATTATATGAAACGAGCATACCTGTACCAGGCACCCAAGCAGATGATAATCGGCATGCGGCGTTCCATCTGGCCTTAAACGAAAAATATAGTAGAAGATGAAACAATCCTGCCCAGCCTTTCGGGCCAGGCAGGATATAGCGTTGGCATGTGGCGTAAACAGATGTCCTATTTTCAGCAAGCCATTTCACCTGCGTTCTTTTTCGCCGAAAGCAGGTTGTAAGCTCCTTTGATGACAACTTTTCGAGCGATTATATCAAAATCAGCCGGTAAGAGTACCTCTGTATTGTTGCCATCGGTTATTCCTTTTTGTACTTGAACCATACGATATTCCGTGAACGGTTTTCCATCTTCTTTTTTGTCTTTCTCGAAAACAAAGATATAGTCTTTGTCGTCAAAGCTGACAATTGCCTCGGAGGGCAGTGATGTCACTTTATTCTCAGTCGTTTCTATAATGGCATTGACATACATGCCCGGTAAAATAATTGCACATTTGCCGGAAACAGTTGCATAAACCTGATACGTTTTATCCGCCGTGACAACTTTACCTGTTTGGGAAATGACGGCGTCATGCTGTTCGGTTTCGTTGTTGACGTAAAAACGAATTTTTTGGCCAGGAGCAACCTTATCGATGTCTTTTTCAAAAAGCGTCAGTTCAAGCATGAGCTTATCACTGTTGACAATCTCGAACAGGATATCGGATGGGGCAACATATTTGCCGATATTGACATTCACAGATTTGATATAGCCGCTTATGGGCGATAAGACTGGAACCGTACGGGAAATCGTGTTTTCATCCAAACGGGCAGGGTTGATGCCGATCAACGTAAGTTTTTGCTCCAATGCTTTCACCAGCGCTTTTTGGTTTTTATAATCGGCTGTGATTTCCTGGACAGCCTTTTGTGAATAAACATCGTCTTTATAAAGCTCACAATGACGTCTGTAATCGGCTTCCACAACGTTAAACGTGTTTTTTGCTTTCAAATAGTCTTGTTGGATGTCAATAAATTCCTGGTTTTCAATAATTGCCAATGCCTCACCTTTTTTTACGGCATTTCCTGTAGCTGAAAACAGGCTTTTGACAAAACCACCCATTGGCATACATACAGATGCGATATTTTTCGGGGAAACGGTAAGAATTCCATTAACTTTCAACGTGTTACTCAGGGAACGCATTTCTATTTTTCCGGTTTCGATATGGGCAAGTGCTATCTGGTCAGCCCGCATTTCCACCATATCTTCTGGCAACACTTCGGCTTCGTCGACGGTTTCACCTGTATGTTGCTTTCCTTTACATGAGATACAAGCTATCATTATTACGGCAATAGCTATTGTTAAGAATGATCGGTATGTTGACATAATGCTGTTTGATTAAATTTTACCAGTAATGTATTCAATGTTGATAATTGTTTGGTTGAGGTTGTTCAATGCCTCCAGGTAATGCTGTCTGATTTCAAGTGCCCTGTTGATTGTAAACACATAATCAGCGAAATCTACAGCCCCGGCTTTATATTGCAACAGGGCCTGGTCAATGATGCCTGTAGCTTCGGCAAGCGCTTGTTTTTCGTAGTATTCTACTGTATGGCTGTATTTTGCGTATTCGTTCATTAGTTCCTGACAAGTATTCCTGACTGATTTCAAATAGTTGTCAGCCTCTGTTTGCAAGGCTCTTTCGTTTAGTTTTTCGGCTTTGATTCTTGAGGCATACGGAGGAAACCACAGCGGAATGGAAATACCAGCCTGAATGCCGGAAAAGCGGTCACCGATTTCGAATGTACGGGAAGAACCATTTATCTCCTGAATGCCTTGCATGGTCTGGCTGAAATAGCCGATAGTAAAATCGGGCAGAGACCGGCTTTGCTCAACCTTTTTCTCCAACCGTTTGATTTCAACTTGTTGCTGCCTGTAACCAATGGATGGATTGGCGTCAACAGCCTGGCTATCGGCATATTCCGGACAGGGAGACATGCGTTTTAGAACGGTATCGGCAGGGGTATAGGCAACGGTCGTGTTCAGTACTCTCCGGAACTTTTGATGGCAAATCGCCAGGTCTGTATTGACCTCATGCAGTTGGTTTCTGATTTCCAGACTTTGAGAACGAGCTGTCATCATTTCCAGATGGTTTGTTTCACCGGCATCAGCTTTTAACGCTGCAATCGTAAGAAAAGCACTGAACAAGCTATCCTGGTATATCAGCAACGTTTTCAGCGAAAAAAGGTAGGCCGATTGCCAATATAGCTGTTTTACGTTTGTAGCAATATCCAGTTGAGTGGTTTTTAATTCCCATTCGCTGCTTTTTATCGTTGCATTTGCCAGCTTGTTTTGATTGATGTAAACAGAAGGAAAGGCAAACGACTGGGAAACAGTCAGGCTGTTGTCTTTGGTATAAGAGTTGAACTGACCGTATTGCCCTTCGACAGACGTTTTAGGTAAATCCCAGGAAGCCCCTTTTAACGCTTTTTGAATATCAACCATATAGGCAGAAGCCTGAATCGAAAGATTACTGTCCAATGCCAACTGGACAGCTGTTTTCAGACCGAGAGGTTCCGTTTTCTGTGCCTGAAGAGTCGTTGTGCTTATCAGACCTAGTAGTATCAATATCAATCCGAGGCCTTTTGATCTCCTCTGCCTGAATTTTCTTCGGAAGGCATGAGTGGAAAAAAAGATGTAAAACACCGGCAATATAACCAATGTGAGGATTGTTGCTGTAATTAGTCCACCAATTACAACTGTTGCCAGCGGTTTTTGGACTTCAGCTCCTGCCGAAGTTGATAAGGCCATTGGCAGGAAGCCAAGTGAGGCAACAGTTGCTGTCATTATAACAGGACGTAAACGTGTGTGTAACCCCATTCGTACACGTTGGATAATATCTGTCATTCCTTCTTTTTCCAGTCGGTTAAATTCAGCAATCAGCACAATGCCATTCAGCACAGCAACACCGAATAGAGCAATAAATCCAACACCTGCTGAAATAGAAAAATTCATACCACGTATCCAAAGTGCTAAAACACCACCAATGGCTGCCAGAGGAACAGCAGTGAATATCAGGCATGTTTGTTTGATGGAATGAAAGGTAAAATAAAGCAGTACAAAAATGAGCAGCAAGGCAACAGGTATTGCAATCGACAACCGTTTGTTCGCCGCTTCAAGATTTTGAAATTGCCCTCCGTAGCTAATGTAATAACCCGTTGGAAGGATAATTTGATGGTCGATTTTGGAGGAAACCTCCTTAATGACCGATTGTACATCGCGGTTGCGGACGTTGAAGCCGATCGTCACGCGTCGTTGAGTATTTTCCCGTGATACTTGTGCGGGGCCAGACTTGATTTCAATGTCAGCCACCTGTTCCAATGGCAGTTGGCTACCATTGGGTAGAGCCACAGACAGACTTTTTACATCATCAAGGTTTTTTCGATAGTCATTTTCCAGCCGTACAACCATTCCATACCGCTTTTCTCCATCAAAGACAACGCCAGCCTGACTGCCTGCAAAGGCTGCCCGTAAGACCCTGTTCACTTCCTCGACTGACAGACCGTATTGGGCAAGACGATCCCGGTTAATCGCAACCTGTATTTGTGACAAGCCGGTCACTTTTTCGACATTGATATCTTCGACGCCGGCGACATGTTGAATGATGCGTTCAACGTCTGCAGCCTTTTCAGCCAATGTAGTAAGGTCGTCTCCAAATAATTTGATGGCTACATCCTGTTTTGAACCCGTCATCAGTTCATTAAAACGCATTTGTATGGGTTGCTGAAATTCAAATTTGACACCGGCCAGTGTGACTAGCTTTTCTTCCATTAAAGCAACCAGTTCTTCTGTGGTTTTGGCAGATGTCCATTCTTTTTTTGGCTTCAGTGTAATGATATAATCGCCTGTTTCCATTGGTGTCGGATCGGTAGGGATTTCGCCTGCTCCGATTTTGCAGACGGCATGTTTGATTTCCGGAAAATTATCAAGCAATAATTTATTGGCTTTTTCCACCTGTTCAATGGTATTGGTTAGCGATCCTCCCTGCAACGTCATGACGCCGGCTGCCAGATCGCCCTCTTCTAGTTGTGGAATAAACTCGCCTCCAAGTCTTGTGAAAAGGTATAAACTCGTAATAAACAGAATGATAGTTGATACCGTCACCAGCAATTTACGTTTGAGCGCAAAATTAATGATGGGATTAAAAACGGTGTGAAGCAAGTCAATGAGTTTGTCAGACAGATTTCGTTTATGTTCGGTCTGCTTGCTTAAATATAAGGCTGATATCATTGGTACGTAGGTGAGTGAAAGCAGAATAGCTCCCACCAACGCGAAAGCCACAACCTGTGCCATTGGTCTGAACATCTTTCCTTCGGTTCCCACCAACGTCATGATAGGCAGATAAACAATTAAAATGATGATTTGTCCAAATGTGGCAGAACTCATCATCCGCTTGGCCGATTGGAAAACAGTATCATCCATCTGTTTTTGAGTCAACCGTTTTATTTCCGGATGACTTCGATTGCTTAGGACTAGCTGGTTTACAACACTTTCAACAATAATAACTGCCCCATCCACCATCAAACCGAAATCAATAGCTCCGAGGCTCATCAGGTTGCCTGAAACTCCAAACAAATTCATCATGGAGAAGGCAAAAAGCAAGGACAATGGAATTACTGACGCTACGATCAGTCCTGCACGTAGATTCCCCAGTAACAGTACAAGAATAAAAATGACAATCAGGGCACCGATGATCAGGTTTTCCGATACGGTTCCGATAGCACGCCCGACTAATTCGGAACGATTCAGGTAGGGATCAATGGATACGCCATCGGGTAATGATTTTTGAATGGATCGGATGCGGGTTTCAACATCCTCAATCACTTCATGGGCGTTGGCACCTTTCAGCATCATGACCACACCGCCTACTGCCTCTGTCGTGTCAACAACGAAAGCGCCATAACGTATGGCATTACCGTGTTGCACCGTTGCTACATCGCGGATCAACAATGGCATACCGGATGGATTGGTTTTTATGACAATTTTTTCAATATCGTCAATTGATTTGATCAGGCCGATACCACGTATGAAATAGGCTGTCGGTTTTTTATCGATATAAGCACTGCCCGTATTTTCATTGTTGCGTTCCAAGGCATCAAAAATATCAGTAAGTGTTATGTTCGTGCTGCGCAGCCTTTCGGGATTAACAGCAATTTCATATTGTTTGACAAAACCGCCATAACTGTTGATATCAGCCACACCTGGGGTTCCAAGCATCTGCCGCCGGACTATCCAGTCCTGAATGGTCCTCAATTCCATGGGTGTGTACCTGCTTTCCAGTCCTTTATCTACCATAAGCCTGTATTGGTATATTTCACCCAGTCCGGTAGATACAGGTGCCAGTTCTGTTTTTGCCAATCCTTCCGGTATGGCCTCTTCGGCTTCTTTCAGCCGTTCGTTTAATTGTTGCCTGGCCCAGTAAACATCCGTACCATCTTTAAAGACAACGGTTACAACCGATAATCCCAAACGGGAAATTGAACGGAGCTCAACGATATCGGGAATATTGGCTACTGTTACTTCTATCGGAGCCGTAATAAAGCTTTCAACTTCCTGTACAGCCAACGAGGGCGCCAGCGAAATAACCTGAACCTGGTTGTTGGTAATATCAGGAATCGCATCGATGGGTAAACGAGTCAAAGAATAGGTTCCCCATCCGATCAAAGCCAGGACAAACAATCCTACAATAAATTTATTTTTTATAGAAAAGTGAATAATACGTTCTATCATTTTATTCGTATAGTAAAGAGTTAGTACATACATGATACCTCTCTATTTTCCGGTATCAGAAAATATAAAAGCAAGTAAAAGATAATGTGTGTATTAACCGATTTTTGGCGGTTGCCAGAAAGATAAGTAGATAGAAGAAATAAAGGCTGGTATGCCAAGGTTATAATACGTGTCAGAATAGGTGAAACAGGTAAAGTCAATCACCTCACTTGATTGAATGACCGGTGATGCACAACAATTGCAGGTGCAAAAAGGCGAACAGTGATCCGTATCATCGTGTTGGTTGTCAGTAGATTGATGGGCGATTTCAGTAGTATTAAATGCCCCCCCCCGTGGCAAATCATGACATGGTGCGATCGATAGCACAAAAAAATAGACAGCCAGCAGGAAGTAAAAATGCTTCATTCTGAGAAAATCTCTGATATGTTGACTTTTTGCCAAAGATACATAGTTAATTGCTAACTCAAAAGGTCTATATCACTTTTGATCTTAAAATAGTCCCATGTCGGTACAAAAATCACACGGGCTAATGTCTGGAACATCTGTTTCCGTCAGGTAATTGTTATATTTCCGCAAGTGAATGAGGCCGTTTCGAAAAGAGCGTTTTATTCATCTGATACTATTTTTTGTTTAAGGACAGATGGAACACCGCATGCCGATTATCATCTGCTTGGGTGCCTGGTACAGGCATGCTCGTTTCATTCAAGTAATTACTATTTAGAGATATCGGCGGCTTTTACCGCAGCAGCAGTAGCTTCCAGCATTGGATATACAGAGACAGCTTCACCAACGGCGTGTTTCATCCAATAATCAGGTGTCAGCCGACCAATCGGGTATATGCGCTGTATCTCTTTTCCTGGTAACGAGTTGCCAAACCATTTTTCTAGTTGGAGTTCTACTAATTGGCCATACGGATAGTTGCTAAGATAGAGTGGGTATTCAATCATGTGTGAATAGACGGCCAGGATGGGTGAGTCTTTTTCACCGAGGAAAGGAGCGTAGTATTGATTCCACAGTTCCTGGGCCAATCTGACAACGGTTGTTTTCAACTCTTTGTCTGTTGCATCAGGATGTTCGTACAACCACTTCCAGGTTTGCAAATCAAGCAATGAAACCCCCATAATCTCATAACAACCCCAGAAAATGTCCAAGGTTTGTAATGCTTGTTTATCAGGACTGGCGTTTTTGTATCCCAGTATATCCAGGTCACGTTTCTGGAAAACAAAAGCCAATGCTTCAGTGAAGGCCGTGCTGGGAATCCCGTTCATTATGTAATTATCCACCTGGTTGAGAGATATTGTCTGTTCCACATTGTGTCCGAACTCGTGCAATGCAATATTATAGCCCTTGTAATCCATTCCTCCGGGTTGTAAACGAGTACGGAGATGAGCCTTGTCCGACTTCATCTGGGCACCCCAGGCATGACCTGAACCACGGGAATTGTCCACTGTAATGTTGGAACTGATGGCTTCGGCATCGTCCTGACTGAACCCCAGTTTGACCAATATAGCCGGCATGCCTTTTTCAAAGGCCTCAGTGGTTGGATATAACATGCTGGTCTTGGCGGTCATTTCATCTTCTGGAATACTGCTGCGACTCTTAAAACCATCATACCAAATATCAAATGGTTGCAGGTCACGACCTAGTCGGTTTTTAATAATAGTAGCCACTGAAGCAACTTCCGGAGAACTGATCAGTTTGGTGAAAATAGCCTCGATGCTGTCTGCTGTAACTTCCATAGCTCCGTCAAAGGCACGGGCGATGGCTGTCGGATAATTTGGACAGTATGGATCAAAATCTCTGGAAGCCTGATAGGAGGCTAACAATCGTTTGTATCGGGTGTTCGGCTCCGGGCTGGCGGCAATTTCAGTTTCGCCCGAGAATACCTTGTTTGAAATGGGTTTCCATGTCAGTTCTCCGTTGTTGATGACTTGCTCCGGAATGGTCTGATAAATAATATGCTTCATGATCTGATAAATAAGTTGCTGTTTCTCAAGTCCATCTTTTTTATCAGCATAATTGGCCTTTAGCTCGTCACGCAATCCCCAATGGGCAATCAGAGACATGTTATCAGCAAAAAGCTGGCGTCCATCCTCGCTGCGCAATTTATCCATCCGGATATTGTAGTTTGAAATATAGTTTTCAGTTATTGCCAGTTCCGTAGAAAATTGTTGATTCAGTTCAGCCGGAATCCGTGAAACGAACAAGTCACCCAGCCGGGCATAAGCCCATTCCTGGCGACTCCAGTTTGCTCCCAGTTTGTTCTTTTCTTCCAATGTATAAAACGGAAAGTTCAGCAAAACGGAAAAAGCAATTTTCGACGAAAACATATCATCGGCGAAATGAGCGTATGGATCGAGAGCGCCAAATGATTCATCAATAGAAGTGTAGTCCTCGCCGACCAGTTGTACGGGTTCTTTCAGACCCAGGTTGATTTGGTTGTAATGACCGTAAACTATTTCCAGATTCCTTTGAATGGTTTGAAACAGCTTGTCTTTAGCTTCAGGTGTAGTCATGAAATGGTCCACACAGAAGGTCTGGAATTCTTTTTCTGTGCCATCCGACGTTTTCCAGAAACGGGCGGCATTACGAACACCTTTATCAAGCAAGGCTGTATCTGCCATTGCTGTTTTAAAAAGAATTGAATCAAGGGTTGTTTGGATAGTTTTTTCATGAATGGCACTCATGGTTTCTGCGTTTTTTTGGTTGTTGCAGGCTGCCAGTAATATAACGGCAGCAACAAATAGAATGGTACTTTTCATCTTCTACTGATTTTTTCGTTCAAGGTAGTATGCACTCCGCATGTCCAAATTATACGGTTCTTGGATGTTTTGTATAAGCATGTTCGTTTGATATGTATAGGGTATGTATTTTTCCAATTAAGTATACAAAGA
>Ga0153915_10001141_pt1 | contig 24479 bp, 19 predicted proteins | sample Opewatmetagenome_2_FD_107003 | JGI IMG/M metagenome (GOLD analysis project Ga0153915, IMG submission 107003) | Freshwater wetland microbial communities from Ohio, USA - Open water 3 Core 3 Depth 3 metaG | ecosystem: Environmental > Aquatic > Freshwater > Wetlands | place: USA: Ohio, Lake Erie...
CTGCGATGGCCCGGTCGATCCGCTCCGGCGCCACCGGTCCGCTGTCTTCCTCGGGAAAGTCGATGTCGTAGCTGACCAGGGCCTCGAGCGAGACCACCCGCTCCCGCAACGTGCCGATGCGATCCGACAGCCCGCGATCCAACTGCCGTAACGCCGCCCGGCGCTGCGCCGGCGCCGTGGCGTCCACCAGGTCGGCGATCGCCTCGGCCTGCAGGAGATCCACCTTGCCGTTGAGCAGGGCCCGATGGGTGAACTCGCCCGGCTGGGCCAGCCGCGCGCCCGCCGCCAGCACCGCTCCCAGGACCTCACCCGGCACCAGCAGACCCCCGTGGGTCCCGATCTCAACCAGATCGTCGCCGGTATAGGAGCCCGGGGCGCGAAAGACCGTGTAGAGGACGTCATCCAGCAGCTCGCCGGCGGCGTTGACCGCGCGGGCTCGAACGGCGGTACGGGCGGGATCGGCGGTAAAGGGTCGCAGCACGGCCTCCGCCACGGCCAGCGCCTGGCGGCCCGAGAGGCGGATCAGGGCGACCGCAGAGCGGCCCGGCGGCGTCGCGAGCGCCGCGATGGTGTCGGTGAAGCTTAAGCGGGTTTCCCCAATCGCCGCCGGCGCTCCCTCGAGATGAGCCATTGCTGCGGAATGCTGGCGATGTTGCTCACGGCGTAATACAGGTTCAGCCCCGAGGAGAAGTTCAGGAACAGCACCGTGAACATCACCGGCATGATGTAGAGCATCATCTTGGTCTGCGGATTGGGCGGCATCCCCTGCTGCTGCATCTTGGTCAGGCCGAACATGGACAGACCCATCACCAGCGGGATGATGTACAGCGGGTCCGCGCGCGACAGATCCGGCAGCCAGAGGAACGGCACACCCCGGAACTCGATGGTGTTCGCGAACACGAAGAACAGCGCGAACAGCACCGGCATGGGGATGAGCATCGGGAGGCAGCCGCCCAGCGGGTTGACGCCGTGCACCTTGTAGAGCTTGAACAGCTCCTGCTGCATCTTCTGCGGTTCGTTCTTGTACCGGTCCTGGAGCGCCTTGATCTCCGGCTGGATCGCCTGCATCGCGACGCTGGATTTCATGGCCTTCTGGTTGAGCGGCCAGAGCAGGAGCCGTACGCCTATCCCGAACAACACCAACACCCAGCCGTACGCCAGGTTCATCGCGTCGTGCATCCACAAGAGGATCTGCTCGATGGCTATCGAGAAGGGCCGAATGACGGGACGCAGGATCCAGCCGTAGGGATTGATATCCTCCAGATCGTGCCCCAGGTGCCGCAGCCGCCGGTACTCCTGGGGGCCCACATACACGGCGAAGCGGAACTTGCCGCCGGGTGCGGCGAGCGAGGCGCTCACCTGCACGTGGGTGGCGTATTTCCCCTCCTTGACCCCGCCCACCGCCACGGCGCCGCCGAACCGCGGGATGCTGTCGTCCACGGTCAGCACCGCGGCCATGAAGTACTTCGATTTGACGGCGACCCACTCGAACGGCCCGGCCAGCTCGCGCCGCTCGCCCGGATCCAGCGATCCGAAGGTCACGTTCTGCGTGCCGCGCGCCTTGGTCACCACGCCATAGGACCGGATGTCGCTCACGCTGTCGGCATCCACCACCCGGAGCCGCGGCCCCAATCCGATCAGCACGAGCCCGCCGCCGGTGCCCAATCCCGACACCTCACCGTCCACGTCAAACACGTACTGCTCAGGGACGAACCGATAGCGCAACCTCACCGTCACGGCGCCTCGCTGAGCCACCCAATCGAGCGCCGCTCCCTCCGCGCTCACCTCCACCTCGTTGGCCGAGGGCTGGAAGTGCCAGTCGGCCAGCGAGATGGTGTCCCTGCCGATGGTGAGCCGATACGCCAGGAACTCCGAGGGCGAGGGAATGAGCTGGGCGGGCCCGCGCTCACCGCCAGCGAAGCTGCGATACTGGACCGGCTCGGCGCCCACCAGGCGCGCGCCCCGGGTGGAAAAGGCGAGCCGGTACAGAGGAGCCGTGACCGTGACGCGCTGGTCTCCGGCGGTATCCGGTCCAGCCGGCGCGGCGGAGATCGGCGCCACCTTGGGGGGGGGCGCCGGCGCCGCGGTGCGCTCCGCCACACGGGCGGAGTCGCGCAACAGGGAGTCGGCCGCCGCCGGCGCGGGACGCAATGGTCGCTTGGGCGGAAAGAGGATGGTGGGCAGGATCGCGGCCACCAGCATCAGAGCGATCGCGAGGAGCGTGCGACGATCCATCAGGCGGCCCTCATGGAACGGGGTCGTAGCCGCCCGCATGGAACGGATGGCATCGCAGAATGCGCCGGACGCCGAGCCAGGTGCCCCGCAGAGCGCCGTAGCGTCTCACCGCTTCCAGGGTGTACATCGAGCACGACGGAGTGTAGCGACAGGCGGAAGGAAAGGGGGCAGCCAGCAACTGGTACCCCCGGATCAAACCCGCGACGGCCCGACGGGGCCACCACTTCAGGCTCGCACCGAACACAGCCACCGCGCGAGGTCCTCCGCCAGATCCCCTGACGATGCCCGGTACGCCTCCGGGCGAGCCTTGACCACCAGGTCCAGGGCCGTCACCTGCGCCAGCACGTGTTGCCTCACCCGCTCGCGGAGCTGCCGGCGCAGCCGGTTGCGCGCCACCGCCGTGCCGCCGTAACGTGGGACGATCACGGCGAGGCGCGGATGCCCGAAGGCGTTGGAGATCCAATAGAGTTCGACTCGTGGAGTGCGCGAACGGCGGCCCTGCTGCATCACGGCCCTGAGGTCAGAGGCGCGGGAGAGTCGCCAGCTTCGGGGAAGCCCCTCGGCCGTCAGCGTCCCCCGTGCTTGGAAGGCAGCTTGACCGTGAGCCGCTTGCGGCCCTTCTTGCGCCGCCGGCTCAAGGTCTCCCGCCCCCAGCGCGTCTTCATACGCGCCCGGAAACCGTGTTTCCCTATGCGCCGCTTGTTACGCGGCCGGTATGTGGGCTGCATAAGCCTATTCTCACGTGGGCGCGAAAAGTACCGGCGCAAGGGCGCGCGGGTCAAGGTTGACTTTTCCACACGCCCTTCCTACGTTCGTGCGCCCTGTTGAACCCCCACCGTGGTTTAGTGCGTAGCCGATGGAACTGTCAGCAAAAGAGACATGGACGCGGCTCCTCGATGAGGCGCGGCGCGAGCTTCCCGACGCGACCGTCCGAACCTGGCTGGAGCCGGCGGAAGCCATCGCACTGTCCGACGGACGGCTGATCCTCGGCACGCCGGACCAATTCGCGGCCGAGTGGAACGAGTCCAAGCACGGCCCGCTCCTCTCCCGCCTCGCGGCAGAGAGGCTGGGGACGCCGGTGGACATCGTCTTCCAGGTCCAGGAAGAGCGCGCCAAGCGCCCGCAGATGGATTTCTTCGTGGCGCCACCCGCGAGCGAGGCCGCCGTGGAAGCCCGCCGCCGGATGACGCCGCTCAACGAGCGCTACACCTTCCGCACCTTCGTCATCGGGAAGTCCAACGAGCTCGCCGCGGCCGCCGCCCACGCCGTGGCCGAGGCCCCGGCCAAGACGTATAACCCTCTCTTCATCTACGGCGCCACGGGGCTGGGCAAGACCCACCTGATGCAGGCCATCGCGCACGCCGTCCTGGAGCGCTACCCGAACTTCCAGGTGGCGTACATGGGCGCGGAGCAATTCATCAACGAGGTCATCGAGAGCATTCACAGCCGGACCATGCCCGATTTCCGGCGCCAATACCGCAGCGACGTGGACATGTTCCTGGTGGACGACGTCCATTTCCTGGAAGGCAAGGAAATGACGCAGGAAGAGTTCTTCCACACCTTCAATGCGCTGCACGAAGCGGGCAAGCAGATCGTGCTCACGTCCGACCGGCCGCCCAAGGAGATCCCCGGCCTGGAGGTCCGCCTGGTCAGCAGGTTCGAGTGGGGCATGGTGGCCGACATCGGCCAGCCTGACCTAGAGCACCGCATCGCCATCCTGCGGAAGAAGGCCGAGCAGGATCACCTGGAACTCACCATTCCGGACGACGTCCTTCGCTTCATCGCCGAGCACGTACGCAGTTCCGTCCGGGAGCTTGAGGGATGCATCATCAAGTTGCTGCTGTACGCTTCACTCAAGCACCGGGAAATCTCGATCGAGTTGGCCCGCGACGCGCTCTCCGACAAGATCCGCCAGGCGGATGCCGCCGCGGGGCCCGCGCCGGCGCTGCCCAGCGTGGACCGGGTGCAGGAGGTCGTGGCCCGCCGCTGGGGCGTCACCACCGAGGGACTCCGGTCTAAAGCGCGGGTAAAAACCCTGACGGTACCCCGTCAGGTGGCGATGTTCCTGGCCCGAGATCTCCTGGGGCTTCAACTGGTGGAGATCGGGCAGGCGTTCGGGGGAAGAGACCACTCCACCGTCATCCACAGCCTGGCCCGCGTTGAGAGTCACATGCAACGGGACCGGCAGTTCCGGGAGCGGGTGGAGGCGGCGCGGCGGGAGTTATCCGCACCGTGAGGTGGGAGGATCGCCGCAATCGTGTGGAGCGCTGTGGGAACCGGAGGAGTGCAGGCGCGTCGATCAACGATTCACCCACACTGCCCACAACCGGCACACAGGCGTCACCACCGACAGCAGCGGACCATGCAAGCGTTTACGCCGTCTGTCCAGATATCCAGATGCTCTACTAAGGCTACTAATATTCTATTAGTATAGCAGCGGTAGAAAACTTCCCATGGGATCAGGAAACGGCATGAAGCTCACCATCACGCGGGAAAAGCTCCAGGAAGGCCTGGTGGCAGTCGCCGCCAGTGTACCGACCAAGACTACGCTTCCCGTGCTTGCCAACATCCTGGTGGAGGCTACCAAGGATGGTGTCCGTCTCTCGGGCACCGATCTGGACATCGCCGTGAGCACCCTGATACCTGCGGAAGTGGATGTCGAGGGGTCCGCCACCCTGCCAGCCAAGAAGCTGCTGGAGATTGCCCGGGAGCTGCCCAGCGGCGGGGTGCGTATCACCGCGGCGGGGGAGCAGCGCGTCAACCTGGAATGCGGGCGTACCAAGTTCAAGCTGCTGGGCATCCCCAAAGAGGAGTTCCCTCGATTCCCCGCAGTCAAGTTCGACAAGCCCTGGCGTGTCACCTCCAGCGACCTGCAGAAGCTGATCAACCACGTGGCGTTCGCCGCATCCGTGGAGGAGAGCCGTCCTATCCTGAACGGGGTGTTGTGGGAGCTGCGGGCCGACCGGATGCGCATGGTGGCGACCAACGGTCACCGGCTGGCGCGGATGGATATCGCTACGTCGGGCGGGAAGGAGAGCGCCGATCTCATCATTCCGCCCAAGGCGCTAGAACAGATCCGGCGCCTGTTTGGGCCCAGCGACGAGATCGAGATCGCGCGGAGCGAGAACCACCTGGGATTCCGGGGCGGGCAGACGCTGGTCTTCACCCGCCTGATCGAGGGGCCCTATCCCAACTATGAGCAGGTGATCCCGAGGGAGAACGACAAGGTGGCGACGGTGGACCGTCAGGCGCTGACCAGCGCGCTCCGCCGGGTCGGCGTGGTCGCCAGCGACCAGACCCACCGGGTGCGGCTGGGCCTGACCGGCGGCGTCGCCAAGTTCTCGGTGAGCACCCCGGACCTGGGCGAGGCGAACGACGAAATCGCCATCACCTACGAGGGCGACCCGCTGGAGATCGGCTTCAACGCCAACTACCTGCTGGAGATTCTGAAGTACATGCCGACCGACGAGGTACGGCTCTCCTTCAAGGCACCCGAGCGAGCTGCCACGGTGGAGCCGGTGGGGTGGGGTGAGAACGCCTCCTACCTGTGCCTGGTTATGCCGCTGCGGCTCGTGGACTGAGAACGGAGTCGCATTCTCACCGCAGTCCCGGCCGACGGCTAGCCACGCCCACGGCACTGAACCGGTCCACCGAGCCTAAGCCACTGGTGGGAAGGGCTCCGGCGACCAGACCCACCCGATCCAACCCGCCGATGACCAGGCCCAGGCTCCACTGACGCAATGATCCGTGCTGGTCTACTTGAGCCGCGGCCACCAGTTCCACCGGCCAAGGACGGTTGGTCCGGAGGCTGAACCCGCCGCGATAGCCCCAGTCGAATCCTGAGGTAGGGCCCGGGCGCTCCACCGCGATTGCCTCGGCCGAGACGTCGGCGTGATTGGGTGCCACGGTCCAGGTGACCCCGGCCACCGCACTCACCGGCTGGAACGCCTCGGCCTTGGCCTGCTGTGGTCGACTGATGTCCCGCACCACCGCTCCCACATCCAGCCCCGCCAGCACCGGGTACCTGAGACCCAGGTCGAATCCCTGATCGTGGGTCTGGCTGTAGAAGTGGTACGCGGCGCCAATGGCTCCCTGACCCAGGGGCACCCCCAGCGCCAGCCGGACCACTCCCACGCTCACCGAGTCCCGGGACCGGTCGCGCAGGTAGCTCAACCCCAAGCCCCGGGAATTCAGACCCACCGTGTACTGGCCCAGCCGAAGCGAGCCGCTGGAGCGGTCCACCAGGATTTCACCCAGGACCGAGGCCTCCGGGATCCATCCCAGGCCGGCGGGATTGACCCAGGTGGCCCGCGCGTCGTCCACTCCGGTGATGAAGAGGTAGTCCCGGCTGCGCGGTTGGGAACGCTGGGCCAGGGCCGCACCCGGCCATGCCGCTCCCAGCAGCACGCACGCGCTGAGGAGCCTGAGCGACCCGGTCACCTGGGAATCAGGGAGAGGGTGTCCGCCCGGGTCTGGCGGCCTGGAATCGTGACATCGAGGGCGGGCAGGGAAACGGTGAAGGTGGACGTGTCGGCCGAGGTCATCCCCTGGAACACACCCCGCAGTCCCAGCAGCTCAACCGTGTAGCGCCGCCCTTCGCCCTTCACCGAATAGGCTTGGCCTCCCTGAGAGCCCTGTCCTGAAAACGTGTAGGTGGTCTCGGTGCGGATGGGGAGCGCTCCAGCCGGCCCGGCAGGGGTAGCCGGATCGGCCCGATGCTGGCTCACGGCCACCACCTTGAGCGGCAGCGCGCCCGATTGGGACGTGGTTTCCGTGGTGTCGGTCCAGGTAGCGCCCGGCTCCACGCCCCGGGACGGCATCCCGGGGAAGAAGTGCTGCAGACCATCGGCCAGCTCGGCCACCGCCCGAATCGTGGAATCGCCGCCCGTGAGACCGTGGATCTCACCCTCCGGACCCAGGCTCCCGGTGAAGGTAATGCCACGCAGCCCTTCAATCCCGGAGGGGCCTGGCCCCACGTCGTAGCGCGTTATGGAGTCTACGGTCAGCGTCGCCCGCAGGTTCGCTCCCTGCCGCTCCAGGGTGGCCGTGAGAAAGAACACGCGGATGTCATCGGTCTCTTGGGGCTGCCCGCTGATCTGCCGTGCCACATGGGTGTAGGAGGCGCTGCGGTATCGGGCGGTCCCGGGCGCGATGTGGACCGGACCAGGCGGGGCCGCCGCCGGTGCCACGGCGGGCGGGCCGCCGGGCCCCGAGGCGCACGCCAGCGCCACGGCAGCCGGGAGCAAGGAAAGCGCGCCTGGTCTCATGCGGATGCGCTGCGCTGCTTGAGCTCCGCCCTGGTGCGTCCGAAGACGGCGATGATTTCGCCGGCTTCGGTGGCAACCCGGAGCAGTTTCCAGCCTTTTCGGCGCATTTCGCCCCTCCAGCCGATGAGGCTGGCCCACTTGGGAGCGGTGGTTCGGAACACCCGCAGTTCGGCGACCTCATCCCAGGTCTCGGGATAGGGCCTGCCGTCGGGGGCGTTAGTGAGTTCCGGCATCGCCTGGGCGTCTCCCCGTCCTACTATAGGGGGGCATCAGCAGAAGGGGAACCGGGGATGGCGGAGTCGTAAGCCGAGTTCTGTTCGGCCGTTCCCTTGGGAGCAGCCGGACGGTCATCTCTCTGGGATAGCGGTCGCCCGCCACCTCCTGCGGCCTACCCGCGGCTCAGACGGTCCGGGCCGGACCTCGCCGCTTATTTGGCCTTGCTCCGACTGGGGGTTGCCGTGCCGCGACTGTTGCCAGCCGCGCGGTGGGCTCTTACCCCACCGTTTCACCCTTACCCGCCTTGCGGCGGGCGGTCTGTTCTCTGTGGCCCTGTCCGTCGCCTTACGGCGCCCAGGCGTTACCTGGCAGTCTGCCCTGCGGAGCTCGGACTTTCCTCAGCCCGCCCGAAGACGGGCCGCGACCGTCGCCTCCGCCAAATCCCTGGCCTCTCAATAATACGCATTTCCCCCCGGCAGCGTCACCCGGTTGCCGGCGGCAGGGAACGGGTTGACGAGGGGTTGAGCGGCGGGCCTTAGCGTCGGCCCATGAAGGTCGAGGCCCAGCCGGTGACCATCGCCACGGTGGTGGAGCCCGCCATGCGGACGCGGCTCGACGCGGCGGCGCAGGGATACTTCGCGGCTGTGCACGCGGACTCCCTCCCCGAGGCGGTGCGGGCGGTTCGCGAGCGTCCCCTGCAGGCCGTGCTGCTGTCACCCCGGGTGGTGGGCCACGACCAGCTGGCCGCCGTCGGTAACCTGATCGCGCGCTTCCCCGGCGTGCCCACCGTGGCCATCGTCGCCGAGCACACCCCGCTGTCGAGCGAGCGGCTTCTGCAGCTGGGTGTCTGTGGCGTTCGTCGCCTGGTGGATGTCAGCGCCAGGGACGGATGGCACAAGCTGCGGGCCCTGGTGACCCAGCCCAGCGGCAACACCGCCGCGCGGATCCTGGCCGCGGTGATTCCGGCATTGGGAAGCCCCAGCCCCGAATGCCGTCAGTTCTTCGAGCTGCTGGTGCGGGTGGCCCCCGGGGTGTGCACGGTTCGGGCGCTGGCGCGAGTTCTCCGCGTCCGGCCCAGCACCTTCATGTCCCGGTTCTTCCGGGCCGCCCTCCCCTCGCCCAAGCGCTACCTCGCCGCCACCCGCCTGCTGTACGCGGCGGCCCTGCTGGAAATCCCGGGCTTCTCGGTGGCGGACGCCGCCTACCGCCTGGAGTATTCCTCGCCCCAGAGCTTCGGTCGGCACGTGCGGGCCATCCTGGGAGCCACGGCCGGCGAGTTCCGGCGGCGGTTCACCCTGGCGGTGGCCCTCGATGACTACGTCAATCGCTTGATCGCCCCCTACCGGGCGGCGTTCCGTGGGTTCAATCCACTCCATCACGGGGTGTCGGAGACCGGACACGTCTACTGAGCGGGACGGCCCGGCCAGGGGGCGATCAGGCGTCCGGGCGAGGTACGCGGTGACTGGAGGTGACGTGCTGCGGATCCAGCACCGAGAAGCGCGCCATGCTGGTGCGCAACCGCTCGGCCAGCTGCGCCAGCTGCTTGCTGGCGTCGTTCAGCGCTCCCATCGCGCTGATCTGCTCGGCCATGGCGGTCGCGGCGCTGTCGGCGCCGCTGGAAGAGCGGGCGCTCACGGCCGCCATCTCCGACATGTTCTGCGCGATGGTGGCCATCCGCTCGGCCTCGGCCCGGGAGATCGCCGCCGTGTCCGCGATCACGGCCGCGACCTGGGCCACGCCACGGTGGAGGTCCTGGAGCGCGTCCTGGGCTTCCCCCGCGATGGCCCCCACATCGCGCACTTTCTCTTCACCCGCCGCCATGGCCCGGCCCGCGGCGTCGATCCCGGCGCGCACCTCGGTGATCAGCTCCACCACTTCCCGCGCCGAGCGCGCCGCCTCGCCTGCCAGGGCCCGCACCTGATCCGCCACCACGGCGAAGCCATGCCCGTGCTCCTCCGCCCGGGCCGCTTCGATGGCCGCGTTCAGCGCCAGCAAATGCGTCTGCCGCGCGATCCGCGCCATGCCCTGAGCAAAGCTCCCGATGCGGTCCGATATCCCGCTCAGCTCGTGCACCGTGCGGGCCGTGCTCCGCACCTCTTCGCCGATCACCAGCAGGGTCTCGCTGGCGCGGCCCACCCGCTCACGCCCCCGTTCCGCCGTCGCCACCAAGCGCTGGGCGTCGTCGGCGACCGCCTGGGCCCGTGCCCGCAGGCTCTCCGCTTCGGCCGCCGCAGAGGTGCTGTCCCGGTGCCCGGCATCCGCCCGCCCCCGCTGCGTGCCCATCTCGTGCGCCAGGTCGGCCGCGGTCGAGGCCACCGTGCGACTCGAGGCCAACATCCGCTCGGCCGCCTCGGCCAGCACGTCCGCAAAGACCGCGACCTCGTCCGCTTCGCGTTGCACTTCACCGATGGTCTTCCCGATCTCGTCCAGCATGTGGTTGAAGGACGACTCCAGCAGCCCCAGCTCATCGCGAACGGCGGCCGGCGCCCGGACCCCAAACTGGCCGTGCTCCGCCTGCGCCATGATCAGGCGGGTGAGGCGGATGCGATGGAACAGGTCCCCCGGGATGCGCTTCAGCGAAAGGGCAACCAGGATGAAGACGAAGGTCTCGAGGAATACGCTGGGCGGGAGCGCCCAGAGACTCGCGTCCAAGGAGCCGCCGATCCACTGATGCAGCACGGCCGCCCCGATGTAGGCCAGTGACGCGGCCAGCACCAGGAAGTCCCCGATCGCCCGGCCCTGATCGAATACGTAGGGCAGCACCGCCAGGAAGAAGCCCACGATCAATCCCCCCGGTCCGTAGACCGCAACCAGGGCGGACACCAGGAGCATGTCCAGCAGGGCCAGTCCGTAGACCTGCCACCAGCGATACCACGAGCTCCGCAGGACCGCCGCGACGACCAGATTGGCCGCCGTGGCGACGCCCACCAGCGCCGCGATGGTCACCAGGGAAACGCCACCGTAGCCCACCAGGCGGCCCAGCACCAGGACCGCCGCCCCGGCCCCGATCATCCACCAGCGGCGGCGCAGGCTCTGGCGGAACGTCACCTGATCCCGGAGCCGCTGCTCCTCCGCGTCGTCGTCCAGGGTCCAGCCGCGCAGGCGCGCCGCCAGGGACCGCCGGGCAAGGCGGGGACCGTGAGGATGGGTCACCGCACCACACCCAGGTCGCTGACGTTCACCAGGCAGACCACCGGCACCCCGCCGGCCTCGATGGCCGCGCGGCCTCCTTCCTGCCGGTCCACCACCGCCAGCACACCCGCCACGATGCCGCCCTCCGCCGTCACCGCCTCGATGGCGGAGCGCGCCGACGAGCCGCTGGTAATGACGTCCTCCACCACCACCGCGCGAGCGCCCGGCCGGAAGCAGCCCTCGATGCGCCGTCCCGTGCCGTGCTCCTTGGCCTGCTTGCGCACGGTGAACGCGTCCAGGGGAGGCGGCGCGTCCCGGCTGGCCCGCGCGATGGCGTACGCGACCGGGTCTGCTCCCAGGGTCAGCCCGCCCACCACCTCCGCCGCCCAGCCGGCCCGGCGGATGGCCGCCAACCCCAGCTCGCCCACCAGTGCCAGCCCGGCCGCCGACATGGTCGTCACCCGCGCGTCGATGTAGTAGGACGAGGACCGCCCCGAAGCGAGCGTGAAGGTCCCGGTCCGCAGCGAGCGCTGTCGCAGCAGATCAACCAGTCGAGGGTCGGGAGATGGCGGACTCATGTCGTCACTGTTTTCAGTGATAGTAGTAGCCGTTACTACTACGCTTGGTTGCGTCCCCTGATTATCGCGCCAAGCGTGCCCAGCAGCCCCTTCTTGGGCGAGTCGGAGGCCAGGTGTTGCGTGGCACGGACCACGTCGGCCGCGAAGGCCTCGACGCTCGGTTGCCGCTTGGCGGGATCACGCGCAAGCCCTTTCATGACAGCGTCTTCCAACGTTCGCGGGAACCGGATGCCCTTCACCGCTTCGTTGAGGCTCCTGGGAGGCTCGGTGAGCAACTGCTGGAACAACTCGCGCGGCGACCCCCCACCGTAGGGGTGCTTGCCGGTGAGCAGGTAGTAGGTGATGGTCGCCAGGCTGTAGATATCCGCAGGCTCACCCACCAGCTCGCCCGAGAGCGCCTCGGGTGCCACGTACTGGAGCGTGCCCACGAAAAAGCCGGTCCGGGTGAGGCGCTCCGCGGGATCTTCCTGGGCGTCGCGGGCGATGCCGAAATCCAGCAGCTTGGCGGTGCCGGTGGTGGGATTGTAGACGATGTTCTCGGGCTTGAGGTCGCGATGGATGATTCCCACCGCGTGAGCCGCCGCCAGGGCCCCGGCCAGCTGGCCCACGATGGCCCCGACTTCCGCCGGCGCCAGCCGCCCGCGGCGGCTGATGTACCCGGCCAGGGGTTCGCCATCGGCCCATTCCAGGGCCAGGTAGTACAGCCCGTCCGTGTCGCCATAGTCGTAGGTGCGTACCACGTTCGGGTGGCGCACCCGGGACCCGTACCCGGCCTCGCGCAGGAAGCGCTTGACGGCCGTGGGGTCGTTGCGCAATCGCTCCCGGAGCGTCTTGACGGCGCAGGCTCCGTGGGTGTCGTGGTGTGCGCGGTAGACGGTGGCCGTCCCGCCCTCGCCCACCCGCTCGAGGAGACGATAGCCGGCAACCGTGCGTCCGGCGAGGTTCTCTGGGGCCATGGGAGTGGGCCAAACTAACGTTCGCGCTTGAATGGCGGCAAGTCGCCGCATAAGGTTCGAAGTGATGCTCGTCGGTACGGCACTACTAGCGGGCGCCCTGATGGGCTTCTCCGGGGGAGCCAGAGATACGCTCTCACCGGAGGACGTTCGTCACCCGGCCTGGCGGCAGAGCGTGCAGGCGGAGGAGCCTCCCGCCGACCCCACCGCGTACCGGGCCTTCGCGGTGGCGGCCTATCAGGAGGGCGACTATGCCACCGCGGCGCGCTACTTCGCCGCGGCCGCCGGCGGGACGGCGGGTGCCCGGCGGGGCGTGCTGGAGGCCCGGGCCGGTGACGCGCTGGAGCGCGCCGGCGTGCCGGGGGCGGCGGTGCCGCACTACCGGGCCGCGATGCGCTTGCTGCCGATCGTCTCTCCCTGGATCGCGATTCGTCTGGCTCGCCTCGTGCCGGACACGGGCCGCGCCTTCGAGCTGCTGCGACGCGCGCCCGAGATCGCGCGCCCATTGGCGGCCGAGGTCCGGGCGGACCTTCTGGCCGCCTGGGGCGATCACCCCCGGGCTGAAGCCGAGCTGGCCGGGAACGGCCGTTACGGCCGGGCCGCGGCGGTGGCCCTGGCGGCAGGTGACACCACGCGGGCCCAGGGGTTCGCCTTCGCGGCCCTGAGGGGGGGCGACACCGCGGAGGCCTCGGTGGGGTTGGACCTGTTGGCGGGGAGCACGTTGGCCCGCAACCGGGAGCAGCGCCTGGTGGTGGCTCGCGAGCTGGAGCGGCGGGCCCGTTATGGGGAAGCCTCCCGCTGGTATGGCCGGGTCGTGGCGGCGGGCGACACCTCCGCGGCCGCGCTCCTGGCGTGGGGAAACGCGCTGGATCGGGCCGGTGATCGGGCCGCCGCGCTGCGGGTCTTTGCGCGGGCGGAGAAAGCCCCCGGCGACTCCGCCAGGGCGGCGGCGCAGTATGCCCGCGCCCGTGCCTTGCTCCGTCGCGGTCGCGCCGCGGCCGGACTCGCGGCGCTCGTGGCGTTCGTGAAGGGGCACCGGGATCATCCGTCCGTCCCCCTGGCCCTGATGACCATCGCGGAGGCCCGTCAGGAGGCCGGTCTCCGCCGTCAGGCGGACAGCCTGTACCAGAAGGTGGTGCGCGACTGGCCGGGTTCGGCTTCGGCGGCCGAGGCTCGGTTCCGGCTAGCGGGGCGGGCCCTGGCGCGCCGCGAGCTGGACCGGGCCCGCGAGCTCTACGCGGCCGTGGCGGAGGCGGGCGGAGCCAACGCGCTGGCAGCGCGCTTCGTCCTCGGGCGCCTGGCGCTCCGGGCCGGCGATACGGCTTCGGCGACCGCGCAGTGGACCTCCCTCGCGCGCGATGACCCGCTGGGCTACTACGGAACCCTGGCGGGTCAGGCGGTCGGTGCCGCGGCCAAGTCCTTTGCCGAGGCCACGCCGCTGCCGGTCACCCCCGCCATCACCAGCGCCATGATGACGCTCGGCGTGCTGGATGCGATGGGGTTCGATCCGGAAGGGGACGCGCTGGTGAGCCAGCTGGTGACGAAGGCCGATTACACGCCCGAGCAGTTGTTGGAGCTGGCGGGTGGGCTGGTGGCGCACGGCCGTCCCGTCGTGGCCGCGTCGTTGGGATGGCGCGCGGCTCGGGGCCTTTCGCTGGACGACCCCAGGGTGCTGAGGGTCATCTTCCCGTGGCCATGGCGGGCGTTGATTGAGGACGAAGCCAGGGAGTTTGGGATCGACCCCTACTTGCTGGCGGCGGTGATTCGCCAGGAATCCGGCTTCCGAAGCGCCGTCACCTCTCGTGCTGGCGCGCGGGGCCTCATGCAGCTCATGCCCGGGACCGCGGCCCTCACGGCGTCGCGGCTGGGCGTGCCCTGGCGGGACCGGATGCTCACGGTCCCGGACGCCAACCTGCACCTGGGGGCGGCGCACCTGGCGATGCTCCTGCGGCGCTACCGTGGCAAGGTGGTGACCGCGCTGGCCGCCTACAACGCGGGTTCCCGCCCGGCCGAGCGCTGGTCACGGTTGCCGGACGCCAGGGATCCGTTCTGGTTCGTGGAGGCGATCCCCTATCCCGAGACGCGCGGCTACGTGCGTTCGGTGGTGCGCAACCGTGCGCTGTACGAGGCCCTGTACCCTCCGGTCGCCACGCGGTGAAGGCCGGCGCGCTGCGGCCCGCTCTGCACGCCGGCACCGTCCTTCTCTTGCTTACGGTTCTCCTGTCGGCGAACGTGTTCCGCGGCGTGCTGGTCGCCGCCGGGCTGGGCGCGGTGGTGTTCGAGGGGCTGCGCCTGGCGCTTCCGCCGGTGCGGGATCTCGCCGCTCGTCTGGTGCCGGTCTTTCGTGCCCGGGAGGCCCGGCGGCCGTCCGGCGCGGGGTGGCTCTTTGTGGGATACGCGTTGTGCGCCTGGATGCCCCTCCCCGCGAGCATGTCTGCGGTGCTGGCTGGGGCCCTGGCCGACCCGGCCGCAGCCGTGGTCGGCACCCGGTTCGGCCATGGTCTCCCCAAGAGCTGGCCGGGCACGCTGGCGGCGTTCCTAGTGGGGGTGCTGGGGTTGTGGCTGGTCGCGAAGCTCAACCTGGTGGTCGCCGTCACCGCCGCACTGGTGGCCGCCCTGCTGGAACGCTGGTCGGGCCCGCTCGATGACAATCTCCTGATCGCTCCGGGCGTAGGACTGACGGTGTGGTTCCTGGGGTCTTAAGGTCCCTGCCGCCCGGAACCGTCAACGGGTAAGGTTCCCCCCATGACCCGCCGCCGCTGGCTTCCTCCCCGGGCGTTGCTTGCGCTTGCCGCCGTGGCGTGCGGCGGCGCCGCAGGGGGTGGTACCGGACCTTCTCCCCGTCCCGGCTCGCCCGATCCTAGCGCGCTCTTGCCCAAGCTCTCCGACCCGGCATTCGTCTACCGCGACCTGGGGTTTTTCGCCAAGGGTGAGCCGCTCCCCTTCGTGGCGTCCCTGCGCTACCTGGCCGGGCCCACCCCGGATTCCACGCTGGGGATCTTCGCCCTCTCGCTCAGCAACCGGGCCCTGTCGTTTCGCCGGTCGGCCGACGGAATCGAAGGGCGGTATCGCGTGGAGGTGGTCTTCCGGCGGGGCGCCGAGATCGTAAGCCAGCTTGCGTCGGACCAGATCGTCCGGGTGGGAACCATGGGCGAGGCCCGCCGCGCCGACGAGAGCATCATCTTCCAGCACGTCTGCTACCTGCCTCCGGGCGAGTTATCCGCGGCGGTCATCGTGCGGGACCGCAACCGCCTGACCTCCAACCGCGATGATGGAGCGACCGTGGTCCCCCGCTTCGGCGCGGGTCCGCAGCTGGCGGCGCTCCTGCCGGTGTACCAGGGCACCGCACGCGCCTCGCGCGCGGCCTTGCCCACGGTGCTGGTCAATCCGCGGGCCACGTCGCCCCAGGGAGCCGACACGCTGGCCTTCTACCTGGAGGGATACGGGGTGTCGCCTGCCACGCCCGTCGTGGTGCGGGCGCTTCGCACCGACGGCGGAGAGGCGTGGCGCGACACGCTGCATCTCCAGGGCGCCCAGGTCGCGGCCGTGGTAGGCGGGGACACCGTTCAGGGCAGCCCGGAAATCGGGGTCGCCCTGTTGCGGCTGGGGCCCGACCAGCTGCAGCTGGGCGAACTGCGATTCGAGGCGACGTTGCCGGAGAGCCCGGATACGCTTCGCACCACGGCGCTGGTGACCTTCTCCGAGCAGTGGGCGGTGACCAACCTGGACGACGTGCTGTCGCTGCTGCGCTACTTCGGCCGGGATCAGGAGGTGGGGCGCATCCGGGCAGCGCCGGCGGCTCAGCGGGCCGAGCTGTGGCGGGCGTTCTGGCGGCAGACCGATCCCGACACCACGACGCCGGAGAACGAGGCGCTGGTCGCCTATTTCCGGCGCATCGAGATCGCCAACATCCGGTTTCAGGAGGAGGCGGAGGCGGGGTGGCTCACCGACCGGGGTGAGGTCTACGTGACGCTGGGCGACCCGGACATGATTGAGCGCTCCGACGACATGCAAAGCAACCGCACCGTGATCCGGTGGACGTATCTGTCGGGTGGTGAGACGGTGGTATTGTACTTCGTCAATGACCTGTCGCTGCAACGGTGGCGGCTCAGCTTCTCGTCCCGGGTGGAGTACCAGCGCCTTCTGAGCCGCGTGCGTCAGCGCGAGGATCGCCAGCCCAGTTGAGCGCGGCCCGGGTGTTCCTGGTGGACGGCTACGCGCTGATCTACCGCGCGTTCTTCGCCATGATCGGGCGGCCGCTCCGGACCAGCCGGGGTGAAAATACGTCGGCCGTCTATGGCGTGGCGCAGTTTCTGCAGCGGCTCTTCGAGCGGTATCGGCCCGGCTACGTGGGCTGGGTCCACGATGCCGGCACGTCGTTCCGGCACGAGGTGTTTCCGGAGTACAAGGCCACGCGGGAGAAGCTGGACGCGGAGCTGCAGCAGGACTTCGACCGCTCGGTGGAGCGGGTGGAGCAGCTGCTGGCGGCGTTGCACGTTCCGGTCATCGCCCATCCGGGCTACGAGGCCGATGATGTGATCGCCACGCTGGCCACGCGGGCGGCCGAGCGGGCCATTCCGGCGGTGGTGGTGTCGGGCGACAAGGATCTGTATCAGCTGGTGTCGCCTTCGATCTCGCTGCTCAACCCGGGGCGGGGCGGTCCCGCGGCGGTCGAGGAGCAGTGGGTGGATCCGTCCAACGCGGCCGAGCGGCTGGGGGTCCCGCCCGATCGGGTGGTGGACTACCTGGCGCTGGTGGGCGATTCCTCGGACAACATTCCCGGCGTCAAAGGGATCGGCGACAAGACGGCGCGGCAGCTGATCGAGCGGTACGGTGATCTGGAAAGCATCCTGGCCCACGCCGGTGAGGTGACTGCGAAGCGCGCCCGCGAGGCGCTCCTGGCCGAGGCCGAGAACGCCCGGCTCAGCCGGCGCCTGGTGACGGTGCGCCGCGATCTGCCCGTGGAGCTGGACCTGGAGGCGCTGCGGGTCCGGGCGCCGGACGGGGCCGCGCTCCGGCGCCTGTTCGCCGAGCTCGAGTTCCACGAGCTGCTGCAACGCCTCGAGCTGGGCGGGGAGGAGCCGGCGGAGGCGGCGTTTCACCTGGTGAGGGATCCGGGCGAGATGGCGCCGGTGGTTGCCGCCCTGCGCGCCGCGGAAATCGTGGTGCTCCGCACCCTCCGCGCCGACACGGACGCGCCGCCCGCCACGCTGGTGGGCCTGGCACTGGCAGCGGGGGGAGTGGGGCGCGAGGGCGAGGCGTGGTATCTGCCGCTGGGCCACGGGGCGACGGGCGACTTGGTCCTGGGGGATCCGCCCGCCAACCTGCCTCCCCTCACCGATCCGGCGATGGGGGCCGTTTCCCAGCTGTTGACCGACCCGCTGGTGCCGAAGGTGGGGCACCAGATCAAGGACGACTGGCTGGCGCTGCGGGGCGTGGGGGTGGAGCTCGCCGGGGTGCGCGAGGACGTCATGCTGTCGAGCTTCGTGCTGGACCCGGGACGCCGCTCCCACGCGCTCGAGGCCCTGGCGCTGGAGCACTTGAGCCTCAAGCTGCCGGGCGACCGTAAGACCTCGCCCGGCTCGCTCGCGCCCCTGGATGCTTCGGGCATGGTGGGAGCGGCGGTGGACGCGGTGCTGCGCCTGCGCCGTCTCTTCCGGCCCCAGCTGGTCCAGCTGGCGCTGGACGGATTGCTGGAGCGGATCGAGGTCCCGCTGATTCCGGTGCTGGTGGACATGGAGTGGAAGGGCATCGCCGTGGACGTGGGCCGCCTCCGCGAGCTGTCGCTTGAGTTCGGCCAGGATCTGCGGCGATTGGAAAGCGCCATCCATCAGGAAGCCGGCACGGAATTCAACATCAACAGCACGCCGCAGCTCCGGCACGTGTTGTTCGAAAAGCTTCAACTCCCCATGCTGAAGAAGACCAAGACGGGTCCTTCAACCGACGAGGATGTTCTGGGGGAGCTGGCCGCCATGGGGTTGTCGCCGGTGCCGGCGCTGTTGCTCGAGTACCGGAAGCTGAGCAAGCTCAAGTCCACCTACGCGGACGTGCTCCCGGCCAAGGTCCGGGCATCGTCAGGGCGCATTCATACCAGCTTCGATCAGGCGGGGGCCGCCACCGGCCGGCTTTCGTCGCTGGAACCCAACCTCCAGAACATCCCGGTTCGCTCGGCCCATGGTGAGCGGATCCGGCGCTGCTTTGTGCCCGGCCCGGGGTGCCGGCTGATCGTGGCCGACTACTCGCAAATCGAGCTGCGCCTGCTGGCGCACCTCTCGCAGGATCCTGCCTTCATTGAGGCCTTCCGGCGGGGCGGCGATATTCACCGCGAAACGGCGGCGCTGATCTTCGGCGTGGCGCTGGCTGACGTTGCGGCGGACATGCGGGCCCGGGCCAAGACCATCAACTTCGCTACCATCTACGGCCAGGGCCCCTTCGCGCTGAGCCGGCAGCTGGGGATATCCCAGGAGGAGGCCAAGGAGTTCATCCGCCAGTACTTCGAGCGCTTCGCGGGGGTGCGCCGCTTCCGGGAGGAGACGGTGGAGCGGGCCCGCCGGTTGGGCTACGTGGAAACGCTCTTCGGCCGGCGGCGCTACATTCCCGAGCTCAAGGACCCGAGCTTCAACGTGCGGTCGTTCGGGGAGCGCACGGCGATGAACTCTCCCCTGCAGGGGTCGGCGGCGGATCTGATCAAGCTGGCCATGATCAACCTGCACCGTGCGCTGGCGGCCAGCCGCTCCGGGGGTGCCATGTTGCTCCAGGTGCACGACGAGCTGGTACTGGAGGCGCCGGAGGCCGAGGTGGAGGACGTGGTGACGGTGGTGCGGCGCGAAATGGAAGGGGCCACCGCCCTCCAGGTGCCGCTGGTGGTGGAGATCGGCGTCGGAACCAACTGGCTGGAGGCCAAGCACTAGGACATGAGACGCGCTTCGGGCATCGTCCTGGCCGACGTGTTGATCCTGGTGGTCACGCTGGCCCTGCTGCTGGCGGTGGGGGTTCCGGAGCTCTCGGCCGCCCGGCGGCGCTCGGTGCAGGCCGTGATCCGCGGCGATCTCCGCAAGCTGGCCGCGGCCCAGGAGTCTTATTTCTACGATCACCGCGTCTACGGCGCCGATCTGCAGCAGCTCGAGGGCACGGGGTTTCGCGCCAGTCGTGGCGTGCGCCTAGTGGTGAACGAGGCGACCCAGACGGGCTGGTCGGCCACCGCCTCGCATCCTGATTGGCCTGCGGGATGCTTCCTCTTTGTCCGGGGTGCCGCCCCGGTGGGCTCCGCGACCACGCCCGGTGTCATCGGATGCGACTAGGCTCCACCGGCGTGGCGTGGAAGCTGTTCGCCCGGCGGCGGGATGGCATGACCCACGCCCTGGATGGGGGTCTGTGGCTGCATCCCTTCGTGCTGCGCGGCGAGCGGATGGCTCACCTGGTCTCGTCCGATCGGGACGCCCTGCTGCAGGCGGGACGGCAGCTGGGTCTGGACCCGGCGTGGCTCCAGCACAAGCCGCTCAAACACCCGCGCCGGGGAGCGCGGGTGGAGGCGTGGCATTGGGACCTTCGGGGCCGCTACCTGGCGCTGGCCGTGGGGTTGGCCGAGCCGCCCGAGGTGTCCTCGGCCTCTTCGTGAACGGCCCGGGCCACGCCGGGGCGGGAATGACCGTCGGCGCCGACACCCGGCCACCAGTTCCATCTTCCGGCGATGTGCATGATGGCGGGCACCAGCACCATCCGGATCAGGGTGGCGTCCAGGAACACGGCCACGGCCAGGCCGAAGCCGATGAACTGCACCACGAGCACCCGGGCGAAGCTGAAGGTGCCGAACACGATGATCATGATGGCCGCGGCGCTGGTGATGGTGGACGCCGTGGCGCTCAGGCCCTCCATGGTGGCCTGGCTGTTCCGGCCGGTGCGGTCGAACGCCTCCTTGATGCGCGACAACAGAAAGACCTCGTAGTCCATGCTCAGCCCGAACACCACCGCGAACACCAGCACCGGCACCGCCACGTAGATCGCCTCCGTGGGTCCCCGCAGCCCGAAGAAGCCGGCGCCCACGCCGCGTTGGAACACTAAGACGATGAGCCCGAACGCCCCCGCCACCGAGAGGCAGTTCATCACCACGGCCTTGATGGGCACCAGGATGGACTGGAACGCGACGAACAGCATGATGGCGGTCGTCACCACCACCAGCCCGATCAGCAGTGGGAAGCGCGCCAGCAGGGTGTCTTGCACGTCCACCCCCGACGCGACGAACCCACCCACGTACACCCCCACCGAATCCAGTCCGCGGATCCCGGTCTTCACCACCGACCGGATGTGCCGCACCACGTTCATGGCCTCCGTCAGCGAGGTGCTATCGGTCAACACCACGTCCATCAGCGTGGTGCGGTTGTCGTCCGACAGGTAGGCCGACAGGAAGTCGTTGTACTTGGCGCGCGCCCGCGCCGGATCGCTATAAAGGAAGGAATAGCGGAGCGCCGACATGCCGGGCTCGAGATCCACCACGCTGCGCACCGAGGCCACGCGTGGATCGGCCCGCACCGAATCCCGCAGGCGGGCCAGCCCTCGAATGAAGCGCGTTCCCACGATGCGGCTGCCTGCCGGAGCCTGGAGCACGATCCGGATGGGCTCGATCACCCCGCGCGAGCCGATCGCCTCCAGGGCTTGCGCTCCCCGCTCCGCGTCCGTGCCGGAGGGGAACCAACCGGTGCTGGGGAGGCCGATCTCGATCTGGGCGAGGGGCCAGGTGATGCCCACCACGATCAGCCCGCCGAACACCACCGCCCGCACCGGGTGGCGCCCCAGCCAGCGGGCCCACGGCTCCCAGAAGAGCGGGTGGTGGTACCACGCCAGGAGACTGGCCAGCCGACGGGGTCCATCAATGGCCCGCCCCAGGAGCGCCAGTGCGGCGGGCAGCAGGGTGAGGGCCAGGAGCACCGCGGCGGCGACCACGCACAGGCCGCCGATGGCGATGGAGCGGGTCTCCGGCACCGGGATGATGAGCAGCGCGGCAAACCCCACCACCACGGTCAGCCCGCTGGTGACCACGGCCCGCCCGGCCGTGACAATAGTGCGGGCCGCGGCGTCGCGGGCTCCCAGCCCGCGGTTCAGCTCCTCCCGGAACCGCGTGACCATCAGCAGGGAGTAGTCGATCCCCACGCCCAGCCCGACCATGGAGATGATGTTCAGCACGAAGATCGACATCGGGAAAAAAGTGGCCGCGACCTGCACCAAGGCGAGCGAGCAGGTGATCGCGATCACCCCGACCACGAGCGGCAGGAGGGCCGCCACCAGGGCGCCGAATGCCAGGACCAGCACCACGGCCGCGAGCGGCAGCGAGCGCCGCTCCCCCAGCCGCGCGTCCGCCATGCTCACGGTGCGCACGTCGTAGTCCAGCGCCGGCGCGCCGGTGACGTGGACCTCGAACTGCCGGGCGTAAGGCAACCGGGCCACGGCATCCTCCACCGCCCGCCGCACCTCGGGTGCCCAGATCGTGGCGTCGGCGGATTCCCGGCTCCCCAGGGCCGCCACGAAGAATGTGGTCCGCCGGTCGCGGCTGACCAGCGAGGAGTCCCGGGTGTCGTGATAGGACACGACGCGGCTGATGGCCGGCTCCCGTTTGACCGCCGCCACCAGGGAGTCCAGCAGCGCGCCGAACCTGGGGCTGTCGATCGGCATGGGCCCGTGGATGGTGACGGCGAAGAACTGGGCGATGGGACGGGGAAAGGCCTCGCGCACCAGCCGGTAGACGTGCTCCGATTCCGTCTCCACCGGCCCGCCCTCGACCGAGAGCACGTCCGCCACGCGGGTGGCGCGCGGCACCGCGAGCGCGGCCAGGGCCGCCCACCCGGCGATGATCAGAAGCCTGAATCGGACGATGACGCGGGCGACTTGGGCGGTCATGGGCGCTGAATGATAGAGGGCAGTGCCGAGCGATGCCAGAAGAAACCGGTAGCAGGCGCGAGCGTCCCGGCGCATATTCCTAACCCGTGCGTCGCCTCCCGCTGCTCGGCCTCCTGATGGTTGCCTGCCTGCTGGCGTTCTGGCTGGGCCGATCAGCCGCCCCGCGCCCGGCACGGGCCCCCAGGGCCGAGCGGACCACCACCACCACGGCGGCGGGCGTGGCCGTCCTCAGAGATTCCCTCCGCAGCGCCCGCCAGCGACTGCTCCAGGCCATCGCGGAGCGCGACACCTACCTACCGGCCATGCTGGCCGAGAGCGACTCGATGCTGCGCCGCTGGCCGGAGCGCGTGGAGCGGCCCATCCGGGTCTACCGGCCGGAAACGGAGGTGCCCGGGTATACCGTCGCTCTGGGGCAGGCGGTGGACAATGCCTTCGCCCGCTGGGAGCGAGTGGGCGGCATCCCGGTCTCGTTCAGCATCGTCCAGGAGTCAACCGATGTGGATGTGCAGGTGCGGTGGATCGAGGCGTTCTCCGTGGAACGAGCGGGACAGGCCGACATCACCTGGGATCGCCAGGGGTGGGTGGCGCACGGCACGCTGACCCTGGCGACCCACACGTTCCAGGGGCAGCTGTTGAGTCCCGACGCCGTGCAGACGGTGGCCCTTCACGAGATCGGACATCTGCTGGGCCTGGGGCATTCCGACGACCCCCGCGACGTGATGTACCCCTCCACCGAGGTGCACGACCTCACCATCCGGGACCGGCAGACGGCGCAGCTCCTGTACGCCTTGCCCCCCGGGTCCCTGCGCATTCCCTAACGGCGGCCGCCGTCCACCGCCCGGACCAGCAGCAGCGCGTAGTCCGCGTATCGCCGCAGCCCGCGGAAGGGGAAGTTGTCGGCCCAGGCGTCGGCGGCCTGGTGATAGTGGTTCCAGGCCTCGCGCAGCGCCACCGAGCTATCGGTCGAAAGGCCCTCGTAAGGACCGGGGCCGGGGACGATCATCACCGCCGGCACGCCGGAGCGGGCGAAGGGATAGTAGTCCGAGTTGGGCGTGGCGGGTGAGGTCGTGGCACTCCACCCGTGAGCCAGGGCCACATCCAGAGCCAGAGCCCCCAGGCCGCTCCCGCTCCCGCCGGCGATGCGCCAGCTGGTAGGCGGCGCGGGCGGCGCTCCGGCGTCCAGCGCGATGACCGCGGCGGTGCGCGACAGCGGCCAGAGCGGCCGGGCCACGTAGTAGTCCGACCCCAACAAGCCCCGTTCCTCGGCGGTGGGGAACAGGAAGATCAGCGAGTGACGCAGGGGCTGGTCCGGGCTTCTGACCATTGCCTCCGCGATCGCCAGCAGCATGCCCACCCCGGCGGCGTTGTCGGAGAAACCGTTATAGATGGAGTCTCCGTGCGCGTCCGGCGCGCCCACCCCTAGGTGGTCGTAGTGCGCCGCCAGGACGATGGCCGTATCGCGGCGCCCCGCCGCCCCGCCCGGGAGGAGGCAGGCCACGTTCCGGGCGCTCAGAGGCCGCCGCGTGAGGTGCAGATCCAGCGACAGGTCCACCCCCGGCGGGCCAGGGGCCTCGGGGTCGGACCTGGCAGCCGCCGCCTGCGCCAACTCGCGCGTGAGCCCCGTGTTGCCGATGATCCAGGGCAGGGCCGGGAGAAGCGAGGTGGGTATGCCGGCGTCGCGGAAGGCGGCCCGGGCCGGGCCGCGGCTCTGGCGATAGAGCTGGTACACCGCCGAGTCCGGGACCAGCTGCAACAGGGCCACGGCGCCACGCCGGGCGAGTGAGTCCATCAGGGCCCGCTCGCCCACCGGCGCCGCCGTGACCACGGCGCGTCCGTTGATCTCCGGGAGCGATCCCAGCCTGAGCGGACTTCCGCCATACACGGCGGGACCTGCGAAGCCGGTCAGGCCCTGCTCCCCGCCAAAGTCGGGGACGAAGTCGTCGGGGTAATGAAGCCGGCGCTCCCCCCGCGGGGTGCGCACCGCCAGCGTGGCGCTGTCCACCACGGCCTCGACCAGCGGAACGTTCTGGAAGAAATCGCCGCCCAGGGGTCTGAGGCCCAGCTGGCGGCAGACGGTGGCGATGTAGCTCGCGGCCAGGTCCGCGCCCGGTGTCCCGGTGCCACGGCCGGCCAGGAGATCCTGCGCCAGGAAATAGGTGTGAGCCTTGATGGCGAGGGTGTCAATGACCGGCGCCAGACGGGGCGCC
>Ga0153915_10001142_pt1 | contig 24467 bp, 22 predicted proteins | sample Opewatmetagenome_2_FD_107003 | JGI IMG/M metagenome (GOLD analysis project Ga0153915, IMG submission 107003) | Freshwater wetland microbial communities from Ohio, USA - Open water 3 Core 3 Depth 3 metaG | ecosystem: Environmental > Aquatic > Freshwater > Wetlands | place: USA: Ohio, Lake Erie...
GTCAGAGAATCGAGGTAACCGCCGCCGTTTCCCCGCAGATCGATGACCGCCGCCTTGTACTTGTTGAGCCGTCCGGCGATCCGTTTGAAGTCCTCCTTGCCCACCAGGAACGACGGAATGTTCCAGATGAGGATGCTCTTGTTCGGAGACTCGAAGGAGCGTTGTTCATCCGACTTGTCCAGCAGCCGGTTGAGAATCTCCCAGTAATCCTCGCCCTGCGTCAGATCGACGACCCGTTTCCCCATATCGATCTTGGTCGCCACGTCGATCTGGCGCGGCGGACCGCCGGGGCTCTGGACGACCAGTCTCATGGCCGGCGTCGGCCGGACCAGGTAGTAGCGGTAGTCGAAAATCCCCAGGTTCTGCCGGGTCGGCTTGTTCCCGTCGACCGACAGCACCGCGTCCCCCGCCTTCAGGCCCTTGGCCTCGGCGTCGCTGCCGGGTTTGACCGCGATGACGATGGGCGCCTCGCCGATGGCGCGCATGCGCCAGCCGTAATCGAATTTCGCCGCGCGGCTGGGCGGGATGAAGCGCGTGTGGGAATCGTCGAGCTCGAGCACGGCCTGGGCGATGATGCCGAACACCTGGCTGAGCGAAGTGGCCTGCTCGATATCCCCCTCGGCCTTGTTGAAGCGGCTCTCGAGGTCCAGGCCGTGGAACGTCTGATCATAGTAATGGTTCTGGAGCTCTTTCTTGACGACCTTGAGCATCGTCTTGCCGCGCGTTCGGTCCACGCTCCTCAGCTCCTGGGCCGATGACGGCGGCAGGGCCGGCATCAGAAGGAGCGCCAGTGCGGCGGCGGGCGGCAGGAAGCATCGGGCGATTCTCAGAGGCCGGTGATCGGACTTTGTTTTCATGCGACTTTCCCCCAAAGCATCGATTCCCGCGGGCGCGGGGAGAATGCGGTTTGCGACGACCGGTTTCGCCACCCCCGCGCCATCGCCGATAATGATAATCGTGGGAAAGCGGCTTGTCAATCCGGACGAAAAGAGCCGATCTCCGTTCTTCTCGGCGAATACCGGGACGCGGCCGGCGCGGCAGCCCGGCCGCCCGAAGATAGGCCACGTAACTTTCATCCCCCATCGGTCGTTTTAATCATCTGGCGACCTTGATCGCGAATATCGAAAAACATGGAGGTCAAGATGAGAAAAGGCATCATCGCCGCGGCAATGCTTTGCGCGGCCTGCGTTTGGGCGGCGAACGCCCAGACCATGGATCAGCAGCAGGATCAGGGTTCGAGAGGGCCCGGCAAGGGCGGGCCGCCTCAATCGCCCCTCTTCAGGGCGCTCGACGTCAATCGCGACAAGGTCCTCTCCGCCGAGGAGATCGACAACGCGGCCGCGGCCCTGGCCAAGCTCGATAAGAACGGCGACGGCCAGCTGACGCGGGACGAGCTCATGCCCCAGCGTCCGCAGGGGAACGGCGGCGAGTCGAAGGAAGGCGGCGACCAGCAGCAGCCTCCCGGCGACGCGGGTGGTCCTCCCCCCTCGGACGACGGCGGCCAGGGCGGGTCACAGGGCAGGATGCAGCGGCCCCAATCGCCCATCGAGACCGCTCTCGATGCCGACGGTGACGGCGTCATCTCGAAGGACGAGATCGCCGGCGCACCCGCCGCCCTGCGCAAGCTCGACAAGGACGGCGACGGCAAGGTGAGCCTCGAGGAATGCATGCCCGTCCGTCCGGAAGGACAGGGCGGACCGGGGAACAACCGCTGAAGCAAAGGGGCGCGGGGGCGGACAGCCTGCCCTCGCGCCCCGTCTTTTTTCCGCGCCCGATCCCTCGCTCAGAGGGAAAAGCCCATCATGACCGTATAGACCCTCATTTTTCGCAGAACACAGGTGTCGGTCAGCATGTCCTGCAGGCCGTAATAGTATCGCCCCTCGAGGCTCAGGCGGATCTTCCCCAACGGCAGCCGGAATCCCAGGCCGCCGACGGGGCCGTAATCAACTTTCTTGGTCCCGCCGGTAAGGACCGCGGCGAACTCCCCTCCTCCGAGGAGAAACGGAGTGAATCCGGGCCTCATGTAGACCTTGAGCAGGACGGGAAAGCTCAGTTCGTTCAATCTAACCATTGTGAGGCCGGGTATCGCTTCTATTTGAAGATTGCTGCCTTTCTGGAGGTAAAGAGCATCCACCTCGAGGCCGAGGCACGGAGCAAGAGCGACCTCCAATCCGGCTCCCAAGACGAGCCCGGATCCGAATTCACCGTGCAGGGGATAGATGGTTATTTCGGATTCGTCTCCGCCTATCGCCCCGGTCGATTTGAAGCGCGACCCGCCGGCCAAAATCTTCCAGTCGGCCGGATACGCCCAGACGACGACCATCAAGAGCATCACGAGAAAGAACAGCTTTTTCATTTTTCACCCCTATGCTTTTTTAGACGAAACGGAAGCATATTCCTTCCCAGTTCACGGCTTCCCGGCCCCCGCCGAACGGGGGACGATGGTTCCGAGAGGCACGTGTCCCCGCATGTTCGGCCCTATCGCTTGGGAGGAAGCATGTCGAAAAGCGGGGGCATGCCCTTTTCCCCCATGTCGACCTTCGCGCTCCGGACGATGAACAGCGGAATATTCGTATCGACCCTATTTTCGTACGAAACGCGGACGGAATCCTCCGCGAACGACCCCTCCACCATCAGCCTCTCCCCTTTTTCGTACTTCGGAAGCTCCATGGCGATGAAGACCCGGCGCGGCACGAAATTGATCTCGCAGCGCACCAGGTAGCCGGCATAATAATCCCCGAGACGGGTATGGACATAGGTCGCGTCCGTGAGGAGGTTGGCGGCGAATTCCAGGCCCTCCGCGGCCTGCTCCGGCTGCGAGCCGCCGCAACAGGCCAGGGTCAGAACGACGCCCCAGGCCAGCGCTGCCCCCTTCGCTCTCCTGAGCAAACTCATCGGCCGGGCCCCTTGGCGGGCGCGGACGGCCCGCCCTCCCCGCTTCCGCTCCGGACCGCTTTCCGGACGACGATGATGATCGTCGCTTGCCCGCTCTCATAGACGCGCGTTTTGTCATCGAAGACGGCCGCCATGGCCGTGCCGTACGGCCCCTCGACCATGATGACCTCGCCCTTCTTGTAGGCTCGATCCAGCGTGTAGAGGAAGACCTTGCGGCCGTCGCCGAACTGGCGGCCCCAATAGCCGGGGACCTTGGAGGAATTCGCGGAGATCTCCGTATAATCGCTGATCAGCTTTATCTCCCGCGCATCGCTGCTCAGGCTCTTCTCCCCCTCCGAGCCGCACCGGCAAAAACACAGCGCCGCCGCCATGAGACAAACCGACAGCTCAAGAATGCCTTTCGGATGGTTCATCGCCGACTCGTCTCCTTCTCGTTCATTCCTCGTCCGGGAATGCCACAAATACCGACTCCGGCTCCTCGTCGTAGATGAGCGGATGGGTTTTGAGATAACGGAGACTGCCGATCTTGAGCCAGAGCCAAATGGCGGCCGTGAAGCCCAGGAAGACGCCGAAACCCGGGGGATTCACGAGCAAGGCCCTTTCCATCACGGGCAGGACCGAAACGGCCGCGATCAAGCCCAGGATGAAGGAGAGGCCGCGCGTTTTCAGGAGCCTGCCCGGCAGGCTCGCGCAGGCGAACGGAATCTTCCTGTATTGATAAAAGAAAGCCTCGATCCCCAGGCCGGAAATGACCAGGCCGAAGAGCGCGTGGTTGAGGGCCGCCCGCCAATCCCGCCAGAGAAGAAACGACGCGGCGAAAACCAGGCCGGCGAGCGGCAGGAATATCTTGAAGAGAATCGCCTTCTTCAGCCCCGCGACGGGACGGTTCCGCCGGTCGGTTTCCGCGACCTGGAAGATCCATCGCGCGCCGGGCGCCGCCGGGATATTGGCGATCGTCCAGAGCGCGATGAGGAGGACCGCTCCGAGCAGCAGCGGCTGGACGAGGAGATTGAGGTTCTCCGGCGTCAGGACCCGGAAGCCCCGGCGATAGGCGGCCATGATCAGCAGCATGAAGCCGGCCGCGACGGCCATGTCGTTCGTCAGGGTCAGGCGGTGTTTCGGACTCGCCCGCAACGTCTTGGAAAAGAAGGCCGCGACGGCCCTTTCCTCCGGGGTCCAGAAAACCGCCGCCTGGACGATCTCCCCGGCCCGCTCGCGGAGCCGGAAGAACCTCGGCCGGGACTTCCTCGCCTCGAGGGTCATCCGGACATGCCGGTGATAGCTCAGGCCGCTGGCCAGGAGAAAGGCCGCCAGCGAGAAGACGACAGCCAGCACGGCCGCCCGGGCCTCAGCGGCGAAGACGGGATCCCGGTTGCCCAGCAGGACTTCGTAGAGTCCCGCGAACCAGAGCGGCGGGAAGCGGTAGATGAACGGAGCCCCGCCGTCCTTGAGCCTGGCCATGGACCGCAGCAAATTTTCCAGCATGCCCGGCCTGACCACGAAAGCCAGCAGGGCGAAGACGAAGATCGTGATCAGGAGGAAACGGAAGAGGAGAGAGACGCGGTTATAGATCCCGACCGGGAGGACGGCCATCAGGAGGAACTGAACGAAGACACAGGCGAAAAAGACGAAAAAGCAGGCGGCGAACGCGCTGACGAGATGCGCGCCGACGTAGCGCAGGAGGAAAAGCGGGCTCGAGGACCGCCAGGGCGCCAAGAACAGCGCGAAGGCGAGCGAGGACAGACTGCTCATGGCGGCCGAGAACAGCCCGACGAAGATGACGAACGAGGCCAGCTTGGCGCCGAAGAACGTCCCGAGCTTGATGGGCAGGGGTCTCAGGTTGAGGAAATCCCGGTGGTCCGGGAAGAGCATCTCCCATTCGAGGAGCGTCACGATGCCGAAGATGATCATCATGAAGATGAAGACATAGGCCTTTTCCTGCCAGGAAAAGTTGGCGTCCGGGCCCATGACGTAGCGGCCGAAAAGGATCAACGCCGAGATCCAGCCGACGAGGACGCCCAGGACCGCGAGGACGGCGGCCAGGCGGTTCTTCATCTCGTCCTCGAAGTCGATGATGTCGTTGCGGAACAGCCGTCCGAAGAAGTGGCGCGTCAGGATCGACAGCTGAGCGAATTCCCCGCGCGCCCCGTCGAACCGTTCGGACGCGAAGATGCCCATCGACCCCCTCTAGCCCTTCATCGCCTCGACCAGCCGCCCGGCCAGCGCCCCGGCGTCCTCGCGGACGACGAGCTGGCTGAAGATCTCGGCCAGGGACGGCAGGTGCATCAGGGTCCGGAGGTTTTCCACGGAGTCGTTGGCGACGACGTTCCCCTTGTGGAGGATGATGACCCGCGAGCAGACCTTCTCCGTCACCTCGAGCACGTGGGAGGAATAGATGACGATCTTCCCTTCCCGGGCCAGCCTTTGAATCAGGTCGCGCAGGACGAGGCTCGTCGTCACGTCCAGGCCCGAGAGCGGCTCGTCCAGGAGAAGGATGTCCGGGTCGTGGAGGAGGGCCGAGGTGATGAGCACTTTCTGCCGCATGCCCTTCGAGTAGGAGGCGATCGGCCCGTGCATGTCCCGCTCGAGGTCGAAGACCCTGAGGAATTCCGTCACCTTGTCCTTGAGCGGCCGCTCGGGCAGGCCGCGCAGGCGTCCGACCATGACCAGGTAATCGTAGGCGCTGAGGTGCGGGTAAATCTCGGATTGCTCGGGAACGTAGCCCAGACGCTTTTTATAAGCGCAGATGTCGTCCCGGATATCGCGGCTCTGGAAGAGAACTTGACCCCTGGTGGGCTTGAGAAGCCCGGCCAGCATCTTGATGGTCGTCGTCTTGCCGGCGCCGTTCGGGCCCAGGTAGCCCAGCACTTCGCCCGGACCGACGGCGAAGCTCACGTCGTTGACGACGGTGAACGCCGAGAATTTCTTGCTGATCCCCCTCAGTTCGATCATCTGATCTTTATGATATCAATATACCACATTGTCATTCCGCCGGCAAAAAACGTCGCCGCTTTGGCAGCTGCGTGCGGCGACACGACGGGAGCGGCGGAGGGAGCGGTCTGGGCGCAAACCACCCCCTTCGGGCTACCACCCCGCTATTCAGCCTCTTGACCAACGGCCGTCGACGGCCGGGAGTATCCGAATCAAACGTCAGAACAGCTCAAAAGTCTTGAAGCAAACGCCGCAGCGCCAGACCTCGACGGTCGCCTCGGAAAACTCGGGACGCGCGAAAAAACTCGGCGACGGCATCTGACGCTCGCCGGTCTTGAAAATGGCCCTGGACTTGCAGAACGGGCAGAGCGAGTCGAACTCCAGCTTGAGGATTCGCGGCAACACCTTGTCCAGCTCCATCATCCCTCCTTGATCTGCGGGTATTCATCCTTTTGCCAAGGGATTCCCGGGAAAGCGCAATCCTTTCGTCATCTTTCTTTTCCACAGATAAAGACCCGCCTCGACCGCGAATATCCCCAATATCCATAAAAATATTTAATATTTTTATTTCGCGCGGATCATGGGCAGTTCTTTCACCTTCCTTTCTCCCCTGTCCGGCCTTGGCCGGGGCTCATCCGCCGCCTGAATCAGGCCGTCCGCCGGGACGAGTCGCTCGGGCGGCTGAAGAATAGGTAGGCCCCGCAAGCCAGAAGGCCCAGGTCCCGCCCGATGATCAGGAAAATGCTGTCGGCGCCCGACGATTTCACGGAGAAACAGCCGCATCCGCCCGCGGCGCCGCTCAGGAACTTGATCAGGACGGCGGCGGCGAACACGACGAGGAGCGACGAGAGCGCCAGGGCGGTTTTCCTGACGCCGAGACCGATGACCAGGAGAAGGCCGAGCGCCGTTTCGATCCAGGGCAGGACAAAGGCGAAATAGACGGCCAGGCTCTCAGGCAGGATCCTGTAATTGGCGACGATCCGGGCGAATTCCGCGGGGGAGCCGATCTTGGACAGGCCGGCGTAGATGAAGACGCCGCCCAGGATGAGCCGGGCGAGGACTTGGAGCAGGCGGCTGCCGAGGAAGACCGCCATCTTATGCCGCATCATGACAATCACTCTCAGCATTCCACCCATATATAGGACAGGGATAGGATCGAACTGCCGCCGAGAAGACTGTCGGTGTAGACAAAGACGTAGCAGAATCCGTTGCAGCATTTGGGGCACTGGCAACTCGCCTCCGCCGCGCTGACCGTTGAGGCGAACTTGACGATCCTCTTGACCCGGCCGTCGACCTTGACGAATTGGGCCGTCCTGGGGACATAGGCGAGTTTGCCGCCGCCGACCTCGACGTAACCGGCCCGGTCCCGGAGGTAGGAACCGGCCGCGAGGACGGCGTTCACCAGTCCCACCATAAGGATGCAGGACAGCGCGACGAGCACGAGCTTCTTTCCAACGGGGTTTTTCATTATTTATCTCCTTCACCCATAAAGACCAGAAATTATAGCCGATATTCTCCCCCGGGAGCACGATTCCCTCCGGCCCTTTGAAAAGCCGCCGGGAATCTGGTAACCTGAGTCCCATCCATTGACGGCCGCTCGGAGACAGACAGTGCCATCACTTTCTCGAGGCCGGCGCCTCAAGCTCATCGCTCTTTTCCTGCTGATGGGATCGGCCCATGCCTTTCTTCTCCCCCGGCTGAAGATTCCCTTGGAGTCCCAGGAAAAAGCGGAAATCGCGGCGGGCCGGCGGATGATCGAAAAAGGGGAATATGAGGAGGCCATCGCCTTTTTCGAAGCGCGGCTTGATCGGACCGGCGCGGCTGACCGCGACAGACTGGAATCGCTCCGCGCCTTGACGCTCCTCCGTTGGTATGCCAGGCAGAATCGGGAGGCGTTGGAGGCCTGCCGGAAAGCCCTTGAACTCGCGTCTGTCCTGAAAATTCCCGAAGAAATCGCCTCGACGGAGGCCGAACTCTCCGTCCTCGAGTCCTGCCTCCGGGCGGTGAACCTGAGGAGCAAGGGCGATTATGCGTCTGCCCGCGAGAGCTACGAAGAGGCCTGCCTCAGGTCCAGGTCGGCGGGGCTCGGGCCGTTTGAGCTCAAGATCCTGATCAACTCGAGCGCCCTTCTCCTGGGATCGGCGGCAGTCCCGAAAGAATATCTGGCCATGAACACGCGGGCCCTCGAATTGGCCCGAGCCCTCGGATTCAAACGCGAAGCCTGGAGCACGGAGAACAATATCGGCAACTATTATCTCGCCCGGAATGATTATTCCCACGCCCTGGGCCATTTCCTCGGGGCATGGTTCCACATCAAGGATTCAAAACGGGGAAGCGAGGAAACCTCCATGTGCCTCAGCAATATCGCCGAAGCCTATAAGGCCCTCGGAGATTATGCCAAGGCCCAGGATTATCTCTCCGAGGCCTTGAAGTCTCTCGGCCCGGAATCCTTCCAGATCAACCGTTCCATCCTGCTGATCAACCTCGGCGAGATCTACCTTTCGCTGGCCCGCAGCCTCCCGTCGCCGGAATATTATGATCGGGCCCTGGAATGCTTCACCTCTTATCTCAAGCCCGGCGGGATGGCGCGCGATGAAAGCGTGGACATTGACGTCCTGAACAACATCGCCCGCATCCATCTGGCCCGGGGCCGGATCGACGCGGCCCAAGCCGCCCTCCGGCCCGCCATCGAAAGGCTCAGGACGGACAGAACCTCGCTCTTTGCGGGCATGACCCTGAACAACCTGGCGGCCATCGCCCTGGCGAAAGATCGGGCGGCCGAGGCGGAGGAAGACTTCCGGCAGGTCCTGGCCATCGGGGAAAAACATGAAAAAATATTTCTGATGATCCGGGCGAAGTGCGGACTCGGCCGCTCATCGGAAGGGCGGGGCGATCTCGGCCAGGCGGTCGCTTTCTACAACGACGCCATCCGCCTCATCAACGACAAAAGCTCCCTCATCGCCAATGACGCCGACCGCGCCGGGTTCCTCAGCCGCCGGCGCGAGCCTTACCAGGCGCTCGTCGAGCTCTATTACCGATTGGCCCGGGAGGACGGGCCCGGCATCTTCGAGCGCGAGATCTATCGGATCTCCGAGAGTTTCCGGGCGAAATCGTTCCTGGAGCAGCTCGAGCGCCGCTCCCGGCGAACGGAGCCCGCCGCGGCCGTGCCCGCGCCGAGAGAGCGGCTGGAAAGCGAGCGATTGGAGCTTCTCCGGCGGCTTTCCCGGGAGGCGGGCAGGAAGGATCGAGCCGAAACCGAGGGCTTACGGGCGAAGATCAGGCACATCGACGACATGCTGGATGCGGACATGTTCGACGCCGCGCCCGGCTCGAAGGACGGAGCGCCCGTCCGCGCTCCCGCCGTTTCGCTCGACATGCTCCAGGCTTCGGTCCTGCCGGAGCGGACGGCCCTCGTCGAGTATTTTCTGGGGGACGAACGGTCGTTCCTGATGTGCGTCACCAGGAACGATTTCCGCCTCTTCGAACTCCCCGCCGCCGCTGCCATCGCGGATTCCCTGACCGGTTATCTCCGCTTCCTGGAGGATCCTTCGATCCCGGCGGGGAAAGGTCTTCCGGCGGCCCGGCGCCTTTATGACGAATTGCTTCAACCCGCCCTGAGCCGCATTCCGGGGGGCGTCGACCGGCTCATCATCGTGCCCGACGGCGTCCTGTTCCGCCTGCCCTTCGAAGCGCTGGCCGTCGGCGGGGGCGGCTCCTCTCCGGCCGTCTATCTCAACGACCGCTGTGTCGTCTCCTACGCCCCGTCGGCCGCCTCTCTCTATTATCTGAAAAAAAAGCCCGTGGCCTCCTATGCGAAAGAGGCCCTGGCCCTCGCCGTCCCCGAAGGCGGGCGAGCGAGTCTCGTTCCGGAAACGGAGGGAGCCATATCCGCGGCCGCCGTCCTCGACGAGCTCTATAAAAGAAACGGCTTCAACCTGGAGCCCATCCCCTATTCGCGGACCGAGGTCGAAGGGCTGAAGAAAAGGCTCGGGCCGGAAAAGGCCGATGTTCTCATCGGCGGCAAAGCCACGGAGGCCGCCTTCAAGCGCCTGGATCTCGGGCCCTACCGGCTGATCCACCTGGCCTGCCACGCCATCTCCGACGACCGCTATCCCCTCCGCTCGGCGCTCGTCCTCGCGCCGGGCGGCGAGGGCGACGAAGACGGCTTCCTCCAGGTATCGGAGATGTACGGAATGCGGACCCGCGCCGACCTCGTCGTCCTGTCCGCCTGCCAGACGGGCCGGGGCAAGATCATCAGGAATGAGGGCGTCCTGGGCCTGCCGCGGATTTTCTTTTACATGGGCGCGCGTTCGGTCGTCACCACGCTGTGGCCCGTCCATGACAAGGCCGGCGCGCTGTTCATGGACTATTTTTACGACGCTTATTTCGACGGGGCGGGCAAGGCCGGTGCCCTGCGGACCGCCAAGCGGAGGATGGCCGGCTCGAAATACGGCCACCCGTACTACTGGGCCGCCTACACGATCGCCGGCGAATTCTGAGGAATCACCTGGCCAGCGAGAACTCGGCCAGGCTCGACTTGATTTCCGTTCCGCCGGACGCGGCCGTCCTCACCGTCCAGAAATACCTCTCGCCCGGCGTCAGGCGTCCGCGGACGTCGGCCGGCAGGCGGATGGCGGTGCCGGTCACGCGGCCGCTCCGCCAGAGCGAGCGGAACGATTTGTCGAAGAGCTCCACGGTGTAGCCGTCGGCGGCCGCCACGCCTCGCCACTCGAATTCGAGGGCGCCCCCGACCGGCACCGTCTTCACCGGCGAGACGAGGACGATCCGCGTTCCGTTTCCGCCTCTGACGGCGGACCGGTTCGTGAACCGGGGGATCCAGACGGCCAGGGCCGCGACGACGAGAACGGCCGCCATGGCGACGGCGGCCGGCTTCGGGATCGGCCGGGTCCAGAAGGCCCATCTTTTCCCGGAACGGCCGGTTTCCGGCGTGCCCGGACGGGCCGCGAGCTCGGCCGCGGCCTCGTCCGCGCCCGCGGACAGAGCGAGGAGACTCTTCATCGCCGCGGCGCAGGCCGCGCAGTCCGCGGCGTGCCTGATGATCCCGGTCCGCTCCCTGCGCCGCGCCTCCCCCAGAACGCAGCGGGCCAACCGCTCGGTCGTCGGGCAGGACGCGCCGCTCTCCGGCGCCTTGTTCCCCAGGAAATCGCGATAAGCCTTGGAAAGCCCCTCGAGATCAGTCTTCATAGCGGATGCCTTTTTCCCCCAATTTGCGCTTGATATCCTTGAGTCCGCGATAAAAGATGTTGCAGGTCTTTCGATAGGACCATCGGTTGAGGCGGGCGATCTCCGCGAGCGTCAGGCCCTGGAGCCGGAGCTTGACAACCGCCTGTCTCGGCGGCTTGAGCCCCTCGAGCGACTCCTCGACGAAGCTCTGCATGGACTCGACCATGGCCGCCCCGTCGCCGCCGCCGCCGCCCTGGTACACGCTCAGGCACGGTCCGCCTCTCTCGAGCAGCCTGTTTTCCTTGTTGACGCGGTTGATCTCGTTGATGAAGACCGAATAGACGATTTTCCTGAGATAGGCGTTGAAGTAGCGGATGTCGCGGTGGTCGTCGCGCAGGGCCTTCCAGACCCTGATGTGGATTTCCTGGAGGAGATCATCCTTCTCGATGCCGTGGTAGCGGTACCCGAACGCGGCCAGCGCCGAAGAGAGATGGCCGGACAGGTCCTTGACGACCTTCTCCACGCCCTCGGTCGACGCCCTCGAAACTTCCACGCCGTTCATGGAAGCTATTTTATGCCCGACGGGCGGTCGATTTCAACCCGGCGGCGGAAATTCGTCCGGAGCGGTCCTACTCCTCAATCTTCAGGAAATCCTTGACCTTCTGTTCTTCCCGGAATTTTTCGAATTCCTTCTCCGTCAGAATCCTCCGCCATTCCGAGAAGCCGGACTTGCGGGCCTTGTTCAGATAGTCCACTGTTTTCTCGAGATTTCCCGCGGCGGCGTAGGCTTTGGCGCAGGCGAAGTACATCTCTTTCGCGTCGAAGGACTGGGACGAGAAAGTCAGGGTCGAGTCCTTGTTCTTTTCCAGGAAATCGGGGTCCAGGGCGACTCCCCGCGAAATATAGACGGACCCTTCTTCGCCCCGGCCGAGGTTCGTGAGCAGAATGCCCAGGCTGTAATTGGCGGCGACCATGTTGGGCACGAGCTCCAGGGCCTTCTTGTACGATTGCTCGGCCTTGTCGTACTGCGCCTTGATCGAGTAAACGGCGGCCAGGTTGTTGTAGGCCTTGGCGAAAGTCGGATCCAGAGCGGTCGACTTGACGAACTCCTCCCGGGCCCGGTCATACTCCTTCTGATAGAGGTAACAAAGGCCCAGCAGGTTGTGGGTCCTGAAGGAGTCCTGACGGAAGGCCAGGGCCGCCCGGAATTCGCCGGCCGCCTTGCCGTAATCGCCCCGTTCCATGAGCGCCGTGCCCTGCCTGACGCTGCCATCGAAGTCACTGGCCCGGCCCGCCGAAGGCTGAACCGCTCGACCGGCGCAGGATGCCAGAAAAAGCGCGCAGACAACCGCAATCCATAATGTTTTTTTCCCCATCTTTTTCTCCATCTCCCACGGCGATGGCTTTGATTTTATAATAGGCCCGGCCCGGAGCGAAGTCAAGCCGACCGGGACCCCCGCGGACCCGTCCGGGGGGAGGGCGCGCCGGCGCCGGCAAGCCGCTGGCGTCCAGCCGGGCCCGATGGTAAAATAGGAAGGAACCGCCATGATCGAACCAGGCGCCCTCCTGCTCCATTATTCGCTCATCGAGCCCATCGGCCAGGGCGGAGGCGGCCTCGTCTGGAAAGCCCTGGACACGCGCCTCAACCGCGAGGTGGCCATCAAGTTCCTGGCCGACCGGATCTCCGAGTCGCCCGAGGGGCTGTCCCGGCTCGAGCAGGAGGCGCGGGCGCTGGCCTCCCTCAACCATCCCAATATCGTCACCGTCTACGCCGTCGAGGAGGCCGGGGATGTCCATTTTCTGGCCATGGAGCTCGTCCGCGGCCGCACGCTCGATACGCTGATCCCGGACAAGGGGCTGTCCCTCGAGCGCTTCCTCGATCTCGCCGTGCCCATGGCCGACGCCCTGGCCGCCGCCCATGAGCGTGGCGTCGTCCACCGGGACCTCAAGCCCCGGAACGTCATCGTCACGCCGGACGGCCGTCCCAAAATTCTCGATTTCGGCCTGGCCGAGATCCAGTCCTCCCTCGCCCGCCGGCAGGAGGGCGATACCCGGACGATCTCGGCGGCCGGTCTCGTCGAGGGAACGCTCCCCTACATGTCGCCCGAGCAGGCCGAGGGCAAGCCCGTGGACCGCAGCTCCGACGTTTTTTCCTTCGGGGTCATGCTCTACGAGATGGCCACGGGCAAGCGGCCGTTCGTCGGCGACACGACATCCGGGCTCCTGGCCTCCATCCTCAAGGACGAGCCCGAACCGCCCTCGGTCCGCCACCCCGAGGTCCCGCCCGAACTGGACCGCCTCCTCGACCACTGCCTGGCGAAGATGCCCGGAAACCGCTTCGCCTCCACCCTGGATCTCCACAAGGAGCTCGAGGCCCTGCGCTTCCTCGATGAGACCACGGACCGGGCCTCCGACGCCTCGCTGGCCGTCCTGCCCTTCATCGACCTGAGCCGGGAGAAGGACCAGGAATATTTTTGCGACGGCATCGCCGCCGAGATCATCGGCGCCCTGGCCCAGGTCTCGGGATTGCGCCTCGCCTCGCGGACTTCCTCTTTCCGCTTCCGCGGCACGGCCCTCGACAGCCGGGAGATCGCCCGCCGCCTCCGCGTCCGGGCCCTGCTCGAGGGAAGCGTCCGCAAGGCCGGGGAGCGCCTGAGGATCACGGCCGAGCTCGTCGACGGGGCCAGCGGCTTCGCCCTCTGGTCCGGGACATTCGACCGCAAGCTCGCCGATGTCTTCGCCATTCAGGAGGAGATCGGCCTCAACATCGCCGAGGCCCTCAAGGTCAGCCTCAGCCGGAGCGAGCACGAGGCCCTCAGCCATCCGTCGACCACCGACGTCCAGGCCTACGACATGTATCTCAGGGGGCGCAAGTTTTATTACCAGTACCGGAAGCGCGGCGTGGAACTGGCCCTGGAGATGTTCCAGCGGGCCAGCGAGATCGATCCCGCCTACGCCCGGGCCTGGGCCGGAATCGCCGACTGTTACTGTTTCTTCTATCTGTACGTGGCCCGCGTCCAGGAGAACATCCAGAGGGCGGAAGCCGCCAGCCGGAAGGCCCTGGAGCTCAACCCGGAGCTGGCCGACGCCCAGGCTTCCTGGGGCGTGGCCCTGTCGGTCGCGGGCCGCCATGACGAGGCCGCCGCGGCCTTCGAAAAAGCGATCCGGCTCGACCCCGGGCTGTTCGAGGCGCGCTATTTCTATGCCCGGCACGCTTTCGTCGCCGGCGACGCCGCCAAGGCGGCCCGCCTGTATGAGGAGGCCGAGGCCCTTCGGCCGGAGGACTATCAGTCCCCCACCCTCGTCGCCCAGATCTATCACGACCTCGGCCAGACGGAGAGAGCGGTCGCGGCCCACCGGCGCGGCCTGCGCAAGGCCGAGGAAACGCTCCGCCTGCATCCCGACGATACCCGGGCCCGCTACATGGGCGCCAACGCCCTCATGATCCTCGGCGAGCGGGAGAAGAGCCTCGAATGGGCCCGGGCCGCCGTCGCCCAGGAGCCCGACGAGCCCATGGTCCTCTACAACGTCGGCTGCATTTTCTCCCTGGCCGGAGAGCTCGATAAGGCGATCAACGTCCTCGAGCGGGCCGTGGACAGGGGGCTGACCCAGCGCGGCTGGTTCGAGCACGACAGCAACCTGGACCCCCTGCGCGGCCAGCCTCGATTCCAGGCCCTGCTGAGGCGATTGTAGCGATCGGCTGTGCCATGAGACGCGCTATTCTCAGAACGGTTTCCCTTCTGGTCCTGGCGGCCGCGGTCGCCCGCCCGGCGCCGGCCCAAGAGCAGCCGCCGAAGAAGGACGAGGGCATCCGCGTCGACGTCGTCGTCAGCGCCATCACCATCTCCGTCACTGTCCAGGAGAAAAACGGCAAGTTCGCCAACGACCTGACGGAGAAGGATTTCGAAATCTACGAAAACAACGTGCGGCGGCCGATCACCTATTTCAAGCACGATTTCCAGGCGCCGCTGAGCCTGACCATCCTCCTGGACGTCAGCGGCAGCATGGCCGTCCTGGACAAGCTCGAGGAGGCCAAAGTCGGGCTCAGGAATCTCGTCACGTCGGTCCTCAGTCCCCGCGACGAGGTCTCCCTGCTCATTTTCGCCGACGGCGAGGTGGAGGTCGCGGCCCCCTTCTCGGCCGACCGGACGCGCTTCCTCGACGAGCTCGACAAGCTCAAGGCCTACGGGCAGACCGCCCTCAACGACGCCGTGGCCGTGTCGCCCCAGTTCGCCAACCGGGTGCTGAACGAGAAGCGGGCCCTGCTGCTGATCACGGACGGGGTCGAGAACGACAGCCGGGTGAGCCCGGAGCAGGCGGTCGAGATCGCCCGGCGCGTCGACGTCCCCATCTACACGGTCGGCTACAAGATCCCCCTCGATGAACAGGTCCTCAAGGCCCTCAAGCGGCCGCAGGCGCTGACCTCGGCCGGGATCGTCGCGACGCTCGACCGGTTTTCCCGGGCGACGGGCGGCAAGGCCGTCTTCGTCAACCGCCCCGAGGACATGTACGGCTTCCTGCGGGAGCTCAAGCAGGAGCAGAGCCATCAGTACCTCATCGGCTACACATCCTACAGGAGCGACTCCGCCGACTACCGGAGGATCAAGGTCGTAACCTCGAACAAGAAATACCGCGTCCGGACGCGGGAAGGCTACTGAGCCGGCCCCGGGGATTTTGACATCGCCGGGAATGGGTTTATAATAAAGAGGGAATGAATAGGGGGCTTTTTTTCTCGAAACCGTCATGGGGACGGAAGCCCGTCATTCCGGGATACGAAGGGAGGAACTCATGAGAAAAGAGCGGATCGCTCTCTATGTCGGCCTGGTGGTGGTCATCGCCCTCGTCACCGGCCCCGGCTGCGCCACGAAAAAGTACGTCCAGGGCGAGATGACGACGATCGACAAGAAGGTCGAAACGGTCTCCACCGAGGTCGAAGCCAACCAGAAGCGGCTCAAGGAGCACGACGAGAAGCTGGCTTCCATCGGCGAGGTCATCGCCAAGCACGATTCCCAGTTCCAGTCCGTCGACGGCAAGATCGAAGACGTCAAGAAGATGATCCAGGGCAACCTCATCTACAAGGAAACCCTGAAGAGCAGCGACGCCAAGTTCGGTTTCGACAGCTACGAGCTCGGAGCCGAGGCCAAGGCGGCCCTGGACCGGTTCGTCCAGCAGCTCATCAGCATGAACCGCGGCCTGTACCTGGAGATCCAGGGGCACACCGACAGCACCGGCACGGACAGCATCAATGAGATCCTCGGCCAGAAGAGAGCCGAGGCCGTGATGCTCTACCTCTACAAGCAGTACCACATCCCGCTCTACCGGATGCAGGTCATCAGCCTGGGCAGCTCCGTCCCCGTCGCCGACAACGGCACGCGCGAGGGCCGGGCACAGAACAGGCGCGTCGAAATCCTCGTCTACGAATAAGCGTAAGTCCGCCGCCGCGGTCGCGGTTCCTACGGGATCGTGACCGCGGCGGCTTCCCCTTCCTCGCCCTGCGAACCGACCGCCGTGACGTTATACGTGTACGTCAGGGTGGAGTCGATCTTCCGGTGAAGATAGCGGTAGGGTCCCGTCAGGTTGTTCCTCGAGATTTCGCCGAGGAGAGTCCTCGCCCCGCCATCGATGAGATAGACCATGAACTTGACGCAGAGAGTGTTGCGCGCGTCGTCCGTCCAGGTGAGGACGTTGATGGACTCCTTGAGGAGAGCGCTCCGGTTGACGGCCCTCCGGCCCGCGAGGACCGCCGGGGGATAGAAATTCGCCACGTTCACGGTGACGCTGTCCGAGGCGGTTTGCTGGACCAGGTCGGTGACCTTGACGGCCAGGGTGTGAACGCCGTTCGCGAGGGTCGTCGTGTCCAGGGGGAATGAGCAGGGGGCCGCGGCCAGCGTTCCGATGAGCGTGCCGTCGGCGTAGGCCTGCACGCTGGAGATGCCGTCGGCATCCTCGGCCGAGGCCTCGATCGTGATCGAGCCGGAGACGGTCTGGCCGGCCGTCGGGCTGGTGAGGCTGCAGGTCGGGGCGTCATCGTCGCCGTAGACATCGAGGCTGATCGGCGACGTCGTGCCGGTGATGTTCGTGATGCCCATCGCCGTCGGCGTGCCGTCGTAGCGGCTGGTGTTCGGCGTCCCCGACGCGCCGAGGCTCATCCCCGCCTTGTAGTAATCCGCGGCCTCGGCCCAGCCGTTGTTTTCTATCTCCTCGAGGCCGTCGGCCTCCATCAGCTTCAAGAGCTTGTGGTCGGTATAAGAGTTGTCGTAGAGGTAGTCCCGGCCGGAGCTCGTGAGCCTGGCGTCCACGTGCCAGACGAGGAGTCCGTCCGAGCCCGTGAAGAGGCCCGTGTCGTTGCCCGTCCGCTGGCGGTTCTGGACGACGAAGTACTCGTCGAAGATCGCTCCCGAGACGGCGCCCGGCATGAAGATGAGCGCGTCGGTCGTGAGGCCCGAGGCCCGGAGCGACACGGTCTGCGGGCCGGCCGAAACGACCGTCGGCGTGATCCAGTCCAGCATGAACTTGCTGAAGGCGTTGTGGTCGCCGACGTTCCCGTCCATGATGTCGAGGCCGCCCACGCCGCCCTGGGGCCCCACGGTGTCGTCGTAATCGTAGTAGTCGGGGACGCCGAGCGCGTGGCCCGTCTCATGGATGATCGTCTGCGGGCTGAAGCTTCCGGAAGGATAGGAGTAAAGCTCCCATTGCCAGGAATACTGGGAGAGCGTCTTGCCGTCCAGCTTGTAGCTCGAATCCGAGAAGCTGGTGTAATACCCCCACCAGAACGAAGACCACTCCCCGTGCGGGCCGGCCCAGAAGACGCAGAAGTAATCGATGGCCCCGTCGCCGTCGTTGTCGTATTGCGAAAAGTCATGTCCCTTCCCGTTGTAATAGTTCAGGGCCTCCTTGATCAGCGCCTCGCGGCCCGAGTCCGTTTCCGCGACCAGGCTCCGGACGCCGGCCGTGTACCATCCCAAAACGTTGCCCTGGATATCGAGCTGATCGTAGGAGGAGCGGAGATAGTAATTCCTCAGGCTGTCGAACGGCTTCGTCCCATCTCCTTCGCCGAAGAGCCTGGCCTCGAATGTCGCCGCCGGCGTCGCGCCCGCATAGTCGCTGAAATCGATGAGCAGGGTCAGGACCTTGACCGTGCCCGTCGTCGGCATGCCGGACCAGGCGGAAGGCGGGGCGGCGATCCGGGCCCTCTTCCCCGACAGCGAAGTCGCCCTTTTGCCCTCCGAGGCCTCGAGGAGCCGCATCCTGTCCTTAATCCTGGAGACAAGGCGCGGCGCGAAGCGGTGATTGCCGAAGGCCTTGGCCTGGGCAACGCGGGCGGCGTAAGTGCCGTCCGCCTTGTATTGCGCGATCTGTTCCCTGGTCGGAGGCTCCAGGGCGGCGGCGATGGAGGCGCCCGCGAGCAGGACGGCCGCGGCGATCCCGAGCGGCAGACCGGTCATCGTTCTTGAATTCATGCCTTATCTCCCGTCTCCCCGGCCGCTTTTTTTGAGCGATATTCCATGGCCGAGGGAGTAAAGCCCCGGGATGGAAACCGGGAGCTTGCCGTCGATATCCATCTCGCCGAAAAGCGCCCGGGCCGCGATCTCCTGCGTCTCGGGCGTATTTCTGTACATACAAACGTATGACGCCACCCCCGGAATATGCCGCAGGAAGTAGGGACTGCCGAAGGAGACGGCCACGACTGTCGGTCCGCCCGCGGCCGCGAGCTTCTCGACCAGGGCGGCGTGCCTCGGCGCCAGGTCGACGCTGCCCTTGCTCGACGTCAGGCGGGAGAAGAGAGCGAAAACGACCGTGTCCACGCCGGCGCACAGGGCCGCGTCGGCCTCGAGCTCCGCCTCGCCCGTATCGCCGTCGGCGAAAAAGCCCAGGAGTCCGGGGCTTCTCTTCTTCATCTCGGCGATAAAGGCCCGGCCCGCGCAGTAGTCGCCGGGGTCGCTGCTCAGGGAAAAAACGGCGACCTTCCTCCCCTCCCCGGCAAGCGGGATCACGTTTCCCTCGTTCCTGACCAGGGTCACGGAGCTTTCGAAAGTCCGGTAGGCCTCGGCCAGGAAAGGCCGCGAGGCGATGATCCGGTTGAGGTCCTCGATCCTGACGAAGCGGTTCCGGTTGAGACCGAGAGCGGCCTTCGTCCGCAGGATCCGCCGCACGGACTCGTCGAGCCTCGACGGCGGGATCTTCCCTTCCCTGGCCGCGGCGGCCAGGCGGGTCGCGACGCGGCCCGGCTCCGGCGGCAGCAGCACGATGTCCACGCCGGCCAGGATCGCCTTCAGGGCGGCTTCCTCGGGGGCGTACGAGTTGGCGATGCCGGCCATCTCCATCGCGTCCGTGACGATGAGCCCCTGGAATCCGAGCTTGCCGCGCAGGAGGCCGGTCAGGGTCGCGGGCGACAGGGTCGCCGGCAGGTTGGGCGTCGGGTCGAGGGCCGGGACGAAAAGGTGCGAGGTCATGACGGCGCGCACGCCGGCGGCGATGGCCTCCCGGAACGGCGCGAGTTCGACCTTCTCGAGCCGGTCGAGGTCGGCCGTGATCGTCGGCAGCATGAGATGCGAGTCCTGGGCCGTATCGCCGTGCCCCGGAAAATGCTTGGCCGTGGCGATCATGCCGTGCTCCTGGCAGCCGCGGAGAAAGGCCCCGGCGATGCGGCCGACCAGGGCCGGATCCTCGCCGACGGAGCGCGTGCTGATGATCGGATTGTCGGGATTGATGTTGACGTCGACGACCGGCGCGTAGGTCATGTGGATGCCCATGGCCCGTCCTTCGATCGCCGTGATCCGGCCCATCTCGTAGGCCATCTCCTCCGAGCCCGAGGCCCCGAGCGACATGAGCGGCGGGAAGAGCGTCGTGCCGGTGATCTGCGTGCCGGCGCCGCGCTCGAGGTCGGAGGCGAAGAGGAGAGGAACCCTGGCCAGCCTCTGAAAGGCGTTCGCGAGCTCGGCCGTCTCGTAGACTTCGCCGCCGAAGAGGATCAGGCCGCCGATCTTATGGTCGACGACGAGGGACTCGAGATTCCTGATGTACGCGCTGTCGCCGTTCCGGAACGCGCCTTCGAACCGGACGGCGATCATCTGCCCGATCTTCTCCTCGACGCTCATCTTCCCCAGGGTCCGCTCGACCCAGCCGGCGTCCCCGGGGACGAGCCTGGGAGCGGCCGAGGGCGGCGTCGGAGCGCAGCCCGCAGCCAGCGCCAGGAGGGCGGAAACGCCCGCGGCGATCGCTCGTGTCCGCTTCATGGTCCTCTCCTTCCGTGCCCGTTCGTCCGGCCGGCGGGCGGCCCGGGGATTACAAATCGATCAAGGCGTGGACATCGATTCCGGGGCAGGCCCGCCTGATGTTTTCGACTCCCTTGAGGAACGAGAGCTCGACGATCGAGCCGAACCCGACCACCTCTCCGCCGAGGAGTTGGACCAGGCGGATGGCGCTCGTCGAGGACGAGCCGGTGGCGATGAGGTCGTCGACGAGGAGAACGCGCTCGCCGGCCGTGACGGCGTCTTCGTGCATCTCAAAGTGCTCGACGGCGTATTCGTTGGGGGCGACGACGCAGACGGACTTCCGCGGCAGCTTGCCTTTCTTGCGGATGACCGTCAGCCCGAGCCGCAGCTCCCGGGCCAAGCCGGCGGCGAACAGGAAGCCGCGCGATTCGATGCCGGCGATGATGCCGGGATTCCTGGTCCTGGCCCAGGCGGCCAGCTCGTCGATGGCGAAGTTGAAGGCCTCGGCGTCCCGGACGATGGGCAGGATATCGATGAAATTGACGCCGGGCTTGGGGAAATCCGGCACGGAGACGAGGCGGGACTTGAGGTCGACGGGCATGCGCGTGTCCTTTCCGGAAAGATGGCCGGCTCGCGGCTCCCCTCATTAAAAAATAAACGCCACGCGATGTCAAATGAAGCTCAAAAGACTCCTCGCCCTGCCGGACGGGTGGCACGGTGCCAGTCCCTCCCGCCCGCAACGGAGCTCGGGCGCTCTGGCGCTGGAAAGCGAAGGGACGCCTAGGATGAACTGGGCAACGCCCCACGAAGATCATGGGAAGCCTGGATAAAACGAAGCGTGCTATGGAGCCCATATTAAAAGGCGGGTATCTCAGAGCGACGCGAGGACGGAAGGGACGCGCCGGGACAGGACCCGTCCGGTGGGGAGCGGGGCCTTCGCAACGGTGCGGCAATTCGGCTATAAGAGAGGCACAGCCCCGATGATCACCGACTATTCGCTCTACTTCGTCGCCGACGTCGACTTCGCGGCCGGCCGGGCGCTCGAGCCGTTCATCGAAGCGGCCGTCCGCGGCGGAGCGACGGTCGTCCAGCTCCGGGCCAAAAACCGCTCTTTCAGGGATTTCGTCGATCTCGGCCGCCGGGCCGCCGTCATCGTCAAGGGGCTGGGCGTGCCGCTGCTGATCAACGACCGTGTGGACGTCGCCCTGGCCTGCCGGGCCGAGGGCGTCCATCTCGGCCGGGAGGATGTGCCCCCGGCCGCAGCGCGCCGCGCCCTGGCCGCGGGGACGGTCATCGGCGTATCGGCCAACACGCCCGAGGAAGCCCGCGAGGCGGAGCGCCAGGGAGCCGATTACATCGGGGCGGGGCCCGTCTTCCCCACCTGTTCGAAGGCGACCGATCTTCCCATGATCGGGCTGGAGGGAGTCCGGAGGATCAAGGCGGCGGTCCGCCTTCCCGTCGTGGCCATCGGCGGGATCACGGAGGCGAACGCCGGCCAGCTCCGCCAGGCGGGAGCGGACGGCATCGCCGTCATCTCGGCCATCCTCGGCGCCGCGGACCCGGAAACGGCCGCCCGCCGTCTCAAGCTGAATTTTCGGGGGCTGGCCCCCTGAGGAGAGAATCATGATCAAGCAAAAAAGACTGGCTCTCGGCGTCATTTTCGTTCTGGCGCTGGCCCTCGTCCGCCCGTCGCCGGCCGCGGCGGCCAAGGACGACAAAGCCGACAAGGACATCCAGCGGGTCCAGGACTCCATCCGAGTTCTCGGCGAGATGATGAAGGAAGCCGACAAGAGCATCCCGCAGGACCTCCTGGCCAAGAGCGCCGGCATCGCCATCATCCCCGGGGTCATCAAGGCGGCCTACGTCATCGGCGGCCGCCACGGGAACGGCGTTCTCGTCGTCCGCGGCAAGGACGGCGGCTGGAGCAGCCCGTCCTTCATCAAGCTTACCGGCGGGAGTCTCGGCCTCCAGATCGGCGTCGAGTCGGCCGACATCCTTCTGCTGTTCATGACGCCCCGCAGCGTCGGGAACATCACCAATGGGAAATTCACGCTCGGCGCGGACGCGGGCCTGGCGGCCGGTCCGCTCGGACGCGCGGCCGAGGCCAGCACGGACGCCCAGCTCAAGGCCGAGATCTACTCCTATTCGCGGAGCCGGGGCCTGTTCGCCGGCCTGTCCCTCCAGGGCGCGTCGCTCTCGGTCGACGGCAATGCCAACGAGAGGTTCTACCAGCTGAAGGGCGTCGGAGCACAGACGATTTTCGAGGGCAAGGTCCTCCGGATCCCGGACATCGTCGCGAAGCTCAGGCAGGCCCTGGCGGAAGCCGCCGGGAAATAGCGGGCCCGAAGCGTCCCGCCGTCAGCGGCTGATGGTGATGCGGCGCTCGTCGTCCGGGCCGCCGGCCTCGAGCCGAACGCGGATGCCGTCCGGCTCGAAGGGCAGCTTCTCCGCCCACTCGACGATGACGATCCCCTCGCCCAGGAAATCCTCCCAGCCCAGGTCGAGGATGTCGGCCTCGCGCTCCAGGCGGTAGAGATCGATGTGGAAGACGCGGCGTCTCCCCTCATAGACGTTGACGAGCGTGAACGTGGGGCTGCAGACCCTGTCGATGTCGCGGACGCCGGCGCCCGCGGCGAGGCCCTTGGCGAAAACGGTCTTCCCCGCCCCGAGCCCGCCGTAAAGCAGGACGACCTCGTTTCCGGCGAAGCCCGAGGCCAGCTTTTCGGCCAAGCGGAAAGTCTCCTCCGCGGAGGCGGTGACGACCGTCTCGGTGTCCGGCCCGGGCCGGCGGCTTTTCTCCGTCATGGGCCTCAATCCTCCCCCAGGGCCGTCACGGCCCGCGGCAGCCAGCGGATGACGTCGCCCGCGGTCAGGCACTTTTCGCCGAGCCGGGCGGCCGCGAGGTCGGCGCTCATGCCGTGGACGTAAACGGCCGAGAGGATCGCGCCCAGGACGTCTTTTTCCTGGATGAGCTGGGAGGCGATCATCCCGCTCAGGACGTCGCCCGAGCCGCCCGTCGCCATGCCCGGGTTGCCCGTGGGATTGACGAAGACGCGGCCGTCCGGCGAGGCGACGAGGGTCCGGTAGCCCTTGAAAACGAGATAAACGCCGTATTTTTCGGCGAAGGCCGGGACAAGCTCCAGGCGGCGCCGGAGGACGTCGTCGCTCGAGCGGCCGACGAGACGGGCGAACTCGCCCGGGTGCGGCGTGAGCACGACCGGGCCCCGGAGCCCGCGGAGGACATCGAGCCGGGAAGACACGATGTTGAGGCCGTCGGCGTCGATGACGGCCGGGATCTTGATCCGGGGAATGAGGGACAGGACGAGCGCCGCCGTCGACGGGTGCGTCGTCAGGCCGGGGCCGAGAAGGACGCCGCTCTTGCCTTTCATGAGCTCGAGAATCCGGGGCAGGGCTTCCCGGGCGACGGTCTTTTCGGGCGTCTCGGCCAGCGGCTCCGTCATCAGCTCCATCATGGACCTGGCGATGCCGGGCAGGGCGCTCTCGGCCGTCGCCACGGTGACCAGGCCCGCCCCCATCCTGAGGGCGGCCTTGCCGGCCAGGGCCGCCGCGCCCGCTTTTCCCAGCGAGCCGCAGACGGCAAGGAGATGGCCGTAGGTCCCCTTGTGGGAGTCCTTCTTCCTTTTACGGAAAAACGGCCGGATCCTTTCCTCGCCCGTGAGCTCGAGCTTGAGCCCGGGCGCGTCGAAGAGGGCCGGGGGAATGCCGATGGCCGCCACGAAGAGGTCTCCGACGCACTCCTCGGCCGGCGGAAAGACGTGGGCGATCTTCGGCGCGGCCAGGCAGACCGTCATGTCCGCCCGGACGCAGGGCCCGATGATCTCGAAGCCGTCGGAAGAGAGTCCGGACGGGATGTCCACGGCCAGCTTGAACGCGCCCGACTTGTTGATGTCGCCGACGGCCCGGGCATAAAGCCCGTCCAGGGGCCTGAGCAGGCCGGTCCCGAAGACAGCGTCGATGATGACCGTGGCCCGGCAAACGGCTTCACGCGCCCGCCTCCAGTCCTCCGGAGTCGTGACCTCGACGACCGGGATGCCGAGCTTGAGGGCGACGGCCAGGTTGACGGCGGCGTCCCCTTTGACCTCCTGCCGCGGCGCGAGAAGGATGACCTCCGGCTTCGCCCCGGCGTTGGCCAGATGGCGCGCGGCGACGAGCCCGTCCCCGCCGTTGTTCCCCTTGCCGGCGACGATGACGATCCGCTCGTCCGCCGGACGGGGAAACCGA
>Ga0153915_10001144_pt1 | contig 24455 bp, 22 predicted proteins | sample Opewatmetagenome_2_FD_107003 | JGI IMG/M metagenome (GOLD analysis project Ga0153915, IMG submission 107003) | Freshwater wetland microbial communities from Ohio, USA - Open water 3 Core 3 Depth 3 metaG | ecosystem: Environmental > Aquatic > Freshwater > Wetlands | place: USA: Ohio, Lake Erie...
ATTAATGGGCGTCCTTTTCCTGGGTAGTATTAGCCTAACGCAGTTTATGGGCATTGTCGCTGGACCACATGAAACGATCTTGTCGGTCTTAGCACGGAAGCTCTTGGGAAGCAGCCCTTTATTTTATCTAATTCAAGTGAGTACTTTGTTAATTTTGGCTGTAGCTGCAAATACCAGTTTTGCAGATTTTCCGCGAGTCTCAGCACTTCTTGCTCATGATGGCTACTTGCCGCGCCAGCTTACCAGTATAGGCGACCGGTTGGTTTTCTCGAATGGCATTTTGGTCTTGGCTTTTATAACGGCAGGTTTGATCGTTCTCTTCAAAGGAGATTCGCATTCGCTCATCCCTTTATTTGCGATCGGTGTTTTTCTGGCTTTTACCTTCTCTCAGGCGGGGATGGTTCAGCATTGGAGGCGTGAGAAAGGTAGCCGCTGGAAGATAAAGACCTTGATTAACGGAATCGGGGCAATGGTAACCGCTGTGACTGTTTGTGTGGTTGCTTACAGCAAGTTTAGAGATGGTGCCTGGATAACTGCCATTTTGATACCTTCTCTCGTGCTCATTTTTCTCCGCATTCGTCGACATTACGCCAAAATCGCAGAGGAACTGACTCTCAAAGGTCTGCCCCCCTCACTCAAGCCTTTTCCATCGCCACGTATTATCATCCCGGTCTCCGGCGTGCACCGCGGGATTGTGTCGGCAGTCGAATATGCTCTCTCGATTTCTAAACATGTAACAGCAGTCTACGTAGAATTAGAGCCGGGGGCAGGTGAAAAAATGCGCGACACCTGGGTCCGCTGGTGGCCTGACGTAAAGCTTGTCGTTGTGCCCTCACCTTATCGCTCCGTGATTGGACCGTTGTTGGATTATTTGGATCAAACAGACCGTGAACAAAACGATGGACAGTTAGCGACCGTGATTATCCCTGAATTTATTCCCGCCAAATGGTGGCAAGGGTTGCTGCACAATCAGACCGCCTGGATGTTAAAAGCTGCTCTGCTTTATCGCCGTCGCAGGCTTGGTTTTCAACAAGCGATTATCGATATTCCTTATCACCTCAGGAAGTAATCTTGCGAATTTATTGGGGCATGGGCTATAAAATTTCTATGTAAATGCGTTTATTGATCTTGCCTTTGCTTTTGTAATCCACCACCCGGATATGTCCGACCTCAGCGGTGTTTTTGACATGGGTACCTCCATCCGCCTGTAAGTCCAGACCAACAATTTCTACCACCCGCACCCTTTGGATTCCCTCTGGCAGCAGGTTAATCTTCGTCCGGATCAAATCTGGGATCTGAAAAGCTTCTTCTCTGGGAAGGATTTCCACACGTACAGGCAGGTTTCTGGCAATTTCAAAGTTGATGGCTTCCTCGATTTTTACCACCAATTCTTTATGCATGGTTTCAAACTCAAAATCCATCCGTCCTTGCAAAGGGTCCATATCCCCACCAGTGACCGAGGCTCCGTAATCACGGAAGATGACCCCGCATAAGATATGCAAAGCGGTGTGAGTTCGCATGAGCTTATATCGATGCTCCCAATCGATCTGCCCTTCGACAGTTATACCAGGGGATGGTAGTGAACCTTCTCCCAAATAATGGAAAACATCCTCACCGATTTTTTTGCATCTTACCACGCGATATGAAATGCCCTCACCAACCAGGAAACCGGTATCGCTGGGTTGTCCGCCGCCTGCCGGATAAAAAGCGCTCCTATCCAGGATAACCGAATGACTTTCAGCATCGACGCCTGTAATCGTAGCTGTAAAGGTTTTCAGATAGCTGTCTGTTTGATATAAGAGTTCGGTCATTTGTCTCTCCATTTATTGGATCCGTGGATGATATTTTCAGATTTCCAGTATAAGAGTTTCGAATAAAAAGCGCAAGTCGCTCGCATTATTCCGTTGACATTTCTTTCATCAAGCGGTATAAGCTGTCTATAAAAAAATGAAGATCCTTTCCTTCAGCGACATTGTCAGCAATCCTGTATACAGTCCTGCCATCAAGAATAAATTTGCGGACGTGGATTTGGTATTGGATTGCGGGGATACTCCCTATTACTATCTGGAATTTGTGCTCACGGCATTGAATAAGCCAGCCTATTTCGTGCGTGGGAACCATTCCAAAATAATGGAATATGAAGGTATAAACCCGCGTGCTCATCCTCACGGAGCATTTGACTTGCACCGCAAAGTTGTCAACCATCAAGGATTGTTGCTGGCAGGAGTTGAGGGCAGCCTCCGCTACCGTCCGGGTCCATTCCAGTATACCCAAGGAGAGATGTGGCTGAATATCCTATGGCTGATACCCGGATTGATCAAGAATAAAGTCGTGAGCGGTCGATATCTGGATATTTTCGTAACGCATGCTCCACCTCTCGGAATCCATGACCAATCCGATTTGCCTCATCAAGGGATAAAAGCTTTTCAATGGTTCATCCGGGTTTTCCAACCCAGCTATCATTTCCACGGGCATATTCACACTTATCGACCGGATACACCCATGGCGACCCAGGTAGGTAAAACGCGCGTCATCAACACCTACGGATTCCGTGTGACGGAAATCTATCTCAAAGAGGAATCAGGCGATCTGTAAGAAATGCTTCGTAATTAACGGCACAGAAGAACAGGTCGACCTGAACCGCGCAAGATCTGGTCAACGACATCGTCAGTTAGCAGGTTAAATAGGGGTGAAGTGCCATATCCACCCATCAATATCAAATCGCTGTGGGTTTCCTCTGCCATCACGAGGAGAGATGGCGCAACCGGGCCTTCACATTGTGCGTACGTTGCTTGGATGCCATGCGCTTCCAGGTAATTCTGGGCATGAGATATTGCAGCGACTGTTTCTATAGCTGGATTCTTCTCGCTAATCGTTGCCACTACGAGATCCATTTTCCATTGGTCAGCAAAATAGGTCGCCACATATAGTGCTTCTTTAGCCTTGGGGCTGCCATCAAAAGCCAGCATTGCCTTTGAGAGGGGAGAAATCCGATGTGGAACGATCAGGATAGGCTGAGGGCAGCGCAGGATCAACTTACGAATGCCTGAGCCTAGTTTTTCTAAGGGCTGGGGACCTATGGGGTGGGCCAGGTTGATCACGACCAGGTCATTCCATGCGGCGCGTTCTGTGATTTTACGTGAAATTTCCCCCTTAACAACAACAAGTTTTCCAGAAAGCCCGGCTTTTTCGCACCGTTGTTTAAATTCTTCCTGAATGGCTAGTGCCTCTTTGCTGTTTTTGTGCTGTACAGACCTGGCAATATAAAGACCCCGCAGACGAGCTTCCTCGTGCTGAGCGACCGCAATCGCTTGTTCTAGGGCGAGCCAACCCTCTTTTTTTCCGTTTACAGCTACCAGAATATCACTAAAGAGGCGGTCATTCCTCCTCAACGTTAGCTGGCGCTCACGCCATGCACCTGCGCGTGGACCGGTTTCAAAGGAATCCGGCGTCAAGGTGTCCAGAACTCTTTTAGAAACGCGTTTCACGACACTGATAAGCTTCGGGCTTAATCGCTGGGATATTACTTGAGCAACCCGCCTTGGTTCAATACGGTCACCGAGCTCTCTTTCAAGAGTAGCCTGGTATTCAGCGATCCACAAGTACATGTCAGCATCGGTGCGATGGGGAAATTCTCGCGGCAAGCCCAGCTCATAGATCAATTGGATCACTGGCAAATAGACTTCGTCATACCAATGAGCAACTGCCTCCTCGTAGGAAATTTCCCGTCTTTGATCTATCCCCATATAATAACGATGCACGGAGATATGCTCTTCTATTAATTGATATTGACCTGGAGTTGTTACTGACAGATTTGCATCAGGACGAATGCGATCGAGTTGGGTATGATCTAAAAAGTCAATGTACTCTGATTTTAGGATGAGATCATTAGGATCGGTATCGGGTGTCAGAGGGACGCGGGTGGTGATCTCAGTAACATAACCCTGAATACTCTTTGTCCCCATTTCTTTGGCAACGGACACACGGTGATTGCCATCGCTTACAAAAAAGACTTCGCCAATCTGATAAGCTTCAATTGGAGGCAAACCTGCCATTAGATTTGAAGCAGCTTTGACGCCTGCCCAGCGGTTGGCATCAATGGTTTTGCGCGGGAGAAAGTCGCGTGTGAAATCCTCATAGCGATTCACGCTGCCAATGATCGCTGAGATGGGAATATCTTTAAGGATTTTGCGACCCAATACCTGGGCTCCCAGCCGCTGGCGAGTCTCGTCAAAGGAGAGTAGCGTAAAGGGTTTGCCTCGCAAACGGGCGACAATTTCCTGCATGATCGCTTTCGATCGGGCACTACGGAAATCTTCGAGAGCTGAGTGAATAAATATCAGGCGTTGTCCAGACATTCTATCTCCTCGCAATATCATACCAGAAATTTTTCAGGCAGCATGCCAAGGTTAATAGCTTCCTTCAAAGGCGGAAAATCACCCTTAGACGTCAATGGGTGTTTTGTTCAAACTTTTTTATATATTTTCAAGATAGTGCTATAATTAATTAAATTTAATGAAAGGAGGTGAGATGTATGCTTTTCGAACGCAAGGAAAAGGGTCAGGGGTTGGTCGAATATGCACTTATTATTCTTCTTATAGCAATCGCTTTACTTTTGATCACAGCTCTTTTAGGCAGCCAGCTTTCCAATACGTTCAGTTATATCATCGAAGTTTGGCCAGATTGAGGTAATACAGTATAGGGATCTATCTTAAAATTTCCTGATCTAAAACACAGGGTTCCTGAAACCCTGTGTTTTTTTGATTCCAACAATTTTTGGGTGGAATGGTATATTTATCGGTCTATGAAAAAACGGAATTAGTGTATACTTTTATGTTAGGTTATCTCAATCATTTAGACTCACATCCTGGGGAGGAATCTGGAGTTCCTGAATGAGGAACTTTGATTGGGCAGTACTTATATCTATCATTTGGGCGGGGGTGTATCTTCTATTCGTCTTTTCAGTCCGTAGACGAGAAATTGCTAACCGGATAACGCAAATCATTATGGTTTATGCTTTGCTATCCACAGTTTGGGAAACATTGTGGGTGATTTACAAGTGGGATCTATTGGGTATTTTTCAACCGAGTCTAAGTCAGTGGATAGTTTCTTTTGGAAGTATTATCCTGGCGCTGGTTTTTCTGATTTGCTCCATGCTGTTTTTGCAGGTAAACAGCGGCTTTTGGACATGGTTCGGTATCAGTGCAGGAATTGGGTGTGTGGTCTTTACCATATTTGCCAGTTTCTTCACACTTCCCGAGAGCTTGCGGGTTTTAATTTTCGGCTTGCTGGTTGTGGGATGGTTAGCAACTGTGGTCAAGAGTTGTTACATTACTTACATGGCTTTCCACCAGGCCAAGAAACCACAATACAAAAACCGGGTGGGATATTGGGGTTTTGCCTTGCTGATCACAATCCTGGGAGATTTGATCCTTCTATCGGGTGTTGTGAAAGGCATAGGAGGTACGCCGGCTACAGAATTTCCTGCAGGTGTTTGGATCATTGGAAGCACCTTGCATATGATCGGGGTTTTAATTGTAGGTTATGTTGTACTTATCCATAATGCTATTGATCTGGTATGGGGGTTCTTAAGACTGCTCAGCTATATAGCAGTGACGATTATTGGGGTTTTCTTGTTTATGCTGATCTTAGGGGTTGATCTCACAGGGATTAACATCTTACAAAGCGAAACAGTTGAGTGGGTTGTAAAAGCAGTTATCCTGGTCGTTTTAGTTGTGCCTGGCTTGAGTTGGTTATATCGTTATGCCAATCAGCTTCTCTTTGGCACAGGGGTGAATCGCGAAACCGCTGTGCGTGAATACGGGTTGAGTATTAGCAATCTTGTTGATTTAGATAGACTGGCGGAAGTAGCTTTGGAATTCCTGGATAAGACTTTCGGGGTTGAATTTAGTTTGCTGCTGATTGTTGATGAACCCCCCAAAGATGATTATTATCAGCTTTTACCCGTGGCCAATCCTCTCAAACCAGGCCAGGAGAATTGGCAATCTGGACGTATTCAGTGTTTCGGCATCCTTGCCAGACATTTTTTTGATGAGCGGAGATTTTTATCCCAGTATGATCTCGATTTCTTACCCAGATTTAAGAATAACACGCCAGAGAAAGAATGGTTGTCCAGGTTTCAAGCTGAGCTATTTGTGCCCATTTTGACGAAAGATTCCTGGATTGGGTTGTTTGTTGTAGGTCCCAAAGCAAATGGTGATCAATTTTTTGAGGATGAGATCGATCTCCTGAGCACTTTGGCAAACCAGACCGTAGCAGCCTTGCAGAATGCACGCTTGTTTTCGGACTTGCACCGGCTGAACGACGATCTAAGAAAAACTTACCAGGCGCTCGAGGAAGCCAATCAAAAACTGCGTGAGCTTGATAAGATGAAGTCAGACTTTATCGGTGTGGTTTCCCATGAAATGCGCACACCATTAGCTAACATGGGTTTGTCGCTGCAGGTGCTTGAACTTTCCGGAACCCAAAACTTAACACCTGATCAGCGTGAACAACTTCATCAAATATCGAGTGGGATAAAGACTTCGCGAAGCATGGTCGACAATTTGATTACAATGGCTGCTCTGCTAAACAACCAGACAGATCTATCCCTGGAAAAGTTCGATTTTCAAGAAGTGTTGGATTGGATTTCTCATTCCTTTGTTCAATATGCAGCAAACAAAGGTATAAAACTGAAAGTGGATAAGGTAGGTGACGCATTACTGGTCGGGGATCGTAAATTGCTCATAACGGCAATCAGTCATCTGATCGAAAATGCACTCAAATTCACGGGTCCACAGGGATCGGTGTGGGTGAGTTGCTGGACAACCACGGACGCGTTATGGTTGGATGTTAGAGATACCGGGAGGGGGATAGAAAAGGATCAGCTTGATAAAGTCTGGCAGTCCTTCACACAATTACAGACTGACGCTATGCGTCGGGGAGTAGAAGGTTTAGGATTGGGCCTTTCATTAGTAAGACTAATCGTTCTCTCCCACGGAGGTCAGGTTTTTGTGGAGAGTGAGATTGGCTCGGGCAGTGTATTCGGTTTTCGCATCCCTCTGAAAGGACCTGAATTTCCTTTGAAGGCTATACCTACCGAGCCTACCCGAAAGGAAATTCCTGGTTTGGTTTTATAAAGTGACCTATGAAAAAAACTACCTTGTCGATTATATTCCTGTTATTAATTATTTTGAGCGCATGTAAGCTGCCTGCCACAGGTGTCCCTCCGGCAACATTGTTACCGGAGGCTGCTTATACGGAAGCGGTTATGACCATCGTGGCAGGCTATACTCAAACGGCGCAAGCTCCAAAGCTTGTAAATGAGACAGCCATTCTTACACCTACGCAGACAGAAACCATACCTCCGACTGTAACCGAAGAACTAAGAAAAACGGACACTCCTACCCCTCCATCATCTCCAACTGCCACACTTTCTCAGACCCACTCCCAATCCACCGCAACCCCAACCCTGGCTGCTTCTGATCCGCGCCTTGGACTCGGAGAGCCAATTTTTAAAGATAATTTTGACAGTGCGCAAAATTGGCCTATCTATTCGGATGAGCACGTAAAAATTCTTATTGAAGATGGAAAGATGTCCATGACTGCCAAAAAACCTGATTTCTTCAATAGCTGGGTTTTAACCTGGCCTAGACCTGCCAATTTTTATCTGGAAGCCACAGCCACAATGGGAGCTTGCGGAGGGCGAGATCGTTATGGCTTGATATTTCGTGTTCCAGATGTGTCGGTGAGTGAGGGTTATTTGTATGCTTTTTCATGTAATGGTATGTATTCTATCTGGTACTGGGACGGCGAAAAAGAGACAGATCTGATCGATTGGAAAGCCAGCGAATTAATCAAACCCGGAGAAGGGAAAACGAATCGGATCGGCATCCGGGCAGATGGCAACCAGCTTGCCTTATACGCCAATGGAATTTTAATCACTACGCTGACCGACAACCGGCTGGAAATGGGATACTTTGGTACTTTTATCGGATCTGCGCAGACAGAGGATTATACGGCTACGTTTGACGAGATTGCCTATTGGGATGTCAAATAAGAAGGTTTGATTCATTGAAAGGAGAATTTCCTAAATGAAACGGGAGAATCGTTCAAGATTATTTGCTGGGATATTGTTAATCCTGGCTGGGATTTGGTTTTTGTTGGTCCAATTGATACCTGAACTGGGTAAATGGATGCAATTCGAGATTACCTGGCCTTTGATTGTCGTGGGCGTGGGGATCTTTCTGTTAATTTTTGGATTGCTGGTTAACGAACCGGGCATGGCTGTGCCAGCTTGCATTGTCGGGGGAATTGGCGGGCTTCTTTATTGGCAAAATTCCACTGGAAACTGGGGTAGCTGGGCCTATGCCTGGACACTGATACCTGGATTCGTTGGCGTAGGTATTCTCCTCTCTGGATTAATCGAAGGTAAAATCCGTGCTGCCTGGAGTTCGGCGAGCGGTTTATTATTTTTCAGCGCGCTTGCATTCCTAATTTTCGGCTCCTGGTTCGGTGGGGTACCCTTTGGAGATTATTGGCCCATTTTGGTGATCTTATTGGGCATCTGGTTGCTGATAAAATCATTATTCCGTCCAAAGAGATCGGTAATTGATCGAAACCAATAAATAGGTTCTCAACTACTATTTGTAATTCTCCGATATCTAGGATCACAAAGTTTTCCTTCAACGCAACCGATTCGTAGGGATTGCGTTATATATCAAGGAGGTCAATATGAACCGAGGCACATATTTCTGGGGCGGAATATTGGTCCTGTTTGGTGTGTTATTTCTTTTGAGCAACCTGGGATTGTTGGGAGATATTAACCTGTGGGGCGCGATTGGACCTTTGTTCTTGATTCTAATTGGTCTATGGCTCATCCTTGGAATGGTCTTCAGGCCAGGCAGTAAAGCTGAATTAGTGGAGATTCCACTGCAAGGTTTACGAACGGCGGGACTTCATATTAACCATGGTGCTGGTCGTTTAAAAATTTCATCTGGTGCGGGTATCATAAATCTACTCGAGGGATCTTTTCGGGGCGGCGTGGATTGCAAAGACCATCAACAAGGGGACCACTCCGATCTTACCTTATCCGTACCGTCTCATTTCTTTTTTTGGAGTTGGGGTTCATATGGCCTGGATTGGGACATTAAACTCAATTCCCAGGTGACTCTGGATCTGGATGTCAATTTTGGAGCTGGCGAGAGCCGCATGGATCTGAGCGATTTAGATATAAACCACCTGGTGTTGAAAACTGGCGTCAGTGGGAGTGACATCATCCTACCCAGCCGAGAAGGCATCACCTATGTGCGAATTGAATCAGGGATCTCTGGGGTAAACCTTCATGTGCCTCAGGATGTGGCTGCTCGGATAAAGACCGAAACTGGTTTAGCGGGTGTAACGATCGACAGGCAGCGCTTTCCGCGCCAGGGAGGGGTAAGCCAGTCTCCAGAATATGATTCAGCCATGCGCAAGATTGAGATTAAAATAAGCACTGGCATTGGCGCCGTTGATATTCGATAACCGGGAGGCATTCTATGAAATTGCTCAGTTCACGTATTTTCTGGGGTATTTTGCTGGTGTTAGGTGGGATTGCATTGTTATTGGAAAATCTTAATATCCTGCCGATTAGTGGGCTAATCTGGGGAATCATCTTGGGCGTGGGTGGTTTGGTTTTTCTATCAGTTTATTTTGAAAATAGATCGGTCTGGTGGCCTCTGATTCCTGGCATCACTCTTCTCTCTATATGTGCTGCAGCGTTGATTGAAAACCTTTTCCCCTCATTTAGCGAATATGTCGGCGGAGTCATTGTTTTGGGAGGAATAGGTCTGAGCTTTTTCATGGTCTACCTGGTTAGTCGAGAGAACTGGTGGGCGATCATCCCAGCCGGGGTTCTGGTAACATTGGGTATCATTTCGGTTGTGGAAGCCGGTAATTTGAATATCGATACAGGCGGGTATTTCTTCATCGGCATCGGCTTAACTTTTTTACTGTTGGCAATCTTACCTACTCCTCATGGACAGATGAAATGGGCGGTCATTCCGGCTTTAGTTCTACTGGTGATGGGAGTATTGATCACCGCAACAGCGCAGAATATTTTGATTTATGTCTGGCCTTTGTTGGTTATCTTTGGGGGCGGGTATTTGATTTTTAAAGCATTAGTTTCCAGTAGATCTCAGAGGTAATGTAAAATGAGCGCGCAAAATCCGAAAAAGAAAACGCATTTCCGGGGCAGCTTGTTCTGGCCATTGGTTTTGATTGTGATCGGTGTGGTGTTCTTGTTGAACAATCTCGGCTCATTAACAACAAGCGCCTGGGATACGATCTTGCTCTGCTGGCCCTTACTCCTTGTAATCGCTGGTTTAGATAGCCTGCTGCGCAGAGATGGGGCAGCTGTACCGACCTTCTTTATTGGGTTGGGAGTGGTTTTATTATTGAGCAATTTCGGCCAATTAGCCTGGAGTGCCTGGGCGGTTCTTTGGGGTATCTGGCCTGTCTTCCTGGTGGCAATTGGTCTGGATATTATGTTCGGGCGGCGCTCAATTTGGATGGGTTTACTGGCAGGTGTGTTGGTAACTGCTATCCTGGTTGGAATACTTTGGTATTTTGGGACAAACCTTGCCGGTGCAAAGCTAGCTGTGGAAAACATTGAGCAGCCTCTCAATGGGGTTAAACAGGCTGAAGTTTCTATTCAGCCTATCATTGGAGACTTATCGCTAACTTCCCTGGAAGATTCCAACAATCTTATCGAGGGAAAAGTAAAGCGCATGAAAGGTGAGAATATCCTGCAAAATTACACGGAACAGAATGGAGCAGGTATTTTTGATCTTTCGAGTTCAGGAGGAACGATCATTTACCCAACCAGCCCTGGCAGTGAACCCTCCTGGGACCTAAGTTTGACCACGCAGGTCCCTCTTAATCTCGATGTAAAAATGATTATTGGGAAATCATCGGTGGAAGCTCAAAATATGAAGCTGAGCAGCCTGTCCACATCGTTGGTGATTGGTGAGACGGTTGTTTATCTACCCACAAAAGGTACTTTCGATGCAAAAATAGAGGGTGTCATTGGCAGTATTACGATTCACGTGCCTGAGTCTATGGGGGTACAGATCAATTCTGATGTTGGTTTGTTGAATGTTCAGGTGCCGTCTGGCTATATCTCCGGGGAGGGCATATATTCTTCACCGGGTTTTGCTGGAGCAGAAAATCGCGTAACGATAGATGTGAGCCAGGTGATTGGCAAAGTGCAGATTGTAAACAAATAGCATTTTCTTATATTTTTTCCCCTTCCCAGCGGGAATGGGGCAGGGGGACCGGTGAAAGGAAAGTCAGTCTTTGAAATATAAGTCACCCTGAAAGGTTAAATTCAGGGTGACTTATGTTTCAGCCAGAAACCTTTTAGCTAAGCGCTTTGCGTACCACTTCAAGCTGCCCGGCGCTGCCTAGTTTCTCGTTCTTACCTTCGATGAACTTGGCGTATTCTTTCATAAAAATCTTACCTGGATCACGCAGATCAAACTTCTCTGGCTTTTCCAGGAAGAATTCGCGATGCACGCGCGTCCAAACCAAACGACCATCTGTGTCAATGTTGACTTTGGTTACGCCCAGTTCTGCTGCATGCTTGAATTGGTCGGCATCCACACCTTTGGCACCCGCCAGGTTGCCTCCTGCAGCATTGATCCGCGCTACCTCTTCCTGAGGAACGGAAGAGCTGCCATGCATAACCAGGGGAAAACCTGGCAAACGCTTCTGAATTTCTTCCAATACATCAAAATGAAGACCCTGACCACCGGAAAACTTGAACGCTCCGTGGCTGGTACCGATCGCACAAGCCAATGAGTCGCAACCGGTGCGCTTGACGAATTCCTTTGCCTGGTCCGGGTTCGTCAGCTTGGCTGAACCTTCATCTACCTTAACATGCTCTTCCACACCCCCTAATTGACCTAACTCAGCCTCAACCACGATACCTTTGGCATGAGCAGCATCCACAACGCGCTTAGTAACGGCAATATTCGTTTCGAAATCCTCATGGCTGGCATCGATCATCACAGAGCTATAAAATCCGCTGTTGATGCAGTCGTAGCATGTATCTTCGTCACCATGGTCCAGATGAACCGCAAAAATCGCATTTGGGAATACTTCGTCAGCACTGAGGATTAAGCCTTCCAACATCTTTTTATGGGTATAGCTGCGAGCACCTTTGCTGATTTGGATGATAAAAGGTGCCTGGCTTTCGATGCATCCCTGGAAAAGCCCCATGGCCTGCTCCAGGTTATTGATGTTGTAAGCACCAATGGCATACTTTCCATAAGCTAGCTGAAACAATTTCTTCGTTGTGACAATCATGTTCTACTCCTTCTAGAATTTTAATCAGACAGATTAATCCAATCGCCTGTGTAAGCGTAAAGGTATAAACCCCAGGGCAATATTATAATCCAGAACCTTAAAATACAAGGAAAGCATGGAGGGCGCAACTTTTAGATAAGAATTTCGTATTCATTTTTGGATACCAGCTATAAAAGCTACAATCCGGTTGCCAAGGTGCTCAACACAGGCTATAATTTTAAAACAAATTTAAATATGATTATGATAAGGTTTTCAGGAGGAAACCATGACTGATTACAAAGATCAAATCTTCAATGCGGTTTCGGGAGATAAAGATTTTTTCAAGAAAATCCTAAGCTATATTCCGGGCTTCAAGGGTTACGTGGAGCGGCAAGCCCGGCGCGACTCGGATAAATTGCTGCGCGTAACGATCTTCAATCGCTTTCGTGAGCTGGAAGGGCGAGTTTCATCCTTGCAACGTGATTTTATAAACCATGGTGAGCTGGCTTATGTGGACGATTTGGAAGCTGCCGCAATCAAATTGCGCACTTTCGCTGACCGGGTTAAGACGGCACCGCGCGGCTATTCAAGCCTTTTCGCAGCAGTGAAAATTAACGAGGATGAGCTGGCTAAATTATATGAATTTGACTCCAATCTTTTAGCTTCATCGGATGAGGTGGGAAGGGCGATCGACAATGTTCAGGCTTCGGTCGGAACCGATGGACTACCAGCCGCGATCCGCAATTTAGAGGCTGTCTCACAGCAATGTGTTGATGCTTACAACCGGCGAGAGGAAGTCGTTGTCGCCTGATAGAAAGGATGAATATTCGATCCTTTCGATTGTGAGAAATAGATCATTTTTTGCTTACTTGGAATAGGAGAATGAGCAATGGCAAGAATTTTTGATGTCGTTGAATACCCAAATGAGATGCGCGATGAAATTGTGCATCGTTTTCCCGAGTCGGGACCAGGCGATTTCAGGATCGGATCCCAGGTGATTGTGCGTGAATCACAGACTGCGGTGTTCTTCCGCGATGGAAATGCGCTGGATGTGTTTGCTCCAGGGCGGCACACGATTGTTACAGCAAACATTCCGCTGCTCATCGATAAGATCGGTCAGGCGCTTTTTAATGATCGGACACCCTTCCCAGCCGAAGTGTACTTTGTCTCCATGCGCGAGTTCACTGACCAAAAGTGGGGCACCCCTCAGCCGATCATTGTGCGTAACCCAGGAATGGGCCTGGGAGTAGCTCTTCTACAGGGCTTTGGAACGTTCAGCTTCCAGGTTAAAGACCCTCAGCAATTTGTAACACAAGTAGTTGGCGCACAGGGTATGCTGCGGACAGAGGATATCGAAGCTCGTTTTCGTTCAATGTTGCTCTCGAAGCTGCAGGATTTGTTGGGTGAGACAGCGGCTAAATCCAGCGTTCCAGAGCTGATTGGTCTGACGAATGAGCTTGGTGCAGGTGTACGCGCCATGACGCAAGATGATTTTGCTGCAATTGGTTTGACTTTGAAGACTTTCTACATTGAGAACCTCAAGCCTTCCAGCAAATCAGCGGAAGAACTGCGGGCGATGGGTATGTTGGATATGCAAACCTATACCCAACTCCAGGCTGCCGATGCGTTGCGTGATGCAGCTCAGAATCCCAGCGGGGGTGCAGGCTTGACAGCTGGGATTGGTGCTGGTGTGGGAATTGGTGGTGTAATGTCCTCAGCTTTGCAAGGCATGACGGGCGCCGGTGCAGCAGGGGGACAGAAACAACCCTCCGGTGGTGGAACTCCAACTGGCGATTTACCTTCCGTGATGACCCCGGCTGAGGCGGCAGCAGTTTTGAAAGTCTCTGAAGAAGATGTCATTGCAGCCATCACTTCCGGTGATCTCAAGGCACGCAAGTTGGGCAATGCTTACCGGATAAGCAAAGAAGCGCTCGAAGCATTCCTGAAGGGTTAATTATCTCTCTTTAATACCAACAGCGTGGGCATCTCCCACGCTGTTGTGATTTTTGATTCCTGTTTTAGACGGATTTTCGAGCAAGTTAAGATTCAGAACTGGCTGGCACACCCGGCAGAACATCTTGAATGGTCTGGAGTAATAACGGGGGGAGAGGTTTTTCCTTGGATTTCTTCCGGATAAGCTCTTTAAGCTTCTTGGCTGGGGTTACCAAAATAGGTGCGTCCTTTATATCAATTTCAGCTTTCTCGTTCGTAAATACCATTACCCCCTGGAAGTCTGGCAGCTCTTGATCTGGAAGTCTCTTCTTCAAATAGCGTCGTAGTGCATCCATCTCACCTTCTAATTCCAGATCAGGTCGGCCTAATCCTTCCTGAGCAAAGACTCGTAGATAGCGTTGTAAAACCCCACCGCCTCTTTGTTTGAAGCGTCCTTTTTCGTAGGTGATCTTACCTACCTGGTGGCGCGGTAAAATGACCCAAATCCCACTTGGACCAATCAGCAGGTGAGAGGTCGCGGCCATATAATGGTAAAGGGTATGCTTGTCGTCCATCCCTTTTAGGGCGCTGTCGAGATGTTCATCGGGTCGAGGGCGTCTTCCCCAACGGTTGCCAAAGAAAATGCCCACCTGCGAAAGCGAGAATCCGACTAATAATGCCACCCAAGCCAGACTGATCTTGTCTGGATATCGGAACGAGATGAACATTCCTCCTGCCAGTATAGCCAGACCTCCCAGACTGGCAACCTGTCCAAGTATGCTGTTAAAGCGGATTTTTTTCTCGTCTTTTACGATTTTCATTCAAACTCCTCATTAGGGTATTTATGTGAACTTCTTAAGAACCAGACAAGCGTTTTGTCCTCCTAAACCAAAGGAGTTAGAAAGAGACACATTCACGTTTGCCTGGCGCGCCTGGTTTGGTACATAATCCAGATCGCATTCTGGATCCGGATATTCATAATTGATGGTCGGATGGAGCATGCCATGATAGATTGACAATGCACAAACCATAGCTTCCAGCGCTCCAGAAGCACCCATAGCATGACCGATCATGGACTTTGTAGAATTGATGGCTAATTCGTAGGCATGCTCACCAAATATATCTTTGATGGCTTTCGTTTCGGCGATATCATTCAGCGGCGTCGAGCTTCCATGGGCATTGATATAATCTACATCCTTTGGCTGCAAGCCGGCATCTTCCAACGCCCAACGCATGGCGCGTTTAGGCCCAGCAGCTTCGGGGTCGGGGGCTGCGACATGGTATCCATCGGCTGAAGTGGCGTGCCCAGCCACCTCAGCATAAATCCTGGCTCCGCGCTTTTGGGCATGCTCCAGGTCCTCCAGGATCAATGTACCTGCTCCTTCTGAAAATACAAAGCCCTCTCGTTTGGCATCAAATGGCCGCGAGGCCGCCTGGGGATTATCGTTATAATTGACCGGCAAAGCGCGCATAGCTGAGAACCCGCCAATGGCATAATCTCGGATCAAAGCTTCGACTCCACCAGCTACAACGATATCAGCGACACCACGCCGGATATATTCAGCGGCTTCACCCACTGCCTGCGTACCTGTCGCGCAGGCGGTGGTAATCGTGCAGCTCGGTCCAAAGCACCGAAACTGGCGCGAAATCATGAACGCAGGCAAATTTGGAATTCCAGAGGGAATGACAAATGGATTGACACGATCTACACCATGCAGACGGAGGGTGGCAATCCCTTCATCAAATCTTTCGTACCCCCCAATGGCGGTGCCGTAAACTACGCCAGCCCGTTCTGGCTCGGGCATGCTGTTGGGTAGTCCGGCATCAGCCACAGCATAGATGGAGGCAGCCAGGGCGATCTGGGCAGCGCGAGAGATACGACGAGCTTCTTTGCGATCCATATATTCCCCAGGATCAAACTCGGGAATTTCACCTGCAATCTGGCAGGGCATATTGGAGGCATCGAACTGCGTGATGCGGCGGATTCCCGATTTCCCTTGCAGTAGATTTTCCCAGAATAAATGCGCGGTAGGTCCAAGAACCGTGATTGCCCCCAAGCCAGTGATAACAACTCTATTACGCTTCATTCGATTTCCTTTACTTGGGATAATTTTTCCTGTATAGCAGCCCGCAAGGCAACCAGCAAATCTGCATCAACCGCTTGCCGTGCGATGCGAATTGCATTGACCAAGGCGCGTGCGTCTGAGCGACCGTGACCAACAAAGACCAACCCATCAATACCCAGCAGGGGAGCGGCTCCCACCTCGGCTGGGTCCATCATTTTCTTCAACACACCGAAAGCAGGCTTAGATAACAAGGCACCGATCTTGGTCTGCAAGCTGCCCATCAATTCCTGGCGCAAGACATCGACTAATAATTTTGCCACGGCTTCCGATGACTTTAAAAGCACATTTCCGGTGAATCCGTCTGTAATGACTACATCCGCCATACCGCCGAACAATTCTTTGCCTTCTACATTCCCAATGAAATTCAACCCACTGTTAGCCAATAGCGGATATGTTTCTTTAACCAGCATATTCCCTTTGCCGGCCTCTTCGCCATTCGATAGCAAACCTACCCTTGGTGAGGTTACTCCCAACACCTTCTGAGCATAAATGGACCCCATGATTGCGAATTGGAGCAGGTACTCAGGCTTACATTCGGCATTCGCGCCGATATCTGAAACGGCACAGTACCCTCCTTTGACAGGGAAGAGCGCTGTTAGGGCTGGTCGTTTTACCCCTCGGATGCGTCCCAGGGTAAATAAAGCGGTAGCCATGGCGCCCCCGGTGTTCCCGGCAGTCACGAATGCATCGCCATCTCCAGACTTGATCAATTCCATCCCGATTGCCATCGAATTTTGCGCCTTTCGCCGTGCATTTTCGGCTGGCTTATCCGTCATTTCAATCACTTCAGGAGCATGAATGACGCGCACATTGCCTGGATTCCCAATGGCGGTTTTTAATCCTTCTCGAAGCACGTCTGCTGGTCCTACCAAAGAAATTTCATCCCCGAATGTCAGGCTGGCCTCTATGGCTGCCTGAATTTCGGGTTTGGGATGGGTGTCGCTCCCCATCGCGTCCAAAATGATGCGCATGTCTGGCTCCTTATCACGAATATTGACAATCGCTAAGAGGCGATTATAATACCACTACCTTTGCGCTGGTGCTGGAACTGGCAGACAGGCATGGTTGAGGGCCATGTGCCGCAAGGCGTGTGGGTTCAACTCCCACCCAGCGCACTAGACACATTGAATGCTTCATCAAAAAAAGAGGCATTTTTTGATAACGTCTGAGTAATCAATTTCTTGACACCCGGTGAAACAAAATTATAACCCTTTTTGACCGTGAGACAATGCTGGATTGACCCGCATGTGAAATTGTGAGCCATATGATCAATGGATCGTACTCCAGCGTATCCACAAGCCGCCCGGAGCGGCTTTTCACTTTTTTTAAGGAGGTGAAACTGAAGAAACGATAACGATTATTCTGGTGTATTGTGCAAAATATCAAAATTATTTTCGGAGGAGAAAATGAAACGAAGTTTGTTTTTGGTTTTGGTAATCCTGGTCGTAGCCAGCCTGTTCCTTTCGGCCTGTGGAACTAGTTCACAGAAAATCCGCGTTGCGACAGATGCCACCTGGCCACCTTTTGAGTCGGTTGATGAGCAAACCAAGCAGATCGTAGGTTTTGACATTGACCTGATGGATGCCATTGCAAAAGCAGGAGGCTTTCAAGTGGAGTATGTCAATGTTCCGTGGGATTCGCTCCTGGCAGGCATGGCTCAGTGCCAGTACGACGCCTCGATCTCTGCCATGACGATCACTGAGGAACGCAAGCAGAGCTTCTCTTTCTCTGACCCATACTTCGAAGCCGGTCAAATTGTGTCTGTGCAGATCGGTAATACCGATATAACTGGCATGGACAGTCTTTCTGGCAAGCGCGTGGGCGTTCAGAACGGCACCACAGGCGATATTGAAGTCCAAAAAATGGCAAATGTCGTACGTACCCCTTATGACGATATTGCCCTGGCATTTCAAGATTTGATGAACGGACAAGTTGACGCTGTAGTGGCGGACAATCCCCTGGCGTTGGGTTATGTAGGGAAGAATGCCGATAAACTTAAGACTGTTGGCAGTGTTTTTACAGACGAGTTCTATGGTGTAGCCGTCTGCAAAACGAATGCTGACCTGCTCGATAAGATCAACAAAGGTCTGGCAAAAGTCAAAGCCGACGGCGTGATTGAACAGTTGACCAAAAAATGGATTACGACTGGTAATTAAGCGCTTAGGTCGTTGATAATCTGCGAGGCTTCGCTGTTGAAGCCTCGCAGAAATATAAAGACGAGGGGCTATGGATAAGAATCCTTTTCCCACTGTTGGCCCAAAAGAGATATCTAAAATCCCTGGTGCAGAACCACACTCCCGCCTGGACCCCTGGTGGTGGCTGGTTGCTTTGGTGGTTGTTTCCGTCATTGCACTTGTGTTTATTCAACCTGATCCTTTTAGACGGATCCTGGTGTTTGTCTCTGACGGGATCGGTGTTTCAATTCTGGTTACAGTCATCACGTTTATCGTCGTTCTGATCATTGGACTGATTGGCGGATTAGGCAGGCTTTCCCATAACCGGATTGTCTTTGGACTCTTCACGCTGTATGTGGAGGTAATTCGCGGGATTCCATTATTAGTCCAATTAATCTGGTGGTATTATGCCTTTCCCATCATTCTTCAACAGGCTGGAATTGAGATCTCAGTTTTGATTCCAAGAGACATATTCGCCGTATCTATGGCGGTCCTTGGGTTAGCGGTTTGTTACGGAGCCTACATGAGTGAGATCTACCGGGCTGGCATTCAAAGCATTCCCAAAGGACAAATGGAAGCTGCGCGCAGCCTGGGTATGACTTATTTCCAGGCGATGCGACATGTGATCTTGCCGCAGGCAGTGCGGATCATCCTGCCACCTGTAGGGAACGAGTTCATTGCTCTGTTGAAGGACTCATCTCTGGTGAGCGCTGTGGCTGTTGCAGACCTTACCCGGCGCGGGCGTGAATTTATGGCGATGTCGTTTCTACCCCTGCAAACCTGGATCATGGTCGCCTTGTTATACCTGGTGATGACCTTATTCGCAGCCCGGATTGTCGGTTGGATAGAAAAGAAAACCAAGTTCGAAAGGTGATATCAATGTCTGAACCGATTATCCAGATCAAGAATGTTACGAAACACTTCGGCAGCGTAGAAGCTTTGCGCGGCGTCAGCCTGGATGTGAATAAAGGCGAGGTGGTAGTGATTATTGGCCCATCGGGGTCCGGAAAGTCAACCCTCTTGCGTTGCATAAACCGCCTGGAGGAATATGATTCGGGTCAGATCATTGTCGATGGCATACCCCTGGATACCGCCCAGAATATCAACGCTGTGCGCAGAGAAGTGGGAATGGTTTTCCAATCCTTCAATTTGTTTGCGCATATGACTGTCTTGGAGAACATCATGCTGGCACAGCGCGTAGTGCGCAATCGCTCTCGTCAAGAGGCAGAAAATATTGCCCAAGAGCTGCTTAGAAAAGTGGGCATTCCAGATAAAGCCCAAGCTTATCCGATCCAAATATCGGGCGGGCAGCAGCAGCGTGTGGCGATTGCACGTGCCCTGGCGATGAATCCAAAGATCATGCTATTCGATGAGCCTACCAGCGCTCTGGATCCAGAGATGATTAAAGAAGTCTTGGATGTGATGCTTGATCTGGCTCGGGAGGGCATGACGATGGTGGTGGTTTCCCACGAAATGGGCTTTGCCCGTGCGGCTGCCAGGCGAGCTCTCCTGATGGACGAGGGGCAAATTATTGAGGAAGCTTCCCCGGAGGTTTTGTTCTCAAATCCGTCTCATGAACGTACCAAAGCTTTCTTAAGCAAGGTGTTACATTAAAATGGCTATATTTCCTACTTCAGAGTGGTTTGCTGCACTTAAGGAAAAGCTTAACTCCGATGCTCATTATGCCCAGGTTGCCAGGAACTGGGAAGGCGATATACGGTTCGTTATTGATCCGGGAGGTTCGTTAACGGAACAGTTGCTCATTTACCTGGACTTATGGCATGGCAAATGCAGGGATGCTTTTATAGAACCTGACCAATCGGAAAGGAAAGCCGCTTTTGTATTTAAGGCTCCGTATGATCAATTTATCCGAGTGCTCTTGGGCGAAATCGACCCGATGCAAGCGATGCTGACCCGTAAATTGGGTGTAACGGGTAGTATGGTGGTGATGATGCGCAATATCCCCACTGTTCTAGATTTTGTGAGGTGCTGTAAAGAAGTGACTACCGGTACTTTATGAGGGATGGATATGAAACCAGAAGATATCGAGAAGGTGAATCAGGACTGGGTTAAAGAATTTTTAGGTAAGAAACATTTAGCCCGGTTGGCAACAGCCAATCCAAAGACTGCTCAACCACATGTCACCCCAGTATGGTTTGATTGGGATGGTGAATGTGTCTATATCAGTGCTTTCATCTCAACTCGCAAAGCAAAAGAAGTCACGCGAAATTCGCGTATTTCGGTTTTGGTTGATATTGCGGAGCAAGATGGGCCGACCCGAGCAGTTTTGTTTGAGGGTAAAGCGGAAGTGTTGGATGATCCCGAACAGGTTGCCCCTCTGGCGCGACGCATTTATACCAAGTATGTTGGTCCGGATGGAGTTCAAGCTCCGGATGTCGCTTCTTGGATTGTCGATCCGGAAAATAGGATCATTAAGCTAGCGCCAGAGCACGTTTATATTTGGGGATGGTAACTGAAATTTTTCAGCCGCAGCCTGGAAAGGCAAGTTATTCTCTGTCTCCCCAGGCTGTTTTTATTTTAAAGCCTCTTCCATGATCTTCTGAATCCTTCCGATCATACTGGCAGGGTCCTGGTGCAAGCCTTCGATGAGCAGAGCATCGTCAAAGATTTGCTCAATGACCAGGGTCCTACGAGGGTCGTCTTGTGGCAACTTGTTCAATTTTGAGATGATGGGGTGATGAGGGTTCAGCTCCAAAATCTTCTTGGGGATTTGAAAATCTTCTTTGAGAAAACGATAAACGCGCTGCATTTCTTGGGTGGGGGAGCCTTCAGGGTCCACTAATCTGGAAGGTGAATCGATCAATCTGTCCGTAATACGCACGTCGATCACTCGTTCTGCGAGTTGGGCTTTAAATTGATCGATCAGAGTGACCCATTCTTCAGGCGAAACAGCTTCTTCCGGCTCATCGGATGTTTCACCCGAGGGCGGCAACTTGAGGTCTGCATTTGCTATGTTGGTCAGGGGGTGACTCTGAAACTCTTTTAACCGGACCAGCATAAACGAATCAAGCGGATCGGTAAGCAAGATAACCTCATACTCGTGTTTTCGAACAATATCCAGGTGTGGACTATAAAGGATGGATCGCTCATCATCTCCAAGGATGTAGTAAATGGCTGGCTGATCTGTTTTCATGCGTTTCACATAGTCATCCAGGGATGAGAGCTTGTCAGGTTGGGTCGAGGTATGGAATCGGAGTAAAGGATAGAGCGATTCGGGTTCGGTCTGTTCAATGGCAACGCCCTGCTTGATGTAGCGCCCAAAATTTTTCCAAAACTTCGTGTATGCTTCTGCATCGTCGCCAGCCAATTTTTCCAGCATATCGACCACTTTCCCAGTCACCAATTTCTTGAGCTGCGCCATGGTCTTAGTAGATTGGATCGACTCGCGGGAAACATTCAGAGGTAAGTCTTCTGAGTCGACGACACCCTGGATAAAGTTGAGGTATTCGGGCAAGAGGTCTTTGCAGTATTCCTGAATGAGCACTTTACGAGCATAGAGTTTCAGACCATTTTCTCTACGCAGGGAAAACATGTTGTGCTCGGGTGATGCCGGGCAGTAAAGGATGGCATAGAGCTGAACGGGAGCGTCGACATTCATATGCGCATAGGTGAGAGGGCTTTCGAAATCTAAAGTGAACTGCTGGTAGAACTCATCGTAATCTTTTTTCTCCATTTGCCTGGGCGCCTGCCTCCAGATGGCAGTGCGCTTATTAATCTGTTCTTTCTTGTCGCCCAAATAAATGGGGTAGGGGATAAAATCCGAATGCCGGTGGACAATTTCGCGCAGGCGGATTTCTTTCGCATATTCGGCTGCGTCTTCTTTGAGCTTGATGATTACGGTTGTGCCTCGATCGGCTTTTTCTGCAGGCTCTACATTAAAAGTATCAGAGCCAGTACAGAACCAGGCTGCTGGTTGGGAATCCAATTTTATAGAACGAGATATCACCTTGACCGACTCTGCCACCATAAAAACAGAATAAAACCCTACTCCAAACTGTCCGATCAGGTCAGACAATTTAGCATTTTTTTCTGTGCTTTTTTGAGAAGCCTCGATGAAAGCCCGCGCACCTGAATGGGCAATCGTGCCTAAGTTTTCTATTAGCTCAGCTTCGGTCATGCCGTCGCCGGTATCGGTGATGGTTAAGGTTCTGTCGTTCTCATTGGCAGTGATCCAGATTCCCAATTCTGCTTCGGGGTTTAAGACTTCTCTGTCAGTAAGGAATTTAAAATCGAAGCGGGTCAGGGCGTCGGATGCGTTAGAAATCAGCTCTCGCAGGAATATTTCGCGTTCTGTATACAGCGAATGGATGAGGATATCCAAAAGCTGGCGAGTTTCCGCTTTAAATGGGATTGCCTGAGCTGGCTCGGAAGAGGAAAGATTCTGGTCGCTCATGAGTACTCCTTCGTTATATCAGATTTATTTTACTAGTTTGGACCTGCAGAGGCTAGTAATTCTCTTCATATCTTTTGAAATGAATTGGTCGATCAATTCTTGTGGAAAGCCTTTGGCTAACATGAAGCCCTGGATATAATCGCAGCCTAATCTTCTGAGCTGGTCAAATTGCTCCTGGCTTTCCACACCCTCAGCCACCGTTTCCATATTTAAGTCTTGTGCCAACCGGATGATGGTTTGAACGATCCGCATTCCGTCCGCACGCCCTACAGAACCGCTGATGAAGGAGCGGTCGATTTTTATAGCATTGAGTGGCAATTGGTGTAAATATACAAGAGAGGAGTATCCGGTACCGAAATCATCAACATCAATCTGGACTCCCAGGTTACGCAGATGCTTGAGAGCTGCGATTCCATACTCGGCATTTTCCATCAAGTTGCTTTCTGTGATCTCTAAACGCAGGTATTGAGGTTCCAGTGTAGTGTCTTTGAGAATATATTCAACCTGGTTTGCCAGGTTGGGTTGAGAAAATTGCTTGCTCGATAGATTCACGCTGACCGATGCCTCTTTCAGCGAGGGTTGTGTTTTATGCCAGGTTTTTAGCTGCTGGCAAGCCTCAGCCAGGATCCATTCACCTAAGGGGATGATTAAACCGGTCTCTTCAGCGAAGGGGATAAATTCATCTGGGGCGATCAAACCTCGCTTCGGGTGCTGCCAGCGTACCAGAGCCTCAAAGCCAGTGATCTTACCTTTCTTCAAATCAAGGATCGGTTGATAATATAAGATTAGCTCTTTCCGTTCGATGGCTTGACGAATATCGGTCTCTAATTCCAGGTGAGCAACCACGTCCGCACGCATCATGCTGCTAAACATTGCATAGCGGCCTCTGCCCTGGGATTTAGCGCGGTACATCGCTATATCTGCATCTCTCAAAATGTCTTCTGGCTTGTCATAAGATAACGAGCCAAGAACCACGCCAATGCTCGTGGTAATAATTACTTTCTGACCTAAAAGATTAAAAGGCACCGTCATCTCTTCGAGCAAACGCTCAGCAACCTGGGTGACATCGCTGACATTGTTGATATCTTCAAGCAAAATGATGAACTCATCTCCACCAATTCGAGCGATGGTATCTGCAGTTCGCAAACAGGATTCTAACCTTCCTGAAGCTGCAATCAATAAGTGGTCGCCAACGGCATGACCCAGACTGTCATTGACCATCGCAAAGCGATCGAAATCGAGCATGAGGACGGCAAACAGAGCATTCGGATGGCGTCGGGCACGTTCCATCGCCCGACCTAAACGATCCAGGAATAAAGCCCGGTTAGGTAAGCCAGTCAACGTGTCGTGCAATGCATTATGTAATAACTGCGACTCGGCATATTTGCGATCAGATATATCAGTTGATACACCCAAAACCTGCACTTCGCCTGTTTCACCAGCCAGGAGGGGGCGTTTCACCGTCTGTAAATATCGCACCTTCCC
>Ga0153915_10001145_pt1 | contig 24447 bp, 16 predicted proteins | sample Opewatmetagenome_2_FD_107003 | JGI IMG/M metagenome (GOLD analysis project Ga0153915, IMG submission 107003) | Freshwater wetland microbial communities from Ohio, USA - Open water 3 Core 3 Depth 3 metaG | ecosystem: Environmental > Aquatic > Freshwater > Wetlands | place: USA: Ohio, Lake Erie...
TGCCCTTGATGTCCCACAGCGCCATGTCGATTCCGCTCATGGCATTGAAGAGAACCGGGCCGTTTCTCCAGTACGAACTGACGTATGATGACTGCCAGATGTCCTCGATCTCATCGGGGTCTCGACCGATAAGAAACGGCTTCAGGTACTGGTCGACTGCGGTCTGCACAACCCCAGCCCTCTGCGTGAATGTCGCGCAGCCAAGGCCGTAGAGGCCGGGTTCGCTGGTCAGAACCTTGACGACCACCAGGCGTATGCCGTTGGGCGCAGTCAGGATGGTCTTGATGTCGGTGATCTTCAAGCGCGGCAGGCCGCGAGGAGGCTGCTGAGCCCCCCGGGCATCCGGTGATGTCGTGAGTGACTGATTCAGCAGCAACGAGGAACCGCCCAGAGCGGCGCCGGCCCAGATGTGTTTCAGAAGATTTCGCCTTTGCATGAACCCTCCCGCGATTTGGGTTGGTGAAGAGGTTTTCCCTTTATAGATTGACGCTGAACGGCGGACGAAGGATGATTGCCCCACGTGAAGGGCCTTGCGGACACGCCGCGTGGCGATTTCCCTGTGGCCGATCGTCCGGATCGGGCCGGTTTCCTGCGCGAAAGCATGTGCCGGCCTCCGGTTGCGATTTTAACGCGATCTTCGCTAAGAGTGGATCTGCGATTGATAACTTGCCGTGCCTGAGTCATCGCGAGGAGAAAGAAACATGAGAAGAGCCCGTCAGAATGCATTTCTTCCTGCCCTGGTCTTCTGTCTTGTCTCCACCAGTTATGCCCAATTGGGAATGTTCTCGAAAGAGCAGCGGGTAGAGCTGACGCGCGACTGGAGCGGAGATCGCTATCCCGATGGTCGGCCGAAGGTCCCGGACGAGCTGCTTCACCGCATGCAAAACGTCACCGCCGAGGAGGCCTGGGGCGTGCTGCAGGGTGCCGGGTACATCAACCAGTTCGAGGGCAACTGGAAGGTCATTAATCCCGGCGAGCGCCTTGTGGGACGGGTGGTCACGGCGGTGTTCATGCCGTTACGGCCGGACGTGAACGCGGTCATAAGTGACTCCGGGAAGAAGGAAGGCCGCTCGCAGAGAGGGGGGCAGAATTCCTGGGTTATAGACATACTGCAGCCGAATGACGTACTGGTAGTGGACTTGTTTGGAAAGATCAAGGACGGCACCTTCGCGGGCGATAACCTTGCGACTTCGATATTTTCTAAGACAGGCACGGGTCTGATTGTGGACGGCAGCGTGCGCGACGTTTCCGGCATCTCCGAGATAAAGGGTTTCCGTTGCTACGTCCGGGGGTTCGATCCTTCGGCCCTCAAGGATGTCACCCTGATGGGCATCAACGTGCCCATTCGTATAGGAGCAGTCACCGTACTTCCCGGTGACGTGGTGGTAAGTGACCCCGAGGGGATCACATTTGTTCCTTCGCATCTTGCAGAAAAAGTGGCTGACCATTCCGAGCTGACACAGTTACAGGACAGATGGGGACACCAGATGCTCCGCGAAGGCAAGTACACGCCGGGCCAAATCGACAGCCGCTGGACCAGGGAAATGGTCGAGGAATTCAACGCCTGGGCGGAGAAACAGGGAGCGAAGGTACGCAGGCAGATCCCGTAGCATGCCGGTCGCGGGATGCGATGACGTTGTTGCAGCGCCTGTTTGTGCCAGGACTGCCCTCATCAAAAGCAGTGCCCATCGCGCCGGACCTTGTTGGCGGGATCGAGTAAATGGAGGCGGGTGATGCTTATTCGGCTGATGTTGGCGGCCTTTGTGCTAGCCGCTTCTCCCATCGCCGCGCAGGAAAGCGGGTTGAGTGCCAAGTATTCCCAAAGGCTCGAAAAGATCCTCTCCGAAAACATCGCCCCCTTCTGGCTCGCAAAGAGCCTGGACCGGGAAAACGGTGGGTACATCATCAACTCCGGACCCGCGGGCGAACCAAGCGGGACCGGTACCAAGGCGCTTGTGGCTCAGGCCAGGATGGTCTGGTATTTCGCACGCATGGCGCGGGCGGGCAGGGATGTGCAACAAAACCTTGCTGCCGCTGAGATCGGGTACCGATTTCTTAAGGAAAAGATGTGGGACGCGAAGAACGGCGGTTTCTACTGGGAAATGGATCCGGGCGGGGACAAGAAGCTCATGCCTCGCAAGCACCTTTATGGTCAATCGTACGGATTTTACGCCGTTTCCGAGTATTACCTTGCGAGCAAGCGGCAGGATGTGCTGGCGTTTGCGACCTTGATCTTCGATGTGCTCGAAGCCCGGGCACACGACAAGACCTACGGAGGATACGTCGAATATTTCAACGAAGATTGGACCTCGCCTGCGGCAGACGAGGTCTCATATATGGGCGCTCCGGCGGATTGGAAGCTGATGAACACGCACCTGCATCTGATGGAGGCGATGACGACATTCTATCGCGCGAGCAGGCTGCCCATGGCACGCGAGCGCCTGCTCGAGTTGATAGAGATCGACAGCAACGCAGTCGTGCGAAAGGATCTGGGGGCATGCACAGACAAATACCGGAGAGACTGGACGCCGATCCTCGACGGCGACTTTGCTCGGGTCTCCTACGGCCATGACATCGAGAGCGTCTGGTTGCTCATGGATGCCTGCGAAGCCGCCGGGCTTCCGATTCATCCTCTTCTGGACCTGTTCCGCGCTCTTTGGAACTACTCACTCCGGTACGGCTACGACCGGTCCCAGGGAGGTTTCTATGACAGCGGGCCGATAAGGCAGGAGGCCGACGGACGGAGGAAGATCTGGTGGGTTGAGGCGGAAGCGATCGTCAGCGCGCTCTACATGTATCGCTTCACGCGTGACCCGCAGTACCTGGAAGTCTTCGACAAGACACTGGAATTCATCGAGAATCACCTGGTCGACTGGAGTAACGGCGAGTGGCATGAGTTTGTCACGCCGGACGGCCAGACAGGCGGAAGCAAGGCGCATGCCTGGAAGGCCGCGTATCACAACGGCAGGGCAATGATCGAATGCCTCCAGCTGCTCAAATGACAAATCGCTGGCGGCTGGAATCAGCTCCAGAGCCGATCCCAGGATCTCTCCTTGTCCCATTCCGGCGTCGGGGCGAAATAGCCCGGTTCCACCAGGTGCTGCTTGATCACCTCTTCATTCGGCTCGATCCCCAAGCCGGGCTTCTCGGGCACGCTGACGAATCCTTCACGAACCAGGGGCTTATCCAATCCGGTGACGAGATCCTGCCACCAGGGTACGTCCACCGAGTGGTGTTCCAGGACCAGGAAGTTCTCTGTCGCGGCGGCACAGTGTACGTTGGCCATGAATGACACGGGCGTGCCGGCAAAATGCATCGCTATCGCGACGCCGCCTTCCATTGCCAGGTCGCCGATCTTCTTGGTCTCCAGGATGCCGCCGGCGGTAGCCAGATCCGGGTGCACCAGATCCACCGCATTCGCATGGACCAGTTTGGCAAAACCCTCCTTGAGGTAGATGTCCTCCCCAGTGATGATCGGCACTTCAACCGTGTCCTTGATCTCTTTCAACTGGTCCGTCAATTGTTCGGATCGTTCGAGACTAGAGTAGGGACGGGGAATATTCAAGGCTCCTCTCAGCGGATAGGGTAGGATTAACCAGAGGCGAATGAATGGAAGTCCCGGACCCCGCGCACAAGAACAGAAAGCTTCAGCCGGCGAGCGTGCGGCGCGCGTTCCTCGAACTCGTCTGGCCCCGCAAGAGGTTGCTTGGCGCAGGACTGGCATTGATCCTGATCAACAGGGCGGCCGACCTCGTGATTCCTGCGGCAAGCAAGTACCTGATCGACGAGGTTGTTCAAAAACGCAACCTGTCGCTCCTGATCCCAATCGCAACTGTTGCCGGGGCAGCAGTGCTTGTCGGCGCGATCTCCGGCTTCCTTTTGACGCAATTGCTCAGCAAGAACGCGCAACTGCTTATCGCCGAGCTGCGGATCAAGGTCCAGCAACATGTCGGCCGCCTTCCCATCCGCTACTACGATGCGAACAAGACCGGGGCGCTGCTCTCACGTATCATGTCCGACGTCGAAGGGATTCGGAACCTGATCGGGACGGGGATCGTTGAGCTCCTCGGCGGAGTCCTGACTGCTATCGCGGCTTTCGTCCTGCTTCTCGCAATCAACGCAAAGCTGACGTTCGCCGTTTTCCTTTTCCTGGCGCTTTTCGCGCTCCTGATCGGAAAAGCATTCGTGTACATGAGACCGGTGTTCAGAGAACGCAGCATCATCCATGCGGAGGTGTCGGGAAGGTTGGCGGAATCCCTGAGCGGAGTCAGGGTGATCAAAGGCTTCAACGCGGAGCGGCGTGAGGCAGCAACATTTGCCAGGGGAGCGATGCGGCTGTTCGACAATGTCAAGAAGACACTCACAACCACATCCCTTACGGTGGTGGCCGCAAAGCTGCTCATCGGGACCGTGAGCCTCATCGTAATGATCGTCGGGGGTCGGATGATCGTCGGCGGTACGATGACGATGGGCGACTTCGTCGCCTTCACGCTCTACCTCGCTCTGCTCGTGGCGCCAATGTTTCAGATCGTCAACATCGGCAGTCAGCTGACTGAGGCTTTTGCCGGGCTCGACCGCACGCACGAGGTGCTCGCTGAAACGCCCGAGGATGTCGACCCGCAGCGGACCCGCAGTCTGAAGAATATCTGCGGCGAAGTGGAGTTCAAGGGCGTCTGGTTCGAATACGAGGCGGGCAAGCCGGTGCTGCAGGAGGTTTCCCTCGAAGCCAAGCCGGGCACCGTTATAGCGCTGGTCGGGTCCTCGGGCTCGGGCAAGAGCACACTGATCAGCCTGGTCGCCGCTTTCGCAAAACCAACGCGCGGGACTGTGCTCCTGGACGGCATCGATCTTGCAACGGTGCGTCTTGATTCCTACCGGTCACAGCTGGGCGTGGTTCTGCAGGACAACTTCCTGTTCGACGGCACTGTCCGGGAGAACATCCTTTTCGGCAGGCCGGACGCCTCAGACGAGGAAGTAAGGCAGGCGGCCGAGATCGCCAGGGTGGATGAATTCGCTCTGTCAATGGAAAAAGGCTATCAGACGATCATCGGGGAGAGGGGTGTAAAGCTCTCCGGAGGGCAGCGGCAACGTATGGCGATCGCAAGGGCCATTCTCGCAAATCCCCGCATCCTAATCCTCGATGAAGCCACCTCCAGCCTCGACTCCGAAAGTGAGGCGATGATCCAGCAGGGACTCTCGGCGTTGATCACGGGGAGAACGACATTCGTGATCGCCCACCGGCTCAGCACGATCCGGTCTTCAGATCAGATCCTGGTGCTCGAAGGCGGCTTGATTATCGAACGCGGGAGACACGAGGAACTGTTGGCGAGCGGTGGCAGGTACTTCGAGCTTTACACGAGACAGGCCGGCATCGAGGGCAACCGATTCCTCAATCCCGGCGAGAGAGAACCCGCCACAGAGGACAAGCGCGGGCCAGATAAGACGGAAGAGAAAGAAGAGCTCAGCCCGCTGCAGCTCCTCCGGGGGAAGGAGACGTGACGAGAAGTAGACGGATCCGCTGAGTAAAACCCGACGGAGATCCATTATCTCTGCCCGCAGGCGCCGATCGCCTCGGCTGAAATCCCGGCCATGCTGGAGAACATCGATCACCTGGACCTGCAGCGGCGCCTGAGAGCCCACGTCCGCGTCCTATGCGAAGAAATCGGCAACCGCAGCATCTATACGTTTGCCAACCTTCTCAAGGCCGAGCGCTACGTGACCGCTGCCCTGGAAGAAGCCGGCTTCCTGGTTGAAAAACAGTCTTTCGCATACCGGGGTCACCCGTGCGCAAATCTCGTAGGTCGTGACCCGCGCCATCCGGTCGGAGGACGTGAGTACCTCCTCTGCGCCCACTACGACACGGCGTGGGGCACTCCCGGTGCAGATGACAACGCAAGCGCGGTAGCAATCTTGCTGGAAGTCGGACGCCTCGGCCGCACGGCCGGAACTGTTGCGACGGAGACCGCCGGCTGGCGCTTAGTCGCCTTCACCACTGAAGAGCCGCCGGCTTTTCACACGCGGCACCAGGGAAGTCGCGTCTTCGCACGCAAGGCCAGGGGTCAGAAACAGCGCATCGACGGCATCGTCAACCTGGAGATGCTCGGTTATTTCAAAGATGTTCCGGGAAGTCAGCACTATCCTTTCCCTGCGCGCCTGTTCGGGTATCCGGACCGGGCAAATTTCGTCGGGGTCTTGGGCAACTGGCATTCCCGACATCTGGCAAAGGATTTGGTCGCTGCCATGCGGGAGAATACTGCCCTGCCGGTCCAGCAGCTGATCGTTCCGGAACGCGGTTTCCTTCTCTTCTTCTCGCGCCTCAGCGACCACAGCTCCTTCTGGGACCATGGATACCCGGCCGTAATGGTTACGGACACGGCCTTTTTACGCAATCCGCATTACCATGGCCCGTCCGATAGTCCTGACACGCTCGATTTCGCCGCGATGGCCCAGGTAGTCCAGAGCCTGCTCTGCTTCTTGCGGTCCGTCCACGAGTAGCAGAAGGATGATGCGTTTCGTCCTTCTCCTGTGCTTTTCACAAGCCCTGGTGTTTCACCCGGCCTGGATCGCAACCGGCCAGCGCCACTGGTTTGGTGACACCTGTCGAGGCGGGACTCCACCCTGTTCAGAGCTGTAAATAGATCCTCACGACGAGCGTCCCGATCAGCGCCTGCGGTTGCCGCCAAGCCGATGGACGACTGCAGCGCCATAGAGTACAAGCGCTGCAGAGTAGTAAACCCACAGGAGTGATAACACCAAGGCGAGAAGCGAGCCGAACATGAGGCCGTAGTACGCAGAATTCAGCACATACTTCGCGAAGAGATACCTGGCAGCCTCCCACAGCGGCGCGAAGACAAGCGCTCCGGCCAGCGCTCTGCGCCACGGGGGATGGTCCCGCGGGAGGTAGCGATAAAGCAGCGTGGCACCAAGGAGCAGGAGCGCCGGAGGCAGCGCGCGTTTAAGCAGAAAGCGACCGGCAGTAGCGGCGAAGAGGTCCAGCCCAGCCACCCTGGGCGTATGGGAAACCATGACACCGAGAACCTGGGTAATGACGTAGGCGCTGATCAGAAGCACCTGGACAACGGCCAGCAGGCCCACCGAGACGAAGGTGGAAAGGAGGGGGTTGCGTTTCTTTGAAGTTCCGCTCACCACGTTGATAGCGTAATCCAGTTCGCCGAACACCTGCATCGCGGACCACGCGAATGCCAGCAGCAAGGCCCATTCGACCGCCGGCGTGCTGGAGATCTTCTGGATGTCTGCGAGCAGGCTGCCCTGCGCGATCCCGGCGCGCGGGAAAAAGTAGCGCAGGAGCCCTGCCAGAAAGTCGTACCTCGCCTGGTCCTGGCTGACGAGGTGGCCCAGCAGCTGGAGAAGCAGGAAGACCAGCGGAAAAAAGGATAGCATCGAAAAGAATGCAATCGACGCCGCGAGGCTCGAGCATCCTGCGCGCCAGAAATCCACCGCTGCGCCCCAGAGGGCTTTCACAAGGCGGAACACCGGCTCAGGATGCAGTCAGTTTCCCCTGTGGTCAACTGCAAATATCCCGCCAGGTATGCACGGTCCAGAGTCGACATTTCTTCTGCCGCGGCGAGGGTTCGCCTCGCCGAGTCGGGCAGGTTCACACGGCGCGATTATTTCACGGCTTCTGACGTCATAGCCCGAAGCCGGGGTTCTCAACTCCCCGATGGGAGCAGAAAGTACTTCCGGTACTCCCCAGGCAGCCGAACAGGACGCAGAGTGGCATCCACCACAACGTGTGCGGTCTCACCGCTGGCCAGCAATTGTCCTGTTCCCTTGGAAACCAGGCTCACACCTGAAGTGGAACGCAGCCTCCCCGAAGTCATAAAGCTGGTAAAGAACCTTGTCTGATCGCCAGTGCCTCCTGTGGGGGGACTCCAACCCGCACGCCCATGCTCCGGGTTCCGATGGCGTGTTCTCGGCAGAAGGTGAGTCTCTCCCGCTTGCTGCGCTCTAGACAGCCCCTCTCATGGAATTCTTCCGCCGCTTGCAGCGGGAAACGACCCACTTCGCAAGGAAGCACCCACCGTTCCTGTTCGTTAGAACTCGCTGATAGCGGCGGAATTCAAATATGATCGAAGAGATTGAGCAATCTCTACTGACCATTTCTAAAATGGCCGGAGATTTGCTAATATTCATACATCCCATGCTTTTGCAGAATCGTGAGGTCCAGAGGAAGGAAGGACCCTCCGGGTAGGATGAACCCGTAGCCCGGCCTTGGCCGGCTAGTTGCGGCAGGACGGCGCTACAGCGACATAGGGTGTGTTCTCGGGTGGTGAGGATGCGTTCATGTCAAGAACGGCCGGGGCGAGAGGTCCATCTGCGGGCCAATCCACCTCTCCCGATCAATTCAACTAGCTATTCGACTCCAGATGGGGCAAGGAGGCATTCCTCATGTCTGACCGTCGAAGATTCAATGCCGGTGTGCTCTCGAAACTTTTCATCTTGAGCTCGGGTTCGCTGATTCTTCTGCGCGTTGCGCTGGCGCCCGACGTACTCGCGATCCCCGCGTTCGCGCGCAAGTATCAGACTTCCTGTGCCACTTGTCATAACAACTTTCCCGAGCTGAATGACTTTGGCGAGGCCTTCAAGAAGAATGGTTTTAAGTTTCCTAAGGATGACGAGACGTTCGTCAAAGAGCCTCCCGTCATGTTGGGTGCTCCTGCTCAGCGTCAGGTTTTTCCCAAGGTCATCTATCCCGGTGAGATTCCGGGAACCGTCCCCATTTCCTTCCGGTACTCAGGTTTCACGACCTTCAACAGCAAGCAGCCGCTGGCTTTGGGATATCTGCCGCGGATGGATCTCTTCGCCCCAGACACGTTTACGATCCTCGCGGCCGGGAGCTTCGGGAACAGTCTCTCCTTCTGGATTGATGACGATCTAGCGGTTGAAGGCGAGGGATCCCAGGGGGGACTGGGCGACGGCTATCTAAAGGTGAACGACCTTGGGCACTACCTAGGGTTGCCCAAGGACGCACTGAACCTCCGCTTCGGGCAATTCGAGCTGGATCTGCCCTTCAGCCAGGCGCGTACCATTAACCCGTCGGGTTACGACATCTATGATCAGGCCAGCATCGCCGGCTCCCTGGGCACGACGAACAACCCGTTCGTTTTCGCGGAGCCGCAGCGCGGCATCGAAATAGGCGGCTACCCGAATGATGGTAATTTTTCCTGGTCCATCGCCGCCATGGACGGCTCGAATACTGACCCGCCCAGCCGAAACACAAAAGACGTCTATGCCCGCATATCCCAGCGGTTTAATCTGGAGCGGGATTCAAATGTACGAAAAGAGGTACAGGCTGCCGGGCCCACCGGGCCGCGCGACCACACCTCGATCCGGTTTGGTGCCTTTTACTACTATGGCCGCAACGCTCTGAACGTGGACGGGACACTATTTCCTGGCATTGGCACGATCCACGAACCCTTTTATCGCGCCGGAGGCGACTTTCGCTTCAAGTATCGCAACTTCGAAGTCTTTGGTCTCGGGATGTACGGCCGCGATCAAAACCTGATTCCAGACACCAGTACGGGTTTTCAGGTTCGCGCAGCCCCCGTGACCTTCTCGGGCGGATTCACGGAAGCGGAGTACTGGCTCTTTCCGTGGTTCATCTGGATCATGCGCTACGATGTGGTGAACTCGCCGACGGATTTTCTGAACGGCGCATCGCGCTACAACACGCGCAACCGGTTTTCACCCGGCGCTCAGATCCTGGTTCGCGCAAACATCAAGACGATATTCGAATATCAACGACGCTGGGAGCAACCAGCGGGGACAAGCGGATCGTACTTCCGTCCGAATGGTTTTGTCCTGGGCATCGACTACAGCTTTTAGTTGAACTCGGAACTACGGAGAGCACTGAGATTCCTCTTCTCTGTGCTCCCCTTAACAGGAGGTTGAAATGGCATCCGTCCGCGGTAGATCCGTGTTGGCAGTCTTGCTTTGGTCCGGCGTTGTCTGCAGCGCCAGCCTGGCCGGCGAGATCCAGGGCAAGGTCACAGCCCAGGGGATGAAATCCCCAGCATCCATCGTCGTGTATATTGACGCCATCCCGGGCAAGGACTTCAATCCGCCCACCGAACACGCAGTGGTCGATCAAAAAAAGATGACGTTCATCCCTCACGTCATTGCTGTACTGAAGGGAACGACCGTCGATTTCCTGAACAGCGACTCGGTAGGCCATAACGTTTACTGGCCCTCGGTCGGAGGTAACAAGAAACTGAGCCACAATATGGGTACCTGGCCCCAAGGCGTGAAAAAATCCTTTACCTTCAGCGATCTCGGGGCCGCGCCGCTACTATGCAATGTCCATCCGGAAATGTCGGGCTACGTCGTCGTCGTACCCACGCCCTACTTCGCCGTCACGGACAAGGAGGGCAACTTCGCGATCAAAGACGTCCCGCCGGGGAGTTACACGCTGACGACCTGGAGCGAAGAGGCCAAACCTCTATCCCAACCGGTTCAAGTTTCGGGCGCGATTGCCACCGTCGACCTCGCGGTTCACCGCTAGAACTGGTGTAAAGCCCGGCAGGCCTTTCCAACTCCGGACCCGCCGGAGCTGTGAGACGTGGACAAAGCGAGGATTGTGGTGTCTCAATTTCGGACCAAGCTTGTCGATCTGGATTGGCTCGAATCCAACTTCCCGTGCATGACGGCATGTCCGGTCCACACGGAGGCGGGGCGTTACGTTTCACTGATCGCAGAAGGAAAATATGAAGAGGCCTATTGTTACGCGCGCAGACCAAACCCGATGGCTTCCATCTGCGGGCGCGTCTGCGGCCACCCGTGCGAGACGGCTTGCCGGCGGAAGGAATTCGACGCGCCGATATCCATTCGCGCGTTGAAGCGCTTCGTCACCGAGCGACACGGCCCGGAGTCGCGCAACGCTGTGGACGTCTTCCCGGACAAGCCCAAAGTCACGCACACGGAACGCGTGGCTGTGATCGGTTCCGGCCCCGCAGGGCTCTCGGCCGCTCACGACCTGGCGCTGCTCGGCTACCCCGTAACAATATTCGAAGCCGCACCTATTCCCGGAGGAATGATGCACCTGGGCATTCCCGAGTACCGCCTACCGCGCGATGTGCTGCAGGCGCAGATTCGGGAAATACTCGACCTGGGTCCGGAACTCCGCTTCAATGCGCGCCTGGGCAGAGACTTCACTCTCTCCGACCTCCGGTCCCAGGGCTACCAAGCGGTCCTGCTCGCACTGGGGCTGCACCGCAGCCGCGATCTGGCGGTGCCCGGCCACGATCTGGACGGCGTCATCAAAGGAGTCGACTTCCTGCTCAACGTCAACCTTGGCTACCGCTTTTCGATCGGGAAGAGGGTCGTAGTAATCGGGGGCGGTAACGTGGCGATCGACGTCGCACGCTCTGCCCTGCGCCAGCAGCAGCAGCGGACGATCGAGACTCTCAGCTCGAGCTTCCTGCCGGACAAGCTGAACGACAGCGAGCTGGAAGTCGCCATGAAGGAACTGATGGATGTGACGCGGACCGCACTGCGCCTGGGCGCACAGGAAGTTCATCTGGTCTGCCTGGAGTCACGCGAAGAAATGCCGGCCTTCGAGGAAGAGATCGAGGAGGCCGCAAGCGAGGGCCTAAAGATCCATCCGTCTCTTGGTCCGAAAGGATTCACCGGTGAAGGCGGCCGGGTGACGGGACTGGAGACCATCCGCTGCTCCTCGGTTTTCGATTCCCAGCATCGCTTCAATCCCACCTTCGAGCCTGGAACGGAAGACATTATTCCCTGCGACACGGCCATCCTGGCCATAGGCCAGGCGTCCGACTTGTCCTTCCTCAAGCCCGGCGACGGAGTCGAGACGACACGGCAAGGAACGATCCTGATAGACCCGGAAACCTTGATGAGCACGGCGCCGGGTATCTTCGCCGCAGGAGACATCGCCTTCGGGCCGCGCCTGATCATCAGCGCGACCGCCGACGGGAAACGGGCAGCCGAGCAGATCGACCGCTACCTGCGGGGACCGGGATGGAAACCGAAGCAGCGCTTCGTTCAGATCACCTTGCTGGATCATCACGAGATGGCCGAGAGCTACGATGAATATTCGCGTCTTTCGGTTCCGACCATCCCCCTCGAGCGCCGGACGGGGATCACCGAAGTGGAATCCGGGTACTCAGAACGGCAGGCTCGTCGCGAGGCGTCGCGCTGTCTGCGCTGCTGGATCAACACAATCTTCGATGGAAATGAAGCCGAAGGCACGGAATGCATCCTGTGCGGCGGCTGTGTGGACGTCTGTCCGGAGAACTGCCTGCAGCTCGTTCCCCTCGGTCAGTTGGAGGTTTCGGAAGAAGTGAAAGCGCAGCTTGCCGCCGGGGCGCCCTCTTACCAGATGAGCCTGCAGCACCTGGAAGCTCCGGATTTGCCGGCCATCGAAGGCTCGATCATGCTGAAGGACGAAACGATCTGCATTCGCTGCGGTCTGTGTGCGGAACGCTGCCCCGCGCACACGATCACGATGGAGGCTTTCGACGTCTTCGAGCGGGACCCGGATGCGGAGTTGGTACAACTGGAGGTCCGAACGTTATGAGCGACCGAGAGGCTGCTCCAGCGATTGCAGGAGCGCAGGCATCAGGGGAAGAAGGTGAAATCAATCGCCGCGATTTCTTCAACGAAATCGCAGGGACCGCGATCGGCATTGCCGCATTGGGGGCAATGGTCGTGACTTACAGGTATCTCTCGCCGAATGCCTTGTTTGAGCCTTCCATGAGCTTTCGCGCCGGGAATCCCGATCTCTATCCGGTGAACTCGGTCACATACCTCCAGGATCAGCAGGTTTACATCATCCGGGCGCGGGAGGGTTTCTACGCGGTTTCGGCGGTATGCACCCACCTCGGCTGCATCACTCAGTGGAAGCCGGAGTCGAACCTTATCGCCTGTCCTTGCCACGGGAGTAAGTTCAAGAGCGACGGCACCAAGATCGAGGGGCCTGCCCCCCGCTCGCTGCCGCATTTTGCGATCGCGCTCACGGCCGACGGCGAGCTCAGAGTGAACAAACTGGAGACGATCGATCCCGCGCAGGTCTTGAGAGTTTGAGGATTTGGACTGCGGCAGCCTGCGAAGCTTGCTTCGCCGGCAAACATAGCGCAAGCAAACTTGCGCACCTCAGAAGACGGTGACGTAAAGAACGCTGGAGAGGCGTTGATGACCACAACAACAATGGAGCGGGCACTGGACCGGTTGCGTTCCACGCGCGTGTGGAAATCGATTTTCCGGCGCGGCCCGGCGCGCACCAACCGGACGAGGAGCCTGGCGATTTTCGACAACCTCTTCCTGCATCTCCTGCCAGTCAAGGTGCGCGAGCAGTCGATGCGCGTGCGTGCCACGTACTATCTCGGCTCGTTCTCCTTCTTTCTTTTTGTCCTGTTGGCCGTAACGGGTATCCTGCTGATGTTCTATTACCACCCGGCGGTCCCCCAGGCTTATCTCGACATGAAGGATCTCCGCTTTGTCGTCTCGAACGGTGTTTTCCTGCGCAACCTGCACCGGCTTGCCGCGCACTTGATGGTGGTTGCGGTGTTCTGGCACATGTTCCATGTCTTCTATCGCGGAGGGTACCGGCCCCCGCATGAATTCAACTGGATTGTGGGAGTCGTGCTGCTCCTCTTGACGCTCTTCCTGAGCTACACCGGCTACCTCCTGCCGTGGGACCAACTGGCTTTTTGGGCCATTACCGTAGGCACCAACATCATCTCGGCGGAGCCGCTCTTAGGACAAAGAGTGCGATTCCTGTTGCTGGGAGGAAACGTGGTGGGAGAGAACGCGCTACTGCGGTTCTATGTCCTCCACTGCGTCATCCTCCCGGTGGCGGCCGTGGTGTTCATCGCCATCCACTTCTGGCGCATTCAAAAGGATGGGGGGCTCGCGGTCCAGGAGCAGCCGGAGCGGAAGGACCATGAGCGATAAAACGAAATACGAAGCGGGGATCGCGTCGGACGCACAAAAGCATCCGGTACGCGTGGTATTCGTCACCGCGAAAACTTCCGCCAAGGTCCAGGGGGATGCGGGCAAACAGCTACTGTCGTATCCCCATCTCGTGCAGCGGGAGTTCATCGTCTGCGCAGTTATGACGGTCCTGCTTGTCGTCCTCGCTCTGTTCTGGGACGCCCCACTGGAGCAGTTGGCCAATCCGTTGGTGACGCCAAACCCGGCAAAGGCACCCTGGTATTTTCTCGGGTTGCAGGAACTGCTGCACTACTTCCCGCCGATCGTAGCCGGAATCATCATCCCTGCCCTGGTTGTTCTCGCGCTGGTCGTCATCCCTTATTTCAAAATCAACATCCAGGGCAAGCCTCTCTGGGAGTCAAACAGCCGACGCCGCTTCTTGACTTTCGTCCTGATCTTCGCTGCGGCGCTTGCGTTTTTGGGGTTCTTTCAAGCTTGGACTGTCCTCCTGCCGACGCTCTTGGTCGGGGTACTGATTCTTCTCGCCTATTTCTTGCCACAGGAGGGCCCGAATCCGGGACGATTTTTCCGACAGCGTCCAATTTCATGGTGGGTGATGACTTGGTTCATCGCCGTTTCGGTAGTCCTGACGGTGGTGGGCACTTTTTTCCGGGGCCCGGGCTGGTCCTGGGTTTGGCCATGGAGATGAGATGAGCGCGGAGGAAATGGGAAAAGTCTCGAGGCGGCAGCGCGCGACTTTCGCGTTCGTGAGCGTCGCGTTGGTCGCGGTTCTCGCAGTGTCGCCGGTGAAAGACTACTTTCGGGAATGGAAACGATACGAAAGGGACTACGTGCGTTACGCGCAGGCCCGTCCCGACACCAAGCGCCTGCTGGCGGATTTCCATTTCGGGATTGATCAGATATGGCTCCCAGAAATGAAGGTCGTGGATCGATGCACAACCTGCCACCAGGGGATTACGGAAGCCAGCCTCCGCGGCCCTTCCATCCCGCAGCCTTTTCGCGCGCATCCCGCGGTTCCTCACGGGGTCAGGGATTGGGGATGCGTGGTTTGCCACCGCGGCCAAGGCCCTGCCACGGAAGTCGCAGAAGCCCACGAAACCACACTGGCCTGGGAGCAACCGCTTCTTGCTATAAGTTACATCCAGGCATCCTGTGGGGTTTGCCACCGCGAAGACATACCGCAGACTCCGAAGCTGAACCGCGGCCGACAGCTCCTGTCCGAGCTCAACTGCGAGGGCTGCCATCGCATGGATGGACTCGAGCGTCCGGCAATGCTGGGACCCGATCTGACCTCGGTCGGTAACAAGGTGAGCCGGGCATGGCTCGACAAATGGCTCAAGGAGCCGTACACCGTTGTCGACAAGGACGGCAACATCCTTGTGAACGGTTACGAAACGGAGGGTGAGCCGCGCATGCCGCAGTTCCGCTTGAACGAGCAGGAGATCCCGGCGCTCTCCGCCTATCTCAGCACGCTCAAGAGTCTACCGGCCGAACCATACAAATTCGACACGCGCGTTGTGGCTGCGCTCCAGAACAAGCCGGAGGTCGCAGATCTTGGAGAGATCCGGTTCCGCCAAATGTTCTGCACCACTTGCCACTCCGTTGCCGTCACTCGTGGCGGCGAAACCAAGCTGATCGGGGGGAACATCGGACCCGAATTGACCAAGGTCGGAAGCAAAGTCGATCCCGACTGGCTGATCGCCTGGCTGCGCAATCCACAAGCCTTCCTGCCGCACGGCCTCATGCCGGGCTATCAGTGGTCCGACAGCGATTTGTACGAAGTGAGCCGCTACATTCTCGCCAAGCTCACCGATGCCGATCTCCTGAAGAATATTCCTCCCCGCAAGGGGCCAGGCCCCGATGAGGTTCGCCTCGGTCACCAATTGTTTCAGGAAAAGGGTTGCGCGAGTTGCCACTTGGTCCAGGGCGTGGGTATTCAGAAGGACTTCGGCCCCGACCTTTCGAACATAGGCGGCAAAAACGTTTCGCAGCTCGATTTCGGCAACTCGATAACACCCAGAAACCTTGTCTCCTACATCCGCGCAAAGATTACCGATCCCCTTTCGGTGAATACCGCCGCCCGAATGCCTCGGTATCGTCTGAATCCCGTAGACCTGGAAGCCATCACGACGGCCTTGCTCGGCATGACCGGCAGTCTTTCCAATCGAGGGTTGGAGCGCCTCATCATTCCCCGAAAGAGCGCTGACTTCCATCCTGCCGGCGCGTTCGGCAAGGTCTACGAACGTTACAAATGTTATGTTTGTCATCGTTTCAACGGCTATGGCGGGACTCTGGCGCCCGATCTCTCCTTCGAGGGAAGCCGGGCCCAGCGGCGCTGGATGATCGATTTTCTAGAGAACCCGCAGACCCTGCGTCCGACTCTAACCTTTCGGATGCCGCAGTTCAATATGACGGACGAGGAGGCACGCATCGCAGCAGATTACCTCGTCATGGTAACTCAAAGCCCCTCGGTGGATCTGAGCGTGGCGGATCCGAAGCGGTTCACGCCAGAGAGGGCCAACCTCGGCAAGCAGCTCTATGAGGTCAGGTACCAGTGCCAGTCCTGCCATACGATCGGAGCCTCCGGCGGATATGTAGGGCCCAACCTGAGCAATGCGGGAAACTGGCTGAACGGCGCCTGGATTGAAGGATGGTTGAAAGACCCTCAGACTCTCGTCCCCGGGGCGATCGAGCCGCGTCGTACGTTCGCGAACGAGGAGCTGGAGGCTTTGACGGCCTACCTCTTAACGCTCAAGCAGAGCAGCCCCCCGAAGGCGGGAGCCGGAGGAGCCCAATGAAGCCGGGAGCTTTCACCCTGGTTTTTCCTCTCCTGGCGTTTGCTATTCTCCCCGCCTGCCGGCAGAATTCTGCGCCCGTTGCGGTCGAGTCGCTCGGCCGGGCATACGACACGGAGTTGGACTGGAACGACCCGCAACGCGTGATTCCGCTCAATTACCAGCAGGCGCTGGGAAAGCGTGTCTTTTACGAAAAGTGCGTCTGGTGCCATGCGGATTCGACTCCGGCCGGACCTTCCAATCGATCGAATCTGAATCCCAACCCACCTCTTATCAACGATGGTGCGACGCTTAATGCTGTGAGCGACGAGTTTCTGCAAAACATCGTCACACTCGGCGGCAGCGCAATGGGGAGATCCGCGATGATGTCCCCGTGGGGCAGGACGCTCACCCAGGATGAGATCCTCGCGGTCATTGCCTTCATCCGCGTGGTCGCTCAGCCGCCATACCAGCCCTCGGTTCAACCCAAATCCCAATACACTGGGAAATGAGTATGGAAACGCGGCGGGGATCGCCTCTTGCTACTGTAACGAGATTTCGTAGGGGAACGGCGCATCGCCCTCCATCCGCAATCGCCGTCGGTGCCGTTGTGCTGCTTTTCGTCGCCTCGCATGCGTATGCCCAGGTTGGTCCGGCCGAGATCGTCAATCCTCGGCTCAAGGCGAGCGAGCAAGCCTATTTGACACAACTGGTCGAGCTCAATCGAACCATTACCCAGACGACTTTTCCTTTTGCCCTGAAGCTCAGTCGCTACGCCGGGCTGGATCCCAAGGAGCAGCTCGGGGCTGACGCACGCGGCCTGGAGTTCGTCAACTTCCATGACCGCCTGGTCCTGAAGATTACTGGCAACTATAATGCAGCCTACAACGCCGACCTGCTCACGCCCAACGAGCGCGCCAACCGCGTTTTCGGGGATGTCATTCTCCCGATACTCAGGCTTCTGCCGAATTACTTCTCTCCGAGCGCGAGCTTCGACGCCTTTGGTTTTGAGATCGCTTATCACACCCGCAGGCGCACCCAGGGGTATGGGTTTGAGGGAAAAGAAATCGTTGTGCTGGTAATGGACAAGGCGGATGCGCTTAGCTATGTTGCGGAGAATGACGACTCGAAGAAACAGGGAATCCTGAACCGCTCTGAGATCTTCTTCGACGGAAAGCCCTTTGGGTTTGCACTGGGGGCGAGGGATCCCTTTGACGCCGAAGCGCTCGAGCGGTCGGTTCGGAATCGTCCGCAGGCAGTCGCGACGACCGCCAGCGCAACAAGCTCAGATCCGCACCCGGAACAAACGGCCGCGTTCAAGCCGGCTGTCCTTGGGAAGCCTGCAGTCCAGCTGCCGCACCCGCAGGCGCAGGCAAGCTCCGCCGGCTCCCCGGCGCCGGTCGCTCAAGCCCCAGCCCCGGCCGGGGCGGACGTCGATGCGCTGCAAAGGAAATTCCAGCCGCAACTCGACAGTCTGGCCGCAGAGGGCGCGGCGAAGTACCACTTCGTAGACTACTCCCCCCCTTCCTTCGTGCTCTTTCGCAACCAGCCCGCCTTGCAGCTCACCCTCCGCAATCCCGCCACCTTCGAAAAGGAGAGTACCTCGATCTACAAGCGTGCTGCGCAAAGCTTCGATCTGTTCCTCGCTACGGAGCTAAAACCGATCCTCGACAAAGTTCCCGAGAGCTCCGATTTCGGCAGCCTCGACGTGACGATTCTGAATGACCTGGTCTCGAAGTCCGGCAAATCGTCCGAAGCGCTCGAGTTCGTATTTCCCCTGAAGGCCCTGCGGCAGTTCGTCGATGCCGACATCACGAACCAGGAGCTGGTCAACCAGAGCGTGGTGCTGGTCAACGGCGTGCGCATTGCGTTGAACCTGCAGCTGGTGGAGTAGGAATGCCGTTTTTGTTCGAGACCACCCTTGAGCCGCGCCTCACCCCGCGCGGGACTGCATGACTCGGTCGGGAACAGTTCACGCCCACAGGGTAGCTGCGAGGATTCCGGACAATCACTGGCCCAACCTCTGCTGCCTTCCTTCCGGTCCCCAAGAGCAATCGCCCGTTCTCTGCAGCAGCGACCCCGCGAGTCTTCCCCCGATTGCCTTCCTTCCCGCTCCGATCTCCCCTTGTGCTCCCGATTAGAAATGCTTATACGGGAGCTCTCCGTCTACTCCGTCCTTACTTGGCGCTAGTCTGGCACGCCTGGAGCTTTTCCCGGAATGAGCGGAATCACCGTGAAGGACCCCTGATTCTCAAGCAGGCCGACAGCCATCAAGGTCCGGCCATTTTAACCCCGAAGAACCCGCGAGCCTCTAAACTTCAGGCGCGGCTGTTCCTGCCAAGGGTAAAGGCAAACCAAGATCCAGCTTATGCGGGTTCTGTAGTACCGAATTATCTGTCAACTGGCCATTGAACGTGAACGGATTGCCCAGCTGGTCCGTCAGGTCGGTTTCCCCAAAGCGAGATCGGGGCTGGCGGATTTCCTCGGCGGCTGGATTAGTTGGGCGGCCGCCGCTTGGACCGTCTATGTGTGCGCGCGGGCGATCAGCAGGGTCAGGTCGTCCGATTGTTCGCCCGCGCTGAACTCCTGCACGCAGCTGAAAATGGCTGTCACGATTTCGTCCAGGGGGAGGCGGCTATGGGCCTGCAATTCTTCTATCAGCCGCGCCTCGCCGAACTCCTCCTCGTTGCGCAACGCCTCGGTGACACCATCGCTGAAAACGAGGAGAAAGTCGCCGGGATCGAGTTGCAACTCGCCCGCGGTGCACTCCCACTGCTCAAACAGACCGATTACAGTCGCAGTCGCCCACAGCCGTTCCACGGTCCCGTCCTGACGCAGATGCACAGGAGGGTTGTGACCGCAGTTGACGTAAACCAGCCGGCGCGTACTGTCCTGGTAGATCCCGAAGAACAGGGTGGCGAAGTGTCGGGAATCGGTGGATTCCATCAGCCGGCGATTGACCTGCTGGAGCAATCGCACAGGGTCGAGCGGTGTAGTGCTGCTCTGGCTGCGCAGGTGTGCCTGCAGACTGGCCATCAACAAGGCGGCATGGACCCCCTTTCCGGAAACGTCAGCCACCACGAAACCCAGGTGGTCCGGATCCAGCCAGAGGAAATCATAGTAATCCCCACCCACGGATCTTGCCTGGAGGCAGCGCGCGGCGCACTCCAGGGTTTTCAGGCGCGGAGGTGCCTGAGGAAGAAGCCTCGCCTGCACCTCTTTGGCGATCTCCATTTCGCGAGCCACTCGCCGCTCTGTCTCCATTCGTTCTGCGATCTCCTCGGCCAGACGAATATTCTCGAGAGCGGTTCCCGCCTGACTTGCCACGGAAGCCAGCAGGCGCTTGTCTTCTCCGGAGTAGGGCTCCTCCGAAAGCCGTGGGCCCAGAACCAACAGGCCCACCAGCCGGCCGCCGCGTCCCAACATCGGTGCCAGGCAGTCGGGACTAAGCGGTGCCAGCACGGACCTCCCAGCGGCGATGCCTTCGCCCGCCGGCGCAAATTCCCACGGCTGTCCGTGCTCAGCCAATTCTGTCAGGATGGGCAGCGCCGCAGAAATCGTCCCTAGGGCTGCCGGCACGGCTCCACAGACGGCGGCAAGGTGATCGTCGCTTTCCTGGAGATACACGACCAGAGAGGTGGGCTGCAGCGCCTCCCCGAGATGGCGCTCCAGCAGTCGCGCGAGCTCGCCGCGGTCCGTTGCCGTGCGCGTCTTCTCTGCCAGATCTTCCAGAATGACGCGGGCGTCGTAGGCGCTGCGGAAGAAAGCGCGATCAATCTTTCCGCTCACCTGCTTGTGGACCCGCGATCCGCCCCAAAGCAGCACCGTCCCAAAGACTGCCCCCAAGGCGATACCCGAGGGCTGTGCTACGTCGACTGCAGCTTGCAGATATCGGGGGAACGACAGTGCGAACAGCAATGTCAACCCGATACTCATTAGAGAGAGGAGAATAGTAAATCCGCGCTGGACCAGAAGGTAGCGTGCGCTCCTCCTCAGCAGCACGGGGATTTCCAGGACCCGATGCTTGACTACGGCATACGCAAGCGACAACGGGAAGAGAAACAGAATGGCGTCAATCGCCGTAATCAACCACTGCGATGGCTGAAAACCCGCGAAGCTTTCGATCACAGCCAGGACGAGAGCCGGCGCGATGCCGACTCCCGTGCCCCAGAAAATCACCCGTATCTTACGCCGAGCCTCCGGGTCGGAGGTGCGGAAGAACGTTGCCGCTAGGGAAACCAAGCCCAGGATGAGAAGCCCAGCCGAATAACACAGAGTAATCTTGTCGGAGACGCGGTCCCCGAGCAGCCTGGGCAAGGGCGGAGGCAGCTGCATTTCACCGACTCGCACTCCGGGCAACGCGACGCAGACCCCAAATGCCAGTGACGCCCACTTCAACCAGGGAAGACGTTGATCGAGAGGCGATCGGGTCGGGAACACTGCAAAAAAGAAGTAAAAGAGGGAACCGAACATGCCCAGGAAGATTGACCGGTAGGCCAGGGCAAACTGATGCAGAGGCTCCGGCCCGGCCGTATCCGCAAAGCCCGGCGTCGAGGCCCATCCTGCGCACATGAGAGCCAGGAGCCACACCTTCGGGTCTTCGAGACGGAAAAACAGGACCGTCAGGCCCACGACAACAAAAGGCACGGGAAATGAGTTGCGGACTTGTTCGGCGAAGTACTCCGTCAAGCGTCCTTCCTCCGACACGGAGAGGCGTCGGCGGAATACGCCCGTCAGGACCACAGGGGTTGTCTGGCCCGGCCGTGCGACAGTCAGCTGAACAGTATCGCCAGGCTTATGCGGGGCGTACACTCTGTACAGATAGGATCCGTCCTCAAGGCGGGTGCCATCGATCGCAAGGATTCGATCGCCGGGCAGCAGTCCAGCCTTCTCGGCCGGGCTGCCCTTATAGACGCTTGTGACCAATAGGGACGGCGAGTTGTGAAAGCCAAGCTCAACAGCGGGCACCCAGCGCACCGCGACCATCCAGAGAATGGTGTACAGAAGCGTGGATGCCGCAAAGGCCAGCGCCAGTGCAACCAGGACGGGGCGTGACCAAGAAGACCAGCGGCTCTTCGGCGATGGTTTACCCATGGAGGAGGCAGTACTCATATCATGAATCATCGGACGCAGGAATAGTACCGATCTCTATTTGCTGCGATAAGGCGCCCCTGCGATTCGGACGGTGGCGATTTTGGCCCGACATTGCATTTGTGATCTCTTTCGCACCTCCAGGGCTCGACAGTTTTACTGCCCGTTTCCCCGGGTTCGCTGCGGCTCGCCCGGGGCCACTATCTGTCGCCCCTGCCGGGGCGGGGCCCTTGCGTTTCCCGCAGCGATAGCGGGAACTACAAAGGTAGGCAGCAGACTGCATCTGCTTGCCCCGGAGGGGCTGAAGAGATACAGCCGGGGGTGAGCATAGCGAACCCCCGGTCAAGGATTCCAAGAGCGACACGCGCCCTGGAGCGGCGCCAGATGGCGTGCGGGTGCCCTGCGCGTCGGCTCAGTGTTTGAACCACAGATAAGGTGTGCGCAAAATCTCCGACCACAGCATCCTGCTGGAGTATGATGCGCGCTTGGTGAAACGTCCGGATATCCAGGGGGAGGCGACAATGATGCGATCTGCCAGGTACCTGTTCGGCTTGATGGCGGTGTTTTCGCTCACGGCGATTCCCTTTCTTGCAGAAGATTCGGTTGCCGGAAAATGGAAAGGCGCGGGAAGAGGGCGAGACCAGAACGAAGGGGAATTCGTTGTGGATCTCAAACAGAGCGGTGAAACAGTGACGGGTACACTCACGCTTCAGGAAAGTGAACAGCAGCTGCGAGGAGCGTTCAAGAAGGGCAGACTGGAAATAGCATTTGATATGGACGATGCCACGTTCACTCTGAACGGAGTTCTTGAGGATGGAAAACTGAAGGGACAGTATGTCAAACATGCCCGGACCGATGAGGGGACCTGGTCAGCGGAAAGATCATCTGCTGGCACCCCGGGCCTTGCAGCCAATTTACTCACCGGAAAATGGAAGGGTGCAGGAAAAGGGCGAGACCAAAACGAAGCTGAATTCGGGATGGACCTCGAACTGAGCGGTGAGACTGTAACAGGCTCACTGACTCTACAAGGAAATGCGGCAAGGCTGGAGGGCGCATTCAGGGAAGGCAAATTGCGAATGGCTTCCGGCACGGGAGACACCACCTTGACCATGGAGGGAGTCCTTGAGGATAAAAAGTTGAAGGGACAGTATTTCAAAGATTCGCTCCTGGATGAAGGTACGTGGTCGGCGGAGATGTCACCCGTCGTTGACCTCCGCAAACTCCAGAATCTCAGTTCAGGTAACGAAAATGCATCGAGGGAGAAGGTGCCGGCTCGTTCGGAATGGCCGACAGCCCAGCCCGCAGAAATGGGGCTGAAATCCGAGGTGCTGGACGGGGCGCTAAAGGACCTGTTGGGAGCCAACAAAACCGGTGCGGCCGTGCTGGCGGTCAAGGGGAAACTTGTGTGGGAGCACTATTGGGATGGTTTTGGACCCAGCTCCCGCTTTGACCTGTACTCCGCAGGGAAGGCTTATGCGGCAGCCGCCATTGGATTGCTGATGGACGACGGGAAATTGAAGGTGGACGATCCCGCCTGCAACGTCCTCGCTGAGTGGGCCGGAGATGAGCGTAGTAAGATCACTATCCGGAATCTCCTGACGATGACATCGGGACTGAAGCTGGACCTGGAGGGATTCACAGCAGCGGCTGATCCTACCGCAGCTGCTCTGAGCTGGCCGCTCGAGCGCCGGCCGGGAACCGCGTGGTCTTATGAGCAGGCCACGGCTCAAGCCCTCTGCCCTATCATCCAGCGCCTGACCGGCAAGCAACCCATCGTGTTCTTGCGTGAACGTCTTTTGAATCCCCTCGGTGCGGTGGAAACAGACTGGCTCCGTTCCCGGCAAGGGGACTGTCTCACCTGGCGGAGTGTGCTTGCCAGCGCGCGCGAACTCGCCCTTTTTGGACAGCTGTTCCTCAACAAGGGACGCTGGAACGGAAAGCAGTTGTTGAGTGAGAGTTTTATCGCCCAGGCCACCACGAATGATCCGCTGCTCGCAGAAGTCGTTACCGCACCGGGTCAGCAGGATTTCCGCCGTCGTGGTTATGGCTGGCTGATGTTTGTCAACACCAACGGGATTTGGGAGGGGGTTGATCGCCGCGCCTACGGTTTCCTGGGGAGTTACCACAACATCTGCCTGGTCGATCCATCCAGAGAGTTTGTCTTTGTTCGGCTGGTGACCCCGGAAGCCCAGAAGAATCACTCCACTTATGAAAATGCCCTGGATATCACCGATAAGGGAACGGCCCAGCTTTGGCGCACGATTCTATCTGCTTTTGCTGCCGAGCGATTCAAAGAGAGGTGGGTCTATTTCAGTGGCGACCTGACAGGCAGCGCCCAGGCAGTTGAAGACGGCGTCGCGTTCCTGAAGCAGGCCCGGGAATCCGGTGTCACCCATATTCTCATCACTGATGGCCCCGGGGTCGGCAGCGAGGTCTCCAAGGAAACTCTGCACAATGCCCGGAAGATAGTTGCTGCCGCCAGAGAGATGGGCATCACCGTCGTGCCCGGCGTTTATCCGATAGGATACTCTGGGCGCTTCCTGGGCAAGTACCCGGAACTTGCTGCAGGAATCCCGGTGCAGGACGTGCGATTTGCGGTCAGCGGGCGGACGGCCACCCCTGACAAACTCGAGGCGCCGGCCGTGCAGAA
>Ga0153915_10001146_pt1 | contig 24427 bp, 21 predicted proteins | sample Opewatmetagenome_2_FD_107003 | JGI IMG/M metagenome (GOLD analysis project Ga0153915, IMG submission 107003) | Freshwater wetland microbial communities from Ohio, USA - Open water 3 Core 3 Depth 3 metaG | ecosystem: Environmental > Aquatic > Freshwater > Wetlands | place: USA: Ohio, Lake Erie...
ACGGTCGAATTCTTTTGGCCGATGGCCACATAGATGCAGACGACGTCCTTCCCCTTCTGGTTGATAATTGTGTCGAGGACGATGGCCGATTTCCCGGTCTGGCGATCGCCGATGATCAACTCTCGCTGGCCTCGTCCGATAGGGATCATGGCGTCGATGGCCTTGATCCCTGTTTGCAAAGGTTCGCGGACCGGCAGACGGTCGACGACTCCCGGCGCCAGGCGCTCGATGGGCTGATAAATATCGGTTTGGATCGGACCTTTTCCGTCCAGGGGGTTGCCGAGAGGATTGACAACGCGCCCGATCAGGGCCGGCCCGGAAGGGACCGACATGATGCGGTGCGTCCGCTTGACCAAATCGCCCTCTTTGATGCAATGGCTCTCCTCGAGGAGGACTGCGCCGACACTGTCCTCTTCGAGGTTGAGGGCTAGGCCGGACACTTCGTGCGGGAACTCGAGCAGCTCGTTGTACATCACCCTATCCAGGCCATGGATCCGGGCGATGCCATCGCCGACAGAAATGACCGTCCCGATCTCCCGGATATCGACCTCGGTCTCGAGACCCTCGATCTGCTTCTGGATGATCTTGCTGATTTCGTCCGCCTTGATCTCCATGGTCCGCTACCTCTCTCTCGTTTTTTCTTTAAGCCTTGTCAACTGTCCCTTCAATGAGACATCGTAAGCCATATTTCCTTTCTTGACGTAAAGCCCGCCAACGATGTCCGGGTCGATTTTGTAGGTCAGATGGACCGCGCTTTTTTCCAGCTGCTCAAGCTGCTTCTCGAGCTTCCGCTTCTGGCCGTCTTTGAGCGGGACGACTGAACGGACCTCAAACGTCAGAATACCCTGTTGTTCCCTCCACCGTACCGGCAAATCTTTGGCGATCTGGGGCAGGCATTCCAATCGGCCGTGCTGGAGAAGAAGCAGCAGGAACCTGGCCGTCTTTTCCCGGTAGGATTTTCTGGCCAGAAGGTCCTGGACAATTCGCGCTTTTTTGGCGGTTTTCAAGAAGGGGCGGAAGAGGACGTCCCGGAGTTGTCTGTGGTCCTGGAGAAGCCGGCCAAAATCGGCCAGATCGCGGCAAACGGCTTCATACTCGGCTTCGTTTTTCAAGGCGCCGGCCAAGCCTTCGGTGTAGCGTCTAATCAGGATGCGGCTTCTCATACAATTCCGCCAGCTTTTCGATGGATTTGTCGATGAGCCTGGAATGGCCCTGAGCCGTTATTTTTTCCTTGAGGCGGTCCTCCGCCAGGGACGCGGCCAGCTCAGCCGTGTATTCTTTGAGCTCCTGCTTCCCGGCCCGGAGCTGCATTTCGATCTCCTGGCCGGCAAAGCTCTTGATCCGTTCGGCTTCCTTATCGGCCAAAGCCCTGATGTTTTCTCGTTCCCGGAAACCTTCGTTTTCGGCGGCCTTGATGATCCGGCCGACTTCGTCCTCGAGAACGGCAAGCTTCTTTTGGGCTTCTTCGAGCTTCCTTTCTGCGTCGAGCCTTGCCTGGCGGGCTTCATCAAGAGCCTTCCGGATATCTTCCGACCTCTTCCTGAGATAACTGCGGAGCGGCTTGGACAAGAGATATCCCAGCCCGCCAAAGAGGATCACGAAATTGATGACCTTGCCCAGGAAACCGCCTTTCCCCGGGGCTTCCCCGCCCTCTTCTGAGACCATAAACAGGAAAAAGGGAACTAAGAAAAGGACGGTCAGGGCCTGATTTCTCTTCGTCATCAGTTGAGCAACCTTGTCTCGATTCTTCGAGCGAGGGATTCTGCCTCGCCGCTGAGCTCTTTCTTCAGCCGGACGAGGTCTTCGTTCAATTCGGCCTTTGCCTGTTCGATCTGGCGCTTGGAAGCGGCGCTCACGTCTGCGATCAATCGGTTTTTCTCTTTATGCGCTTCTCCCTCGATTTCTTCCCGCCTCTTCTCGCCAGCCTGCCTGGCCGATTTGAGAGTCCTATCGATCTTCTCCAGGCTCTGCTCGCGGGCTTCGGCATCCTTTTCGGAAGAGGCCTTATCCCCCTGGATTTGGGCGTCTCTGTCCTGGATGATTTTAGTCATGGGCTTGAAGAATATCCTGGACAGGACGAAGACCAGGATCCAGATGATGAAAAATGTGACCAGGAACGTCAGGTCAATTTTAAGGAACATGAAGGCGGCCTTCTCGAGTTAAAATTAATCTCGAAATTTAGCACTTTTGGGCCAAAATTTCAAGAGAGCTCGGGGAAAGCGCTTTCTTCTCAGCTTTTATGCGCAAATGCCCCGGCCGACCTTCGGGAATATCTTCTTTGCCTCGCCGACGAGAAACAACGAGCCGGAGATGATGACCGTACCCCGGCTCCCGGCTTCGGCGCGAGCTATTTCGATGGCTTTTTTTAAAGTGTGTTCCAAGGCAATCTTCCGTCTAAATTTTCGCGCTGTGAGCCATATTTCCGCCGGAGAGGCGGCCCGGGAATAGGGAATCGAGGTCAGGATCACTCGCTTTACCGTCGGGAAGAGTATGTCGGCTACTCTTTTTATGTTTTTATCTTTCATCATCCCAAAGATAAGAACCACCGGCGGCTTAATAAAATCCTCGACATAGGCATTCAAGGTTCTGGCGCCGCCCTCGTTGTGGGCGCCGTCAAGGATGACATCCGGCCTCCGACTGACGACTTCCAGGCGTCCCTCCCAGTCGGCGCTTTCGATCCCACGAATGATTTTGTTCTTCTTGAGCGTGCTCCAGCATTCCGAAAGAATAGATGCAGCGGCAATTGCCACAGCCGCATTCCTCCCCTGATGGGCGCCGCGAAGATGGGGAGAAAACCGGTAGGTCCGATTCCCGATCCGATAGCTGAAGCGATATCGGCCTTTCAGCTTTTTGGCCTTGAAACGGCCCGGCTCGTCGAAGACGCCGAGAAAAGGCGCGCCGAGCTCCCGGGCCCGCTTCCTAATGACCCGATGGGCCTCGCCCCCATCGATTCCACAGACAACGGGGACTCCGGGCTTGATGATCCCCGCTTTCTCAAAGGCGATCTGGCCGATCTTCGTCCCCAGATATTCTTGATGGTCCTTTGAAACGCTGGTGATCACGGATACCAGGGGTTTCACGACGTTCGTGGCGTCGAACCTTCCTCCCATCCCGACTTCGAGCACGGCCATGTCCGTCTTTTTTTCTGAAAAATAGAGCAGGGCGAGGATCGTCAGGGTTTCAAAAAACGTCGGATGGTTACCCAGCTTGTCTTCTCGCATTAATACAGCGATTCTCTCCCGGATCAGGCTCAGCAGACGGCAGAAGTCGTTCTGAGATATCAGGCTCTCGCCAATCCTGATCCGCTCTTCGACCTTGACCAGATGGGGGGAGGTAAAAAGTCCAACCTTGAGCCCGTGTTCAGCCAGGATTCGGGCCAGCATGGCACAGACCGACCCTTTGCCGTTTGTCCCGGCGACGAGAATCGATGGACAAGTCTTATGGGGATCGCCGAAAGACGCTAAAACCGCGCGGATATTCTCGAGGCCGAGCTTGATTCCAAACCGCTGGAGTTCTTCAAGGAAGGCCCGGCACTGGAGAAAAGTCATTGAGGCCGGTTGAGAAATAGCCGCAGGGCTCTGATGATGTACGCCCGCAGGTTTTTCCGCGGCACGACGTCGTCCAGCATGCCGTGCTTGAGCAGGAATTCCGACCGTTGGAATCCTTTGGGCAATTTCTCCTTGATGGTCTGCTCGATCACTCGGGGACCGGCGAATCCGATCAAGGCGTTGGGCTCGGCGATGTTAATGTCGCCGAGCATGGCATAGCTGGCCGTCGTCCCTCCCGTCGTCGGATCGGTGATGACCGAGATGAAGGGGACCTTGGCCTCCTCCAGACGGGCCAGGACCGCGCTCGTTTTGATGAGCTGCATCAGGGACAGGGCGCCTTCCTGCATCCGGGCGCCGCCCGAACAAGAGACAACGACCAGGGGAATTTTCTCCTCGAGCGCCCGCTCCGCGGCCCTCGTGATCATTTCACCGACGACCGAACCCATGCTTCCACCCATGAAGGAAAAATCCATGGCTGAAAAGACGACCTTGATGCCGTCCATCGTCCCGACCGCATTGATCGTCGCTTCCGGCAGCGACGTTTTCTTTTGATTGTCCTCGAGCCGACGGCTGTATTTCTGAGTGTCCACAAATTTTAAGAAATCGACGGGCAGGATGCCATGGTCGACGACCTCATACTGGCCGTCGTCGAAGAGCATCGTCAAGCGTTCTCGAGCCGAGAGCCGGAAGTGGAAGTTGCAGGAGGGGCAGACCGAAAGGTTTTCGAGGATATCGGCCTTGTAGAGGATCCTCTGGCAGTTATTGCACCGTGTCCATAGGCTGTCGTTCATCGGTTTGACGAGTCTAACAGCTTTTTAAAGACAATGTCAATTCTTTGAGGAGTGGCCTTTTTTATGGGGTTTGGGCGCCTTGAGCTTCTTGCCCAGGAAATCGATGACGGCCTGGGGCTCGGGCAGATCCAGGGGGATGTCGAGCTTCTCCTTGAGGAAGCTCTGGATGGAATGAAGCAGCCGTTCGTTGTCGATGGGCTTTTCAAAATAATCGGACGCCCCGAACGTCGTCAGGGCTTCGTGCCTGTACTGGGATCCGCGGTAGAGGCCGGTGACGATGATGACCGGGACGGTCCCTCGCGATTCCTGGGCGATTCGCTTGGTCAGGTCAAAGCCATGGAGCTTGGGCAGGATCGCCTCGAGAATGACGAGGTCGGGCTTTTCCAGCTTGAACTTTTCATAGGCGGCCAAGCCGTCAGATGCTTTGATGAGCTGGAACTTAAGAGGCTGGAGAAGCTTGGTCAGGGATTCCACATTTTTGCTGTCGTAATCGACGATCAAAATTTTCTTTTCAGCCATTAGACACCGCCGAGTAAGCTTTTGCCCACCGTCGTGTAGGCGGCTTCCCCTTCCCGGTTTTTGCCGTCGACAGCCGTGAGGGCAAAGCGGTAGGCAATATCTTTTTTAGCATTTTTGAACGTACAGTTGAAGATGGAGGCTTTCACCTCTGCCAGGACCTGACGTCGGCCCAGCTCATCATACCAATAAATCCTGTATTTTTTGATGTTTAGGTTCATGCGGTTCTCCTTCCAGGTTAAGGAGATGGAAGGATCTCTGCCGGTCAAAAGTCCCCATTCTTTTCTCAATCCCGTAAATTCCAGGGGCGGATAGATCTGGGGGTCCCTGACTTCCAATTGGAGGCGAACCGCCAGGGGACTGTTCGTCGCCTCGCCACTTTCGATGATAATCGACCCTTCATAACTGCCGGTTTTCAGGTGCCTGGTAGAAAAGCTGACCGCCGTTTCTTTCCAAGCACTCCACGAGCGGCCGCGATCGGGGGCCACTTTGATCCAATCCTGTTTCGGTTTGACCTGATAATTGAGAAGCCGCCCGCCGCCGTTCCTGATCTTGAGCATTTGCGGGGCCGGCGAAGACCTCCCCTCTTGAACTTGGACGACAAAGGAAGGTTTGTCCACCTGGATGAAAGGCAGGGGATTGGCGAAAATCGTGCTGGAAAGAGTCGCGCCGTCACCGGCTGTCCCGGGAAGGTTGGACCGGGTCGTATATCCCGTCAAAACATAATCGATCCTGGCTTCCTCGTTCTTCAGGGTCAGCCTCGTGATTCCCGAAGGCCCCCAGAAGTCTGGATTGCTCATGAACCCGTTGCCGTAGTGCTGAGTCCACAGATTTCCCCGCCACCAGCCTTTTTCCCCGTCATATTTGGTCGAGCCGCAGCAGACGCTGAACAGGTCTTTTTGGCTCGCCCCGGAGCCGATTTTTCTCACGTTGAAAATGTGGTCATGCGCGTAGAGGAAGCCTCTCAGCCCATATTTCGTAGCCCACTCGGTGATTCTCGTCTGTTCGACCCGTTTCGGATCGCCATATTTCTTATAATCGGCCTCCGTGAAGAGCGGACCCCTCCCGTAGGCGATATGATTGTCGGTTTCGTCAGGCCCCGCCGGCCATCCTCCCAAGACATGATGGTAGCAAGCAAAACTCCAGTCCTTGTCGCTTTTGCTCATGACCCCCTCGAGCCAGTTCAATTGTTCCTGACCGAGAGTCCAATCAAAAATCTTTTTGGGCTCGATCTCCCCACAGAAGGCCGTGACATCGAGAACGATAAACTGGACGCCGCCTTCGTTGTTCTGATCGCTTCCCCAGGAAAAGGCATAAAAGTTTCCGTCGGGATGCCCGCCTTCAGGATAGGTTGTCTGGACGGGCAGCGGAAAATACTGGCTCCGCCATTCCTTGGACTTAAACCGGAGCGAATTCCAGCCTTCTTCTCCATCGTGGTTGCCCATGGCCATGTAGACGGGCATGCTCGGGGTTAAGCCGGAGTAGACTTTTCTCATCCTGAGCCACAAGGTCCTGGCGATATAATCGCGATCCGCCTCGGTGAGATTCCCATCCGGAAATCCCCAGGACTTCCACCGATAGCTGGCGCCGATGCCGGTGGAGTCCCCGAGAAGGACGACGAAGTCGGGGTCTTCATAGTTCAGAATGTGCTGGATGGCTTTGGCCAAATAGAAGCCGTTCATGAGCTTGTTCAGGGGGAAACCCGGATCCGCGTGCGGGTTTGTCCTCAGCGCTCTCAAGATGTCGTTGACATAATCACCGGTGATCTTCGTCGTCTTGTAAGGGTCGGGAACAGCGTAATCGCCGTCGTCGAAATTATGGTCATCGGCGATAAAGAGGGCTTGGACCCGGCCGCCTTTCTGGAGATCGGTGTTGGGCAGACGGAAGCTCCTGGGGGACATCGCTTTCCATCCTCCCTGTCCCTCCCGATACTGCACCTGATAATAGAGCCTCGGGATGTCGCCTCCCGTAAGCAGAACGTCGAGCGACCCTTCCACGCCCGTAAAAGATTGAACGTCTGTGGTCTGGGACAGGTTTTCTTTGCGATCGCTCGTATAGACCTTGACATCAAGCCGTTTTCCCTGCTTGAGGAGCAGGTTCAGGTTGGTCGTGAATGTTGAAGGATTCTCCGCGCTCCTCCGGACGTTGTAGATCCGCTCCGCGGCGAGAAAGACCTGGTCATCGTAGGGAAAAGGGAATTCCTCGTTCCCAAGCTGGTCATAAAGGGATGATCGATACGATGGACCGGGCCGATCGACAGAGAATAGTCTGGGAGTCTGTAAACCTGCCCCGAGAAGGCTAACCCCTCCCCATTTAATAAAATCTCGCCTCTTAAAACGCATAGAAGCCGTTTTATGCTAGCAAAAGGACAAGAAAAATGCAATCCTTAGTCAAATAATTTTTAATCAGCCAAATTTACCAGCAGAAATGCCCGACGGGTCCTGTCGAACACTCTTGGAAGGAAACCCTTGCTTAGGGTTTCCTTCCAACGGTCGCTTCGCTCTCTGCCTTCCTTCCCAGGAGCATCTGGCAATGAATTCATGGGCGGATGCTCCTCGGAGGGCTGGCAGGGCGGACGGGTATTCCCGCCGCTCGTTGGAGGGGGACCCTGCGAAAGGGTCCTCCTCCAAGAGTGTCCGGGGGGCCCCCGAACCCCGCCACCCGTCGGGCAAGTGGCATTTATATTGATACAATGGCAAACCAAGTCCTTTTCTCTACTGATCGGTCCCTATCAACGAATTTGGGTAATGTGCCCAGGGTTGCCGGGGGGTTCCTCTTTATGATATATTGGCGGAAATGGATAAGGCTCAGGGCGTCAAGCTATCGGTCGTGATCCCGCTTCTCAACGAGGCCGAAAACCTTCCCCAGCTCTACCAGGAAATCACTTCTTCCTGTCAAAGCCTAAACCTCCCTTTTGAGATGATTTTTATCGACGACGGGAGCAAGGATAGCTCTTTCCAGGTCCTGAAAGATCTTGAGGCTCGGGACCCGCGATTGAAGATCGTCCGGCTGCGCAAGAATTTCGGACAGACGGCCGCTCTCTCTGCAGGCTTCGATTATGCCCGCGGCGAGATCATCATCACCCTTGATGCCGACCTGCAGAACGACCCCGCGGATTTCCCCTTGCTCGTCCGGAAAATCGAGGAGGGATACGATATCGTCAGCGGTTGGCGGCTTAAGCGGAAAGACAGGCTCATCTCCCGCCGCCTGCCCTCGGCGGCCGCCAATTGGATCATCTCCAAAATCACCAGGGTCAAGCTCCACGATTACGGCTGCACGCTGAAGGCGTTCCGCAAGGACATCGTCAAAAATATCAAACTCTACGGCGAGATGCACCGCTTTATCCCGGCCATTGCCAGCACCATGGGAGTGACCATTGCCGAAGTGAGGGTCAACCACCGCCCCCGCATCCACGGCAAATCCAAATATAACATTTCGAAGACAATCCGGGTCATTCTGGACCTGCTGACCGTGAAATTTCTCCTGACGTACTCCACCCGGCCCCTCCAGGCGTTCGGTTTGCTGGGGCTTTTCTCGGGCAGCATAGGAGGCATCCTGGCCCTGGTCTTATCCTACCAGCGTCTTGTCCTCAAAATGGGACTCTCCAACCGTCCTCTTTTACTGCTGGCGATTCTCCTGATCGTCATCGGCTTTCAGTTCATCACAATGGGGCTGCTCGGCGAAATTATGGTCCGGTCCTATCACGAGACGGCCGAGAAGCACATCTATGTCATCCGCGAAGTGATCGATTCCGAACGGGAAGACAAGCCCTAGATTTTTGGCCTATGAAAATACTCATGCTCGCCCCCGAGCCGTTCTTCCAGCCCCGGGGGACGCCGATCAGCGTCTATTTCAGGCTTAAAGCCCTTTCCGACCTGGGTCATCAGACCGACCTCGTCACCTATCCACTCGGGGAAGACAAAGAATTCAACGGCTTGCGGATTCTCAGGGTTGCCAACCTGATCGGGATCCGCTCGATCAAGATCGGCCCTTCGTTGGCCAAGATTCCTTTGGATTTGCTCATGCTCGTCCGGACGTTTTTAGCCTTGGCTAAAACCAGGTATGACCTTGTTTTCTCTCATGAGGAGGGCGCTTTTATCGGCGCCGCGCTCGGGAAGCTTTTCGGCACCCCCCACATCTACGACATGCATTCCAGCCTTCCCCAGCAGCTGCAGAACTTCGAATTCTCACACTCGACGCTGCTGCGGAACGCCTTCCTCGGTATGGAACGGTTCGTCCTCCGCAATTCCCATGCCGTCATCGTCATCTGCAAGGACTTGCTCCTGTATATTCAAAAGAAGGGCTTTGGAGCGAAGGCCGTCTTCCTGGAAAACTTCATCGATTTCGCCGACTTCGAGCCAACGCCCATCGCCCCGGACGTCGCCCGGAAGAAAAAGAAGGACATTGCGCCGCACGGAGAAAAAATCGTCCTCTATGCGGGCAACTTCGAGCCTTACCAAGGCATTCCCCTGCTTATCGAAGCCTTTTCCAAAATGACCGATCCGGCCATCCTTTTAATCGTCGGAGGATCCAGGCGCGAGCATGAAATCGCCCGGCGCCAGGCAACCGCTCTGGGAGCCAGCGCCAGGGTGGTGTTCATCGAAAAAGTCCCGCCGTCACAGGTCTCTCTTTACATTTCTATGGCCGATGTCCTGGTCTCGCCACGGCTTTCGGGAACGAACACGCCCTTGAAAATCTATTCTTTTCTCAAATCGGGGAAGCCGCTCGTCGCCACAAACCTGTGGACCCACACTCAGGTGCTCGATGAAAAAATCGCCGTCCTGGCCGCTCCCGAACCCGGAAGTCTGGCCCGAGGGCTGGCCTTCGCTCTTCATGCCGAGGAAGCCGCAGCCCGGGCCCGGGCGGCAAAAGAGATGGCCCAGGATGAATATGTCTATCCCCGGTATCTTGAGAAAATCAGCCTGACCTTAAACACGGCTATTCATAATTTTAAGAGAAGATAGGACTTATCTATGCGCGCATTCATCACCGGAGCATCGGGATTCATCGGGAAACATCTGGCCCGGCACCTTCTCCAGCGAGGCTGGCAGGTCCGGGTCCTCATCCACAAACAAAAATTCATCGGCCTGGATGGGCTGGAAACGGTCGAAGGCCACATCAGAAACCTGACCCTTCTCAAGGAAGCTCTGCAAGGAACGGACCTCCTTTTCCACCTGGCGTCGGCGCTGGGGGCTTCAAAAATTCGCCGCCAGGAATTCTACGCCGTCAACGCCGAAGGGACCCGGACCGTGTTGGAAGCGGCGCGCGAGACCGGTGTCCGTAAGGTCGTCCACTTCAGCTCGGCAGGCGCCCTCGGCCACGTCCTCCAGGGTGAGATCGCCGCCGAAGATTATCCGCCCGATCCCCGGGATCTCTACGATAAAAGCAAGCTCGCCGGCGAACAGATTGCCCAGGATTTCGCCCGGCGGGGCATGGACATCGTTATTATCCGGCCAGGCTGGGTGTACGGCCCGGAAGATAGACGCACACTCAAACTGATCCGGGCGATCGCCCGGGGAAAATATATACTGGTGTCCAAAGGGAAAACGCTGCAAACGCCCGTCTTCGTCCAGGACCTGATCCAGGGCACGATGCTCTGCGCGGAAAAGGGAAGAAGCGGCGAAATCTATCACTTGGCAGGTCCCGAGGTGCTGACGGTCAAGATCATCGTGGAGACGATCGCTTCGGCGGCGGACAAGAAAATACCACGCTTCACCCTGCCGCTTTGGCCGGTGCGATCTGCGGCCTGGCTTCTGGGAAAGTCGTTTGCTCTCTTTAAAAAAGAGGCCCCTCTCAATCCCTCTCGGTTGAGCTTTTTCGTCCATCCTAAGCCGCTTTCGAGCCAGAAGGCCGTTTCGGAATTGGGGTATTCGCCGAAGACGTATTTCCAAAGAGGCATGTCTCAGACGGTTGCCTGGTACAGGGAGGCCAGATGGCTATGAAGAGTTCGGCTCCCCCCTCCGCTATGGGGGCTTCGGGGGCAATTCCGCCTCTCCTTTGAACTTATTTCATTACTGAATGCGTTTATCTCCCAGATGAGTTTATCTCCCAACGCATTCCATAGACATTAAAGAATTGATTGTGCTAAAATCCGCTTAACAATGCCGAAGGAATTCTGGGGCAGCACTCAAAAAGAGCTGATTGATCGGGACCGGTCGCTCCACGCCAAGTATTCCGGCCTTTTTCTCGGCCGGAAAAGCTTCTGGGGGCTGCTCAAGTATGAATTCATTAATCTTCTTGTCACGCCCGTCCCCGGGGCCCTCGGCTTTTGGCTGCGGAGAGCATTCTATCCCCGCCTTCTCAAAAAGGTCGGCCAGGGCGTCGTCTTCGGCCGGAATATCACGCTCCGCCATCCGCACAAGATCATAATCGGCAGCAACAGCTTTATCGACGATAACGCCGTCCTGGACGCTAAGGGTAGCGCCAACGAGGGCATCCGGATCGGCGAAAACGCCTATATCGGACGGAACACCATCCTCAGCTGTAAGGAAGGCTCGATCTACCTCGACGACTACTGCAACATCTCGGCCAACTGCAGCCTGCTCTCCGAGACGGAGATCCGGCTGGGCAGATACTGCTTCCTGGCCGGGGAATGCTATCTCGTGGCGGGCGGAAACCATAACATCTCGAACACATCCGCCCCGATCATGTTCCAGCCGTCCCTGACCAAGGGAGGAATCAAGATCGGCGAGGACGTCTGGCTCGGCGCCGGCGTGATCGTCCTCGACGGGGTCGCCATCGGCAAGGGGAGCGTCATCGGGGCGGGGGCGGTCGTGGCCGCGTCCCTTCCAGAATATTCCTATGCGGTGGGCATGAGGGCGTTGCGAATCCGCAATCGCCGGGAGATGGCGGAAACGGACAAAGCCTAGACCATAGGCGTTTCCCATCGGCGAAGGAAGCTCATTGATGGAATCCTCGTTGCCAGAACGCTTCAGCGCCCGAACTGGATGCTTGCCTCTCCTAATTGATAGGCCCTGGAGAAGACGCCGGCCGGAAAGGGCTGTGGAAGGCGGGCGCCGCGGTTTCGAATTGTGTCTTTCATCGTAAAAGTCACGGTTTTCGAGAGACACTTTTCCTTGGCTATCAGCCAGGCGGAGACTCGTCCCCGCCAGGAGTTCTCCCCAGGCTCTAACGATAGCTGGATTCGGACGTCCTGTTCGCCCGAGCCCGCAGAAATCTTGTGCCAGGCCCAGCTTCCCTTTTCCTGTTCGAGCAAGGCTTCGGCCGGCTGACTGTTTCTCGTCATCTTGACCCTAGCCAGGCTTTTTCCCCAATATTCGCTCTCGGAAGTCACCAGGATAGCCAACATCGCGGCCTGCGCGGGTTCTTGAACTCTGAATCTCAAATCGATCTGCCCTGGGGTTTTAGCGCTTCTATTAAACTCGATGCCGGAGACCGGGACCGGCCTCGTATTCGGCCTGATTTCCAGGCGGCGAGGGTCTTGAGCCCTCCCGTCGACCATCACCCCCTGGACCTTATCGGGGTTGAGAAGGCTGGCCTTTCCTTCGACATCATAAATATTGAGAACCCAGCGGTTTTTCTCGTCGAATCGCGAATCAAAGCTGGCACCGGCGACGAGCGGCTGCCTGGCCTCCGAACGAGGATAGACTTCATAGACGGCCGTCTCGAAGCCCTGAAGAAGAATGTCCGAGGTATCTCCGGCCTTGAAGAGCCGAGGGGCAATCCAGCCTGATGGATAGACTTTTTCCAGGACCAAGTCCGCTGCCCCGGGCTCCAGCCCCGCCGCCGGAGCGAATTCGATCCGCAGCGTCCGCGTCTCGATGACAGGATTGCGGGCGGCGATGATCCCCTTCCGGCCCTGGAAATGAACATAGCCGTAAGGCTCATGCTTCCGGGGATCTCCGCCGATCATCTCGACGGTCTTGAGAATATCGAATTTCTCCCTGAGCCAGCGGATGGCCGCGGCCTCCGTGTCCCATTCGGCGTCGGAGAGGAGGTCGGGAGAGATGTAGAGTTCCCACATGGCGATCCCGCGCGCGGCATAGAGCACGACTTCATCCACGAATTTATCCAGGGGTTCCTTCGGATCGGTGAACGGGCTGACGCGCGCCTTGATCACGCCGTGGGTCATGAGGCTCGAGACGGGAAACCAGAAATCATACTTCCTCAGGTCGTCAAAGAGCACGCTGTCCCGGTAAGTCGTAGACTGGTCGCGGCGGCTGATCGAGGGGACGTCGGCGAAGCCATAATCCTGGCCCTGCATCCAGATCGTATCGGCATATTTGACCCACCAGGGGCTCAGCCAGGTTCCGGATGTAATGTTCAGGAACATGTTCCTTCCTTCCGCCCGGGCAATCCGGCAGAGGTCGGCCACCGCCTCCATCACCGCTCGGCGCGAATAGACATCCGGAAGATGCCCGTGGCCGGGCTCGCTGCAGGAAAATTGAATACCGTCCCACTTGAAGTAGCCGGCGCCGTCGTTCCGGATAAAATCCACGATCCTTTTCTTAAGCAGGGCTTTATAGCGCTCCCCCGCGACGCACATCTCGCCGCCAACGGTTTCGTAGCCGTGCTCCCTCATCCATTTAACCCGGACATCCCGGTCGAAGTAGCCGCCGATCGGGCCGATCCACATGCCCAATCGCGAGCCCATGGACTTGAGGGTTGCGGAGATCGGCGCCAGACCTCGAGGGAATTGCTGCGGGCTCAAAACCCAGTCGCCGGCGTAGGTATCCCAGCCGTCATCGAGGACAAAAGCGTCAAGGTTTACCCCCCGTTCCTTGACAAGCTTTTGGTGAAGAAGGCGGGCGGCGTTGAGGAGATTTTTCTCGTCGAGGATGCGATCCGGCCCTTTTTTATAATTCGGGTTCCTGAGGTCATACCATGAGTTGTAGAGGACATAAGGTTTGATGGGAGCGGCGCGGAGTTTATCGAGATATTTCCAAAACCATTGTTTAACGAAGGAGTCGGGCGTCAAAGCCACGACCACCCACTCGCTTTCCAGCCAGGAAGATGCGATCTTCGCTCCAATCTCCTGGCCGCAGGCGAGATCGGAGATTCCGTCAGGCCGGCGGCTGAGCGAATTCTCGGACGTCGGATATTCCAGGCCGCAAAAAACGCCCCCGTCCCCGACGAGAAACGCGGCGGGCTGGCCGAAGCCTCCCGACTTAAGAGGTGTGAGGGGCGAGGAGAGCCGAAGCGTCCCGCGGCGCGGCCAAACCCAGCGCAGAAAATGGGTTCCCGGCGCCACGGAACTGTCCGGGTTCTTTCCCGAGCCCGATCGCAGCCCCAATTTTCTCCGGGCGTAGAACGCGCCCGGCTCAAGCTCGTAGACGAGCCGGACTTCGAGGGGCGTAGTTTGCCCGGCGAATTCGAGCTCTATTTGTTTTGCGCCTCGGGGAAGGTCCTCGACTCTGGCTTTTTTGAAGCGGAAATCCTCTTTTGTCAGGAGGACGGGGTTCTCGGCGTTGCTCAGTCTGCCCGGCGCCTGCCAGTCGGTCCACATGATATCGAGTCCAAAATCGGCGTCGGTTTCAAAACGGAGGCGAGGCTTATTTTCTCCCGGCCGTCGAAGCGCGAGCATCTCGATTTGGTCAGCGGCGAGCTTTCCGGATTCGACCGAAACGAGGCAGCGGACGATGCCGTTCGATAAACTGAAGACGTCGGACCCGCCGCGCTTTTCCTGGGCAAATCGGACAGGAGATGTCTCACCGGGCTGCCTCATGGCGGCGCACGGGCCGGGGAAGCGAAGAAAAATCAATAAAGCCAGAAGAAAACGCCCCCTCTTCATGATCCCCTCCTTGATAAGCGATGGGAGTCTGCTTCTCTCGATCGCTCGAGATCTGTCTCCTGGGAATCCCAAAATCAGCCTTCCTTGGCGGTAGCGGGAATGGCCAGGACCTCAGGTTCGTCGCGTCGTTGGAGGCCGCTTGCGGGCTTTGAAAATAAAATTCGAAGAGCTGTCGAATCGTCCCGATGCCGGCAAGAATTTCTCGATTTCCAAGCCCTTTTTCCCAAGAAAATCCCGGATTTCTTCAGGCGTGTAGTAATGCCGGATGGGCACGAAATACCAATCCAGGATCAGCTCCTCCAGCTTCTCTCCCTGGCGCGACTTTTCCCTCTTCTTGAAGAAAAAGACAACCGGCGACAGGAATAAGGCCATGATTTTCGAGAGCGCCGTCCAGGTGCTTCTGGGCGTTTTGATGAGGGTCTTGCGGATGATCTCGTGGATAAAAGTGACCTTTGTCCTCTTGTAAACGGCTAAAAACAGGGAGCCGCCGGGGCGGAGGACCCGGATGAGCTCGGAGATGGCCCGGAAAGGATCGGTCGTATGATGGACAGTCCCCCAAGCCCAGACGATGTCGAAGGATCCGTCGGCAAAGGGAAGCCGGAGCATGTCCTGGAGCCGGAACTCGGCGTTTTCGAGGGCGAACTTGGCCTTCAAGCTATTCGCCGTCTCAAGGCTGCCGGGGCTGATGTCTATGCCGGTGACCCGGCCGGCGCCGTTCCGGGCGAAGATGATGCTGAAGATGCCCGTGCCGCAGCCGGCATCGAGCACGGACCCGCCGCTGACCTCCTCGGGCGAGTAGAAAAGCCGCCAGTGTTTTTCGGAAGCTTCAAGCTCGGGGATGTATTCCGTCCAGACGACATCGTAGAAGCTTCCGACTTTCTCTTTGTTCATGGCCAAGAATCCTTCCTCAAGAAGGAAGCATAGTTTACCGGGTCTTAAAACCCGAGTCAATTTTTCTCATCGAGGACTTCGAAATTGGAATAGACGTCCTCGACGATCTGGCGGATGTGTTTGATGAAAATGCCGCCATTGATCTTGAACCGCGTCCGTTTCAAAACCAGATAGCGGTTGTTAAGGACTTCGAAATCGATCTGCATCTCCAGCTCTTTGACCAGCTTGGGGTTCGTAGAGGGGCGGAGCTCGACCTTCAAGAGGCTGTACGTCGTCGGATCAAAATAGAATGTCCCTTCCCAATTCCTCGGATTTTTCACCTTGGCCCGGACATCGAGGGCCGAGACCGAAGTTCCCTCCAGCGCCGTATCGTCTTTCAGGCGGAATTCGAACTCCCCCCTTTTCTTTTCAGAGAAAGGAAGGAACTCATCCAATGACATCGACCCTCCTCCGTGTTCATCGTCTGCCCCCGTCCGGCCCTGTTCTCCCGCCTGTTTCTTTCTCGCCTTTTCTCTTTCTTTCCGTCTTTCTTCGGCGTATTTCTGGGTGATATCCGTCGTCCTTCCCTTTTTTGTTTCCATGGCCTTCAGGATTTCTTCCTGCGGTTCGCCCTCGTTGGCCGACCTGACATTCTTGGTGACCACGGTCACGACTTCGGGAGTCCAGCTCTTGTCTGTTTTCGTGGTCGTGGAAACGATCGACGCTCGCCAGTACTTATAATCAAAAGAGTCTTTGATTTTTTGGGAGAGCTTGTCCAGAAGACTTCCCATGTCCGGCTCGGGCGTCTGCCCGGACAACAAAGAAAACGCCAGCGCCGCGCAGCAGACCCATCGACCCGCCCACCGGCTCGTCTTCTGAAGGAGGGTTTCTGCCATGGCCAAACCTTTCACTACTTTGAACGCTCCTATCCTACAAAAAGATGCGGTTTTTGGCTATAAAAATATCGCCGGCCTCGGTTTGTCGGCCGCCCCGCGGCGGGCCGAGGAGCCGAGCCCCAAGCCGAAATCCCCGGTTGACAAGGAGGGAGGAATATGCTAATTTATCGAAGTTATAATTCCTATAGATACTATAGATATAGTAAGAAAGGAGAGAGCTTCCCATGAAAATGTTCCTCATCATCGGGCTCAGCCTGATCGGATTTTTGGGGCTCGTCCTGGGCGGCCTCATCGTCCTCTGGTTCTATCAGGGAGGCTGCTGCATCCGGAGAATCAAGGCCAAGATCACCAAAAAAGATTTTGTGGCTCCGGTTCTCAAGAGCAACTGACGCTCACGCCCGGCCGGAGCCTTTCCTGTTGAAAAGTTTTTCCGGCCGTGGATAATGGAGGTTGATTCAAACAAAGGAGCCGCCCATGTCCGACCTGAAAAACGAAGTCGCCGTGATGTTTTCGGGCGGGATCGACTCGCTTCTCGCCGCCGTCGTCCTCCAGGAGAAATTCGACAAGGTCCATCTCATCACCTTCGATAAGGGCTACCTCGAATTCGGGGTCAAGAACAACCTGCCCAACGTCGAACGTCTCCAGAAAACGTTCGGCGAGGACCGGATCAGCCACGAGGTCGTCGACATCAAAAAACTGGTCAAGCGCATCTCCGTAAAAAAGATCCGCAAGGACCGCAAGCTTTACAACCTGGAGACCCGCTGGTGCGTCGGCTGCCGGCTCAGCATGAATACCGGCGGGCTGCTCTACGCCCTCGAGCACGACCTCATCGGCTATGCCGACGGCTCCAACCGGGAGCAGATCCCCTCCCCCGAGAACCTGGCCGGGACGGCCGAAAATTACCCGAGCATCGTCAACCGGCTCAAAAAATTCGCCCTGGAATACGCCGTCCATTTCATAACGCCGACCTATGAATTCGGAACCCGCGAAAACCGCCGCAACAAGCTGAGAGATCTCGGCTTCGATATCGACTACCTCAGCCTCGACCACAGCAAGAACATCAAGGGCCTGATGACCAAGGAAGTCATGCACCGGTCCCAGCCGATGTGCTTTTCCGGCTGGCTCATCCACTGGAAGCGAAACCTGCTCGGCAAGCCCGTCGAGCAGAACGAATCCATGACAGTCGATTACGTCGCGAAGAAACAGGAGAACGTGGTCCGCGCGCTCATTCGCGATTATTTCGAGGACACGGGCGTCGACATCGGCGAGCTTGTCCAGAACCGCCGGCGCTTCCTGCCCAAAATTCAAGAGGGTTTCGCCCTCGTCTAGAAATCAAAAGTCCCTTTTTCGTAGTGACCGGCCCGGCTTTTGCAATTTGCGGGAATCTATGTTAATTTTTTTATAAAATTGATGGACACGAGCCATTTTTCCAGCCGGGGCCTTTCGACATGAGCCCGAGGCCGCCGCATGGTCAAGAAGACAAGGCCGTCCAGTCCTACTTTCGGAAAATCTATTCCGACTATCAGGAAAAAGTCGAGCGAGAGGACGTCGCAGACGTCCACAGCCGGATCAAAGAAAATATCGAACCGTATTTGACGGGGATCGTCGTCGACATCGGCTCGGGCGGCGTGTCCCAGTTCCGAAATCCAGCCATTCGGAAGGTGATCTCCGTGGACAATGTCCTGGAATTCCTCAGGCACTCCAAGGACGAGACCGTGATGAACGTCGCGGGGGATATCCGGGCGCTGCCGCTCAAAGACGACTCCGCCGACCGGATCGTCATCCAGTTCGTCATCCATCACTTGACTGAGAACCGCCTGGCCAAGAACCTCCGCAACGTCGAGGGAGCGGTGGCAGAAACCTCTCGCATCCTCAGGCCCGGTGGAGAAGTCTTCTTCGTGGATTCCATGGTGCCCTTCGCGTTGGAAATGATCGAGCGGCCCGGCTATATTCCCGCCTATTACGTTCTCCAGATTCTCAACAAGCCGATGGTCTTCTTTTTCTCCGTCCAGAGTTTCTGCCGTCTTTTGCGGCGATACCGTCTGGCCCCCCGTCGAATCCAAAAAATCGATTGGGGCAAAATGGCCGACGCCAGCTCGGCCCTGTTTCCTAGGCTCAGGTTTCCGTTGAAATATGCGCCCGTCCGCTGCTGCCTCGTCTCGGCCGTCAAGCGCTGACCGGACCTCCGGCTTTCTTTTTTTCCCAAATTCGATACAATGGGTCTGCCAATGGCCATGAAACGCCGGTGGATTCTCTGCCTGGGTTTTCTCTTTCTGGGGCTGGTCGTCTGCTCGCCGGAAAAGGAAAAAGCCTCCGGTTCTCTTCCTCCCCCAAAAAGCGACCTCAGCCAGCTCAAGGCCGGTTTCCCGATCCGAGGCAGAATCATTTTTCAATCGGATATGGATGGGGACAACGAGATCTATATCCTGACGGCCAACGAGGTCTGCAAGCTCACCGATAACTCCTGGAGCGACGAATATCCGCGCTGGTCGCCAGACGGGACCAAGATCGCCTTCAGCGCCAACCCTAAGGGAAATTTCGATGTCTTCATCATGAACGCCGACGCCACAGGGCTTAGCCAAATCACGAGCTCCTTGAACAACGAGGGAGAGCCGGCCTGGTTCCCGGACGGTTCGGCCCTCGCCTTCACGGAAGAAACTAAAAGCCTTTTGGGTAAAGAAGAGGGCCTGAGGACGATCGACCTCAAGACAAAGAACATCCGAACCCTCATCCCCGACTTCAAGAGATCTCACGGGCTGTCCGATTTTTCGCCAAGCGAGCCGCTGGCAGCCTTTACAGGGCACCGGTTTATCGGCTGGGATGTATTTATCCTTGACCTCCGGGATGGCCAATACCGGGCACTGACCGAAGGCGGGAAAAGCTGCCGGGCTCGGTTTTCCAAGGACGGCCGGAGGCTGGCCTACGTCTCGTCCAGGGCGGACGGAAAAGGCGACATCTGGTCGATGAACCCCGACGGAAGCGGCGATATCCGACTGACTGAGCGCAACGAGACCTACGACTACTTCCCCGCCTGGGCGCCGGATGGAGACCATATCGTCTTCTGTTCAAGCACTCAGAATTCCCCCAAACAAGGCCGCTGGTCCCTGTTTATCTTAAAAGTCGGCACCGGGCGGATCATGCCCTTGTTTTCGAGCTCGGCCCGGGACCTCTTTCCGGATTGGCATTGAGAGCGTAGCCATGAACGGCGTCTTTCTTTTCAGCATCGATCTGGAGGACATCCGTTTCCTCATGGAGGACGGCCTCGGCCGTCCGGAGCGCGTTCCCGCCAATGTCCATGGCTACCTGGGATGGCTGAAGAGCCATGACTTTCGCTGCACGTTTTTCGTCGTCGGGGATGTCGCGGAAGCCTATCCGTCCCTCGTTCGGGAGATCTTCGATAAGGGCCACGAAATCGCCTGCCACGGCTACAGGCACATTCCCCTCGACCAACAGACTCCCGACCAGTTCCGGAACCTCCTCGAAGCCAACAGGAACGCCCTGACCAGAGCGGGCGCCAGGAATGTCCAGGGCTTCCGGGCTCCCATTTTTTCCCTGACAGAAAAAACAGCCTGGGCCTATAAAATCCTGAAAGACATGGGCTTCACCTACTCGAGCTCCGTCCTTCCGGCTAAGAATCCGTTTTACGGCTGGCCGGAATTCGGCCCCCGTCCGAGAATGATCAGCGGCATCGTCGAAATCCCGATGACCGTAAAACGATTCGGCCCTTACCGTATTCCAGCGGCCGGAGGCGTGTATTTTCGCGTCCTTCCCGAGTTATTCATCCGCCGTTCCGTCAACAAATTTCTCGGGGGAGACCGGCCTCTCCTCGGCTATTTTCATCCGTATGATATCGATACGGAGCAAGAGCGCTTCATGCATCCGGAGATCAACGACAGCCGCTTTTATAACTATTTGATGTATTACAACAGAAAAAACGTCTTCAAACGCCTGGATGCAATCATCAAGCGGGGATTCACGATATGCCCCTATGGCCAGTATGTCCGCCAGGGAATACCGGGACTCGTAAAAGAGGAACCCGGGGGGAAAAATCCGTGAGCCTTTGGGAGCCGAAAAAAAAGCTTCTTCAAAAAGCCCTTCCCAGCTTGAGAATCCTCCGGCTGATCTTAACCTTCGCGTTTTTATTTCTCTGGTTTAAGGACAATTTCGCTCCGTTTAGAAAAATCCGGGTCGGTGCCGGGGCCGCCCTCGTCCCTCTCCTCGTCGTCCTTGGGTTTGAGCTTGTCTTGAAGTTCCGGAAACGACGCATCGTCTTGAAGCCGGAATACAAAAAAATCGGCCTCATCCTGCTGGCCATTGTTCTTTTGACCGTCGCCCTCCGCCTGCCTCTGCTTTTTTACAGCCCGGGCATGATGTGGAGTGACGAAGCCATTCCCGGCTTGATGGCCAAGCATATCGCTGAGGGGAAGGTCCCCCCAATCTGCCACTATGGACAACATTACCTTGGCAGCCTCGGTCCTCATATCTATGCCGCGGCCTTTGTCCTGTTCGGATATTCTATTCCCCTCCTCAAAGCCGTCACGGTTCTCATGTACCTGGCTTTTATCGTCCTCCAGTTCTTCTTTTTCAGGGAACTTTTTTCCTTGACTTGGGCGGCCGCCCTTTCTTTTTTTTACGTCCTCCCTCTCGGCCAACTCGTCGACATCAGCATGAATAACGCCAACCCCTATGCCCTGGTGCTATTCCTCGAAGCCGGCTTGCTCTATACAGCCTACGCCATTGCCTACAAGAAAAAAAACCGCCTCTGGCCGTTACTTGGCTTCCTGATGGGGCTGTCGTTCTGGACCCATCAAATCACCGCGGCTTTCATCCTCACCGCCTTCCTGACCGTGGCCTTCAAAGCCCGGCCGGCCCTCAAAAAGTACGGAGTCCTTTTTCTCTATGCCGCGGCGGGAGGTTTTCCCCTGCTTCTCCAGGAGATCTTCGATGGGTTTCAGCTCGTCCGGTTCATAGCCGGGGGAGAAAAAGCCGTCTGGGGCCAGGGAAAATCCCAGGCCACTCTCAAGTTGATCCAATCCCTCCTTCTAGCCCGGGATAACGCCGCCGGTCCGGTCGTGCTGGCGCTCCTCCTGGCAGGGACGGGAATCCTTGTCTACCTGTCCTTCAAAAAGAAAGATTCTGCCCGGCTGCGGATCTTCTTGATATTTCTGGTCGTCTTTGCCGGCCTGTACGCCTATTCCGGGTTCAGCAGCAAGATCGCCGTTCGTTATTTGTTTCCTTTGTATGTCTGCCTTCCGGTCATCCTGGCGGCCCCGTTCCTATGGCTCAGAAGCCGGCTGAAATATTCCCTGTTCGTCGGCCTACTCGTCGTCCTCGTCTTTCTCGGAAACGTCCAAACACAGCACACGTATTTTCTATCCGTCAGGGACAGCGCGCGCTACTTCGAGCACGTGATCGCCGCCATGAAAGCGACCGGGAACCGCTTCTGGCGCGGCAGCTATGAGACGGCGTACGTCCTGACGGGCAACAGTCATGAACAGGTCATCGTCAATTCCTTCGGCGTGAATAAATATTTTCCCTACCGGCTCCTCTGTGACAACCAGACGCCTCATGACAATTACGTCTTCCTCAAAGGGCCCGGAACGGCCGAGGCTGAGCAAGCGGAAAACCTGAACCGGCTTCTGACGAGGCTGGGCATCCCTTTCAAAAGAAGGGACGTCGAAGGCTGCATCCTTGTCTACGACATTGAGAGCCCGGTCTTCCCCCGCGATTTGTCGGAGCCCGTGCCCTCCCAAATTCCTCAGTTGGAGGCTGCGGGATTGGCAAGCCGGGACGGCTATCTCCATCTTACGTTCAAGAATTCCGAAACCCGAGAACCCGCCCGGTTTCGGCTGAATGTGGAAATCCCGGGATATGCGTCCGTTTCGAAGATGTTTCCGGGCTCATCCGATCAAGTGACCTGTTCAATTCCGCAGCCCGGCGACTCGCCGATCGTCCTAAAATATTATTTGGATTATCAAGCGCTCCGGATTCCCTCGACCGTCCGTGAAATTTCTTATGCTCCGACGGGAAAAGGCGGAGGCCGACGAGAGGAGCCTTTCGTCTACCTGCAGGGTATCGGTCCAAGGGTCCGCCTCTTCAACCGGGATATGAGGCTCTGCGATAAAGAAGCCAGCTTTGAAATCCTTCCTCCTGCCGGGAAAAAAGCGACCATCAAGCTTCGCCTGTTTTCCCCGTTCGATTTTGCCAACGCCTATTGGTACGGCGACTATACCCAGCAGATCCGGATCCTCCTCGAAAACGGCCGCGTCATCGAACAGACGCTTGGCGATGGAAACAACATCGTGACCTTCGATCTCGACCAGCCGGCGGGCCGGCCGGGGCCGATCAAGGTGAGGATCGAGTTCCGCTACCATCTCCTCTTTGACTTTGCCAACCTCAGAAAAACGGCCGCGCTTTGGGAGGACGCCGCCATCGAATGACGGCGGCCGCCGGGCTCAAACCTCGGGCGAAGCTCAATCCATCTTTTTGAGCAAGAACCGCCCCAAATAATCCCGGGGAATCCCGAGAAGCTGTTTTCTCCAGAGCCGGTCGCACTGGGAGCAGGTCTTCAGGTCGGCGACATCACCGGCGATGACCTTCCGACGCAGCTCGACCATCTTTTCATTGTTCCAAACCTCGGAGATCGAAGTCTCCTTGACGTTTCCCAGCCCGTAGCAGCCGTGGAAATCCTGCGTGCAGGGCAGGACGGAGCCGTCCCAAAAAATGATCAGGGCGTGCCAGAGGAAGGTGCAGGGCGCATAAGACGTCCCTTTTCGAGAAGCCTCGAAATCGCCGGCCCAGTTGTGCAACTCCTTGACGACGAGCTTGTCCAGAGGCAATCCCCGGAACCGGTCTTTGAAATCTCTGAGCTTCCTCCGGCTCCCGACGTCAAACAGCTCGGGGAAACGAATGAGCTCGAGAATTGTGTAGGGCCTGCGGACGCCGAGGCGCTTCTTGAGCTCCAGGAAGCGGACGATATTTCCGACGGTCTTTTCGAAGCTGGCGTTCATCCGGATCCGCTCGTACGTTTCCTGGTTAAACCCGTCAAAGGAAAAGGCGAACTGGTCGAGCCCGGATTCGATCAATTGATAGGACTTCTCTTCGTCCAGCAGCGTGCCGTTGGTGTGGAACCGGGTGACGAGGCCGGCCTCATGAGCGTACCGGACCATCTTGAAGAAATCAGGGTGGAGAAGAGACTCTCCTCTGTGCAGGAGATGGACGTCAAAGACGAAGCCGCGGGCCTCGTCGACGATCTTCTTGAACAGGTCGAACTCCATGAATCCTTTTTGACTTTTCTCCAGGTCCTTGTTCGGGCACATGATGCAGCGCAGGTTGCAAACGCTCGTCGGCTCGATCCAGAGCCGGACGGGCAGATAACTCAGCCGGGCCGTCTTTCGTCTGTAGCTGAGAAAAATCCGGAAGAGCCGGGAATAGTAGCGCGTCTTTCTCATCAGAAGGTCTATTTTAGCGGCAAACCGCTTCCCTGTCTATCGGGATAGAATTTTGATATAATCGGGCGGATCGAATGAGGCTGACCAAAATATCCTCCAGGATCATTCTCCAATCCCTTCAAGTGATTTTTTATCTGCTGTTCGTTTTCCTCTGGCTCAAAGATAATTTTCCTCCGCTCCGAAAATGGGGTGTCTCGCCTTTCTTCCCGCTCGCCGGCTTGCTGATCATCACGGCCATCCGCCTCGCCCTTAAAATGAAAACGGCGAAGCCAAAATTCAGCCTCAAGCCCGGCAGGACATGGGGCGCCCTAATTCTCATCATCCTTCTCGCCACCGCCGTCCGGGTGCCATATCTTGTTCACAATTACGGATTGATGGACAGCGACGAGGCCATCCCGTCCCTCCAGGGCAAACACATTGCCGAGGGCCTGCTTCCGCCCATCTATTATTACGGGGCGTTGTTTCAGGGCAGTTTCCCCCAGTTTTACCAGGCCCTCCTTTTCAAGATATTCGGCTATTCGGCACTTCTGACCAAGATCGCAGCCTACCTCGCCTTCGTCGCTTTTCTCGTCGTCCAATTTTTCCTTCTCATGGAGTGCTTTTC
>Ga0153915_10001147_pt1 | contig 24420 bp, 22 predicted proteins | sample Opewatmetagenome_2_FD_107003 | JGI IMG/M metagenome (GOLD analysis project Ga0153915, IMG submission 107003) | Freshwater wetland microbial communities from Ohio, USA - Open water 3 Core 3 Depth 3 metaG | ecosystem: Environmental > Aquatic > Freshwater > Wetlands | place: USA: Ohio, Lake Erie...
GGCATCGACGGCATTTCGCTGCTGCTGATCCTGCTCAACAGCTTCACCACCGTGCTGGTGGTCATCGCCGGCTGGCAGGTGATTCAGAGCCGGGTGGCGCAGTACATGGCGGCGTTCCTGTTTCTGTCGGGTTTCATGAATGGCGTGTTCTCCGCGCTCGATGCGCTGCTGTTCTACGTGTTCTTCGAGGCGACGCTGATCCCGATGTTCATCATCATCGGGGTGTGGGGCGGGCCCAACCGCGTCTACGCCGCAGTCAAGTTCTTTCTTTACACACTGTCGGGATCGCTGCTTTCCCTGGTCGCGCTGATCTATCTTTACAACGTGTCGCAGGGCAGTTTCTCGCTGCTCGACTACTATCAGCTGCCGCTGCCGTTCAATGCGCAGATCCTGATCTTTCTCGCGTTCTTCCTGGCTTTCGCGGTGAAGGTGCCGATGTGGCCGGTACACACGTGGTTGCCGGACGCGCACGTCGAGGCCCCGACCGGCGGCTCGGTGGTGCTGGCGGCGGTCATGCTGAAGCTGGGCGGCTATGGTTTCCTGAGGCTATCGCTGCCGATCGTGCCGGAAGCGAGCTACTCTCTTGCGGGCGTCATCATCGCGCTGTCGCTGATCGCCGTCGTCTACATCGGGCTGGTGGCACTGGTGCAGGCCGACATGAAGAAGCTGATCGCCTATTCGTCGGTATCGCACATGGGCTTCGTCACGCTCGGCATTTTCATCTTCAACTCGATCGGCATGGAGGGCGCGATCATCCAGATGATCTCGCACGGTTTCGTATCGGCTGCGCTGTTCCTGTGCGTCGGCGTGCTGTACGACCGGCTGCACTCGCGAATGATCGCCGACTACGGCGGCGTCGTTAACGCCATGCCGGTGTTTGCCGCGCTGTTCATGCTGTTCGCGATGGCGAATTCCGGTTTGCCGGGCACCAGCGGATTCGTCGGCGAGTTCATGGTGATCATGGGGGCTGTGAAAGCCAATTTCTGGTACGCGGCACTCGCGGCCGTTACCTTGATATTCGGGGCGGCCTATACGCTGTGGATGTACAAGCGCGTCATCTTCGGCGCGATCGCCAATGCTCGCGTGGCGGGGCTCAAGGACATCAACCTGCGCGAATTCCTGGTGCTGGGGCTGCTTGCCGCGGCGGTGCTCGCCTTGGGGGTTTATCCCGATCCCTTTGCCGAGGTACTGCACACTTCGGTCAACGACCTGCTGGCGCATGTGGCGCAGAAAGCCGGCGGCGCCATAACGAGATAACGACGATGCAATATATCCTTCCGTTGTGGCCCGCCTATCCCGAGCTGTTCCTGCTCACGATGGTGTGCGTGATTCTGGTTGCGGACCTGTTCATCAGCGATGACAATCGGATCGTCACGTACGGACTGACGCAAGCGGCGCTCGCGGGCTGCATCGCGATCACCTATCTTTCCTCCCGCCTGGACCCGGCTTATACCTTCAGCGGCATGTTTGTCGACGACCTGATGTCCGACGTGCTGAAACTGCTGGTGTACCTCGGCGTGATGGTGATACTGGTCTATTCGCGCGCCTACATCGCGGCGCGCGGCATGTTCCGGGGCGAATTCTTCGCGCTGGCGCTGTTTGCCACGCTCGGCATGATGATCATGATTTCGGCCAACCATCTGCTGACGCTCTATCTCGGCCTCGAACTGCTCACCCTGTCGCTGTATGCGATGGTTGCGCTGCAGCGTGACTCGGCGATTGCCACCGAAGCGGCGATGAAGTACTTTGTGCTGGGCGCACTCGCTTCGGGAATGCTGCTCTACGGCATGTCGATGCTCTATGGCGCCACGGGGACGCTCGAGATCACACGGCTCGCCGAAGTCATCTTCGACGGCGCCGGACAGGGTCCGGTCCTGATTTTCGCGCTGGTGTTCATCGTCGCCGGCCTCGGTTTCAAGCTCGGCGCGGTGCCGTTTCACATGTGGGTGCCGGACGTCTACCACGGTGCGCCGACCGCGGTGACGCTGTTCATCGGCTCAGCGCCCAAGCTCGCCGCGTTCGCGTTCATCATGCGGCTGCTGGTGCAGGGGCTCGGCGCGGAGCAACTGCTCGCGGAATGGCAGCCGATGCTGATCGTGATGGCCGTGCTGTCGCTGGCGATCGGCAATATCACCGCGATCGCGCAGACCAACCTCAAGCGCATGCTGGCTTACTCGACCATCTCCCACATGGGCTTCCTGCTGCTTGGTATTCTAGCGGGGGACCTCAACGGCTACGGCTCGGGGATGTTTTACGTCGTGGTCTATGTGCTGATGAATCTCGGCACCTTCGGCATGATCATGGTGCTCTCGCGCAGCGGATTCGAGGCCGAGAACCTCGACGATTTCAAGGGTCTCAACCAGCGCAGCCCGTGGTACGCATTTTTGATGCTGCTGCTCATGTTTTCCATGGCGGGGGTGCCGCCCACGGTCGGCTTCTACGCCAAGCTCTCGGTGCTGCAGGCAGTCATCAACGCAGGTTATGTGTGGCTCGCAGTTGTCGCGGTGCTGTTCTCGCTGATCGGGGCGTTTTATTACCTGCGGCTGGTCAAGCTCATGTATTTCGACGCGCCACTGGATACCGCGCCGATCGAGCCGCGTGCCGACGTGGGCGTGCTGATGACGCTCAACGGTCTGGCGATGCTGCTGTTCGGAATCATGCCCGGGTGGCTGATGAAGTTGTGCATAGACTCGATCCAGGCGTCGCTGTAGGAAACGTAAGCGATAGGCAGTAAGCGGTAAACCATTCGCCGCTCACGTGAGTTTGACCATGACCGATAAGCGAACCGATTTCACCGAGCACACCATCAGCTCGACATCTGTTTACCGCGGCAGGCTGCTACACGTGCTGGAAGACTCGGTGCGGCTTCCCGACGGCAAGACGGCGATTCGCGAGTACATCAGGCACCCGGGCGCGGTGATGATGGTGCCGCTGCTGGACGGCCGGACGGTAATGCTGATACGTCAGTTCCGCTATTCGGTGGGCAGGCATTTTATCGAGATTCCGGCCGGGAAGGTGGAGCCAGGCGAGAAGCCGCTCGAAACCGCCAGGCGCGAGCTGATCGAAGAGTGCGGCTATAAGGCGCAATCCTGGCGGCATCTCGCCACGTTTCATCCGTGTGTCGGCTATTCGGACGAGCGCATCGAACTCTACCTTGCGCGCGACTTGAGTTACGTCGGCCACGCGCTTGACGACGAGGAATTCCTCGAAGTCGTGCCTATGGCGCTCGATCAGGCGCTGGCGTGGGTGAGGGAAGGAAAGATCACCGACGTCAAGACGGTCATCGGCCTCATGTGGGCTGAGAAAATTATCAACGAAACACGGTAAGCGGTGAACGGCACGCGGTCAGCGGAAAATGATACGCGGCAACGGCGTTTTCGCTCCGCGTCCGGTTTTTCCTGCCCGCTTACTGCTCACCGCTCACGGTTTGCTTTCATCCTGCCGTCGAGTGGGCGCGGGCGGGTAGCAGGCGCTCGGCAGATCGCTCGAGCGGCTGCGGGTGCTGGAACAGGTAGCCCTGGCCGAACTGGGCGCCCATGCCGGTGAGTATCTTCAGCACTTCGGGCGTTTCCACCCATTCGGCGATCACCTGCTTGCTGAGTCCCTGCGCGACGTCGTTCAGCGCCTTGACGAAAATGCGGCTGCCCTCGTCGGTGGCGAGATCGCGGATGAAGCTGCCGTCGATCTTCAGGTAATCGACCTCGAAGCGCTTCAAGTAATAGAACGAACTGAAACCGGCGCCGAAATCATCGAGCGCGAAACGGCAACCCATGTCCTTCAGCTGACGGATGAACGTGAGTGTCACGTCGATCTCCGACATGGCCGCGGTTTCAGTGATCTCGAACACGAGCTGGCTGGGATCCACGCGGCTCTCGCGCAGCAACTTCACGAAGCGCTTGATCCAGCGCTGATCGGAGATGGAGACGCGCGACAGGTTGACAAAATAGCGCAGCTTCTTGCCGATCTGCTTGTGTTCGCGCATGAACCTGAGCAGCTTTTCCACGACACACATGTCGATTTCCTGCACCAGCCCGAGCGACTCGGCAAGCTCGATGAAATTGCCGGGCAGAATGTACGTGCCGTCGTCGTCGAGGATGCGCACCAGTATTTCATGGTGTACCGGTTTCCGGTCACGCAGGCGCACCACCGGCTGCGAGAACAGCATCAGGCGGTCGTCGTCGAGCGCGTCGCGCAGCTTCTTCGCCCAGTGCACGCGCTTGTGCGTGCTGCGCAGATTGTCGGAGGACTGATCGAACAGCACGTAGCGGTTGCGTCCCAGGTCCTTGGCCTGGTACATCGCGATGTCGACATTCGACAGGAGCCCCGGCAGGTCATTGCCGTGGAACGGGTAGAGCGCGATGCCGACCGAAACGCTCAGGTTGGCGACCACTTTGTGTTCGCTCGCCTGGAAGCGGTAGTGGCTGATCGCATCGAGCGCGCTCTCCGCGGCATCGATCGCCTCCTTGCGCAGGCCTTCCGGCAGGTGAATTGCGAATTCGTCACCACCCAGACGGTAAAGCTCGCCGTTGCAGGGGCGCGCCAGGTCGCGCAACACGCTGCCCACACCGATGATCAACTGGTCGCCGGCGCGATGGCCGAAATTGTCGTTCACGTACTTGAAATGATCGATGTCGAGAAACAGCAGCGCGCCGACGCCGCCCGATTGGATGACCGATTCGATCCGGCACTGGAGGCTGAGGCGGTTGGGAAGTTCAGTCAACGCGTCGTGCATCGCCAGATGCTCGATGCGCTGCGTTGCCAGGTGCTGGTCGGTAATATCGCGCGCGGTGCCGCGGATGCCGAGCATCTCGCCGTTCTCATCATGGGTGACACGGGCGTTAATGCCAATCCACCGGTCCTCACCCGCGGCCGTCATCAGATGGCTGACGTAGTTCTTCACCTCGCCGTCGCTCTTGAGCATGGCGAGGAAACGGCGATTCGAGATATGGGACGGGCCGGTTTCGAAATTGAAGAAACAACGCCCGATCATGTCCTTCGGCGGCAGGCCGAAGATCTCGTTCGCGGCATTGTTGAGGTACGTGAAGCGGCCCTGCGCATCGGTGGTCCAGATCAGGTCGTGGGAAGTCTCGACCAGGTCGCGATAGCGGTTCTCGCTTTCAAGCAGCAACTGGATGATGCGGCGCTTTTCGGCCAACGAGCGTTTGACCGTCGCCAGTTCCATGGTCGCCTTCTCGGCCTCGGCATTGAGCGAGGAGGAGGCGAGGCGGTCGATCAGCTCTTTCGAATAGCGCCGGTGTCCGCCACCGGTGCGCAGCGCAACCAGCACGCCGTGTTCGTCCCAGCGCCGCAGCTTCTGGATCGGGATGCCCAGCAATTCAGAGGTTTCCTGAATGGTGTATTCCATGACTCGAGTCGACACCTTGACTTCCCCGTTAAGCGTGCTTCCGCGTCCCGCGCCGGGCGGGACGGCTTCGTCGGCACCCACGATGAGTTTACCAAAGTCCCTGCAGCGGGGCTAACCGCCGCCGTTGCGGTCTAGTGTAATTGGCGAGAGTCTCCCAGACCATTTTGCCGAGAAACCAGGCGCTGCATGAGTTTCAGGTCGCGCGGGCTGAGCCTGAGTGCGGCATCGACCCAGATTTGCACGATATCGAGCAGTTCCGCGAAGTCGATACGGTGCACGCGCCGCCGCACCGCCCCGAGCGCCGCGAACCCGTTGCGGCCGCGCTGCCTGCGCTTGATCAACGCCGCCACTTCGGTCTCGCCCTGACCGTCTTCGGCGACGACGTCCACCACGCCGAGGGTGCACATTTCTTCCGCGCTGTAGACTTTGCCGCGGGTGATCAGATCCTCCGCGCCTTTCTGGCCGATCCTGCGTTCCAGGAACGAGTAGGCACCCATGCCGGGGAACAGATTGAACAGAATTTCCGGGAAACCGAAGCGCGCGCTTTTCTCGGCGATGATGACGTCGCCCGACAGCGCCGCCTCGAAGCCGCCGCCGAGGCACTCGCCCTGCACCAAAGAGATCGTCGTGATCGGTAGCTCGTGCGCGATATAGTTGCGATGCAGCACGTCGATGCAGGCACGCCCATAACGCAGCAGCCCCTGCTGATCCTTCGTGTCGATCAATTGCTTGAAAAGATCGAGATCGCCTCCCAGGTTGAAGACGCCGGGCGTCGCGGAAGCGAGCACGACATACTCGATCACGTGTTCTTCTCCGTAACAGTCTATGCGCGCGCCGCTTGCCGCGAGAAAATCGTAATAAGCGCGGATATCGGCGAGCAGGCGGGGATTGAAGCACGGTCGCGGGTCAGGTGACCAGCGCGACCACATGGCGCGGGTGTCCTTGTCGAAATGCGCGCGCAATTGCGGCGAAAAATCAAACTCGATGCCGGTGGTTGTAGGTTGAAGCGCAGGGCGCATATGCGCTTCCAGCACTGCAGCAGGAACGTGCATGTTCATAAAACTTTCCCCTGTAAAGTGTTACGGGATGAATTTAAAGTTGCATATAAGCAGATAATGTGACAAAAGTCACAGAGGCGATTAAAAATCAGCAATGATCAAAAAGCAAATCTAACATTTTGATAGATTTGTATTTTATTCTTTAAAAACATAAAGTAATGGTATGATCCTAGAATTAGGATAGCTAAGATCTGACAATAAGAGGGCCTCAAATACAACAAAAGGTTCTGAGAATGCGCTTTTTTTTGCGTTGGATTCTCGGCATGCTATTCCGCGTGCGGGTCGAAGGCGACGCGGCGGCGCTGCGCTCGGGGCGGGTACTGATCGTCGCCAACCATGATTCTTCGCTCGATGCGGTGATACTCGGCCTGTTCCTGCCGGCTGAAGTCACCGTCGTGGTTGCCCGCGATGAAGCCCGGCACGCACTCCTAAGGGTGCTGATGCGCGCCGTGCCGCACATCGTGCTCGATGCGGCTCATCCTCTGGGGCTGAAGAGACTGATGCGGCTCATCGAGCGCGGCAAACCGGTCGTCGTGTTCCCTCAGGGCCAGCAGACGGCCACCGGCAGCCTGACGAAGGTCTACGATACGGCGGCGCGGATGGCTGAGCGCCGCGCTGCGCGGATCGTTCCGGTGCGCATCACCGGTACGGTCTACACGCGCTTTGCGGCAGTAGGCGGCGACTTCCCAAAGCGCCGATTTCCGCGCGTTACGCTTCAGATCCTGCCGGCGGAGCAGTTGCCGGCGTTGCCGCCGCTGCCGGGCAAGCTGCGGCGGCGCGTCCTAGCGGACGCGATGCTGCGAATCATGCAGCACATGATGTATGCGTCGCAGCCGCGCCGCACGCTGTTCGAAGCCTTGCTTGATGCCGCCGAACTGCACGGTTATTCCACCCGCATCATGGAGGACACACAACGCGTGCAAACCTATCGCGACATTATCAAAGCAAGCCTTGCGCTGGGCAGGCTGGTCGGCAGGCTCGCCGAGGAAAGGGAGATCGTCGGCGTGCTGATGCCCAATGTCGCAGCCACCGTTTCCCTTCTGCTCGGGACGGGTCTGATGCGCCGCGTTCCGGCGATGCTCAATTACACGGCGGGGCCGGACGCACTGCGCAGCGCGTGCATCGCAGCAGGGATCAAGACCGTCATCACTTCCCGCCGCTTCATCCAGGTCGCGCGGCTTGAAGGGGCGCTCGCGGCGCTCTCCACGGTGCGCATCGTCTACCTCGAGGATCTGCGTGCGCGCTTCGGTATCGTTGACAAGCTGTGGCTGATCGGCCGGGCGCTGCCGCGTCCGAGGTCCGTGATTTGCGGCACCGATCCGGAGGACACGGCGGTGGTGCTGTTCACGTCGGGCTCGGAAGCCCGGCCTAAGGGGGTGGCGCTTTCCCATAGCGCGCTGCTCGCTAACATGGCGCAGATGGGCGCGGTGATCGACTTCGGCCCCAACGACAAGTTCCTGTCCGCGTTGCCGATGTATCACTCCTATAGCCTGACCGCGTGCACCCTCATGCCGCTCCTGACCGGCACGCGGCTATTTCTTTACACCACGCCGCTGCACTACCACGTGATACCGGAGCTTGCCTACACCCGTTCCTGCACCTACATGTTCGGCACCAGCACCTTTCTCGGGCACTACGCGCGGCAGGCGCACGCTTATGACTTCTTCAGCATGCGAGTTGTGGTCTCCGGCGCCGAAAGGCTTAACCCCGAGGTGGCCAACCTATGGCTCAGGAAATTCGGCCTGCGCATCATGGAAGGTTATGGTGCGACCGAATGCGCACCGGTGCTGAGCCTGAACACTCCGTTGTGCTACAGGGTGGGCACGGTGGGACGGTTCCTGCCGGGAATCGAGCATCGCGTGGTGCCAGTCCCGGGCATTGCGCACGGCGGCGTGTTGCACGTACGCGGGCCCAACCTGATGCGTGGTTACTACCTGTTTGAGAAGCCCGGGGAACTGCAGCCGCCGCAGTCCGAAATCGGCCCGGGCTGGTACAACACCGGTGACGTTGTCGAGGTTGATGAAGAAGGCTTCGTCAGCATCCACGGCCGGGTCAAGCGCTTCGCCAAGATCGCCGGCGAGATGGTGTCGCTCGAAGTGGTGGAGAACCTCGCGCACCACGCTTCACCGCATCACCATCACGCTGCAACGGTCGAACTCGTCCACCAAAGCGGCGAAAGCACGGTGCTGTTTACTACGGATCCCGACTTGACCCGGATGATGCTGCAAAAGGCAGCGCGTGACCTCGGCGGCCAGGAACTTGCGGTGGCGCGCCGTATCGTGCACGTTCGCGAACTGCCGCTCCTGAGCAGCGGCAAGACCGATTACGTAACACTTAAGCAGAACGCCGAGCAGAACAAGGCATCCGACGCGGCTTCGCGGTAGCGGATGTTCATAGTTGATGCGGTAGGTCTGGTAATGGGGTAGATTACGCCCGCGCAGTTGTCGCAACCCGAGACGCGCCGTCGTACATCACGTATGCTCATTGCCCAGATTTCCGATCTGCACGTCATGCGCCCGGGCCAATTGGCCTATGGCATTTTTGATACGGCAGGCAATCTCTCGGGTTGCCTGGCGCAGATCATGCAGGCCAACCCCGCGCCCGACGTGGTGCTGGCGACCGGGGACCTGGTCGAGACCGGTGCCCCCGACGAATACCGGCGCCTGCGGGAATTGCTCGCGCCGCTCACGATGCCGCTTTACCTGATTCCGGGCAACCACGACGATCGCGCCGCGCTGTGCGCGGCTTTCCGCGATCACGCTTACCTGCCGCGCGAGGGCGAGCCGTTGCGCTACGCCGTCGAGGATTTCGAAGTTCGGTTGATCGCGCTCGACACCATGATCCCGGGGGAGGACGGCGGGACGCTTGACACTGCCCAACTCGACTGGCTCGACGCGACGTTGTCGGCGGCGCCCGGCAGGCCGACGCTGGTGCTCATGCACCATCCGCCGTTCAAGACCGGTATTCGTTGCATGGACGAGATTGCGCTCGACGCCGCGAGCGCTTCCCGCCTGGGCGCAATCGTCGAGCGCCACCGCCACGTCGAGCGCATCGTCTGCGGCCACGTGCACCGCGGCATCCAGGCGCGTTGGCGCGGCACCACGGTATCGGTGTGCCCGAGCACGGCGTTCCAGTACATACTCGACCTGCGCGAAAACGGTTTCAATTCGTCAACCCGCGAACCGCCCGCCTACCAGGCGCATTTCTGGAACGGTGCGGAGCTCGTTACCCATACCATCGCGGTGACAAAATGAATTGCCCTTCATGTGAATACCCGATGCCGGCGGGCGCCAGGAAGTGCCCGCATTGCGGGATACAGCTTCCGAGTGCGCGCAAGATCCTGGCCGTTCAAGGCGTCCTGTTTTTCGCCGTTGCAGGCGCTATTGCGTTAAGCACCAGCGGGCACGTGTGGTCGTATTTGGTCGCGTTGGCTGCGGCAGGGATGGGGGGCTATCAGCTTTACCTTGCCATCAAAAAGTGAAACAACTGGCAACGAGTCAGCGCGATTCGTCGGGGAGCGGCGGAAGCGAGCGCAGGTAGGCGATCAGCGCCGCCAAGTCCCCGGGCGTCAGTTGACTGGTGGTGTTGCGGATCACCTCATCCATGGGGCTGGCGGCTGTGTCACCGTCTGGAGTATCGCCAGTCAGCAGGAATCCTTTAAGTTCCGCGTCGCTCCACTGCTCGAGCCGCGACGGTGTAAGATTCGGAACCCGCTTGGCCTCCAGTCCCTTGCCCCCCGCGAGCGAGCGGCTGCTTATGGGCCCGCCTAAAAAGTTGCGTGGTGTGTGGCATTCACCGCAGTGGCCAAGCGCCTGGACCAGGTAAGCGCCGCGGTTGACGGGCTGCGCGAGCCGGGGGTCGGCTGCGAACGGGCCGGGCGAGAAGAAGAACCACTTCCAGATTGTAACAAGGAAGCGCCACCCGAATGGAAATCGCAGGTTGTGCTCCTGGTTGGCCCGGCCGGTCGGCGGAAGCGTGCGCAGATATGCCCAGAGGTCGCGCAGGTCGTTGTCAGTGATCTTCGTGAACGACGGATAGGGAAAAGCTGGGAAGTAATTGGCGCCGTCGGGCCTCTTGCCATGCCGCATCGCACGGATGAAATCGGCCTCGGTCCAGCGCCCGATCCCCGCCTGCGGATGCGGCGTGATGTTCGGTCCGAAGAATGTGCCGAAAGGCGTCTTCAAAGCACGCCCGCCTGCAAACGGGACAGCGCTTTTCTTGTCTTCGGTGTGACAGCCCAGGCAGCCGCCCAAGCGAACAATATATTCGCCGTGCTTTGGATCTCCGGCGGCAGCAGAGAGCGATACGGAACTCAAATTGGCCAGCACCAATACCGCCAAGGTAAGACCAATCATTTATTAGATCTCTCACCCGCATCGCAACAGTTTAACTTGGTCAGGTTTATTTTTTGGCCCTAGCGCCGCGGAATGTCTCGTGGCATTCGGCACAGCCAATCTTTGTCTTGCCGTAACTCCCGGATGCCCCGATCAGTGTCACGACCGCATCCTTATCCCCCTCCTTTGCAAGGCGCGCGAGTTTTTCGCTTTCGTCTGCCAGCCTTTGGGCGTCTTTCTCGAACCCTTGCCAATCCTTCCAAATTGCGGGCAATGCACGTGTCACGTCGTCGGGGTAGTTGCCACGGCCCGTGTCTTTCGGGAAATGTGCCGTTATTTTTTTCGCAATACTTACCAAGGCCCTAGCGTTTTTTTCTACGTCGGCGAGTGATCCCTTCCCATTCTTCGCATAAGCGGCAAGCGGTTTCCAGTGGCCTTCCATTTCGTCCTTCATGAAATTGATTCGGGCTTTTATCACCTCTTCGCCACTGGCCGCATGCGATGGTCCCATGGCCAACAATGTAACGCCCGAAACGGCTGTCGCTACTACAAAACCCATAATTTTGACCGCGAGACGCATTGTTAATTCTCCTGTCAATGTTATCTACCAACCGCTGTATGGTTACTAGCTTTCTGAAACGCTTCACCTTCGTCGCTCAGGGAGCACTCCGCTCCGGTCTTGAACTTGTCCGCGTTTGTGAAGAGGGGGTCCTTGGCACGGCTCGCTTTATCCCGCGTGCTGGGCTTGAACCCGTCCCACGGCATCGGGCTCAGCGCCTGAAGAAATCCCGCGGCACGCGCATAATAACAGCAGCAGGGGGCGGTTTATTCCGGATGTCCGGCGCCGGTCGCCAAGGGCGCTCGTGACAATCAGATCGTCTTTATTCCGTCATGTGAAATCGTGCCTGCCGGTGCGCGCCCGCTTGATTTCGCCGCGGCGCCGTTTGGCTTCCAGCCGGCGCAGCCGGGAAGCGCGCGTCGGCCGGGTCGGCTGGCGCATCTTGGCCGGACGCGCCGCGGCGCGCACCAGTTCGACGAGGCGCGCCAGTGCGTCGGCACGGTTGCGGCTCTGGGTGCGGAAGCGCTGTGCGGTGATGATCAGCACGCCGTCTGCAGTGATACGGTTGCCCGCAAGCGTGATAAGCCGCGTCCTCACGGCGGCGGGCAGCGTGGCGGAGCGCTTGACATCGAAGCGCAACTGCACGGCGGTGGCGACCTTGTTGACATTCTGGCCACCGGGGCCGGAAGCACGGATGAAATGTTCCTCGATCTCGCTTTCATCGAGCGCGATACCGCGAGTCACCGGGATCATGATGCGGCAAGTGTAGCGAATCTACGACCCGCCAACATCATGGAACTCACGCGCCTCCCCGGCGGGCTTTCACTCGGGCCCGAGGTGTGCCGCCGTGATCACCTTGCCCCATTTTGTCATTTCGTCGCGCAGGAAGCGCGCGAATTCTTCAGGCCTATTCCCCACCGGTTCCGCACCGACGCTGACCAGCGCGTCCCTGACTTTCGGTACGCTCAGGCTTTCCACCACGGCGCTGTGCGCCCTGAGCACGATGTTGCGAGGTGTCGCGCCCGGCGCCAGCAGCGCGTTCCATGAGGTCGCTTCGTAGCCGGGCACACCCGCCTCATCGATGGTGGGCACCTCGGGCAGCGCCGGCGATCGTGTCGTGCCGGTGATGCCCAACGGGCGCAACTTTCCCGCTTTGACTGGAGGCACCGCCGCCGCAATGGGAACGAACGTCATCGTCACATGGCCGCCGACCACATCCGTGACCGCCGGCGCCGCCCCTTTGTAGGGGATGTGCGTGATCTTGACGCGGGCCATGGTATTGAACAGCACCAGCGCGAGATGGTTGGAACTGCCGACACCCGCCGAAGCCGAGTTGAGCACGCCGGGCTTGGCTTTCGCCAGGGCCTGGAGTTCCTTCACCGAGCGCGCGGGCAGCGAAGGGTGAACGACCAGGACGTTGGACATTTTGACCACAAGGCTTACTGGCGCGAGGTCGCGCGTGACGTCGTAACCCAACTTGGCGTAGAGCGCGGGGCTGCTCGAGAGCGCCGTCGTGCCCATGAGCAGGGTATACCCGTCGGGCGCGGCGCGCGCCACCGCCTCGGCGCCTATGTTGCCGCCGGCGCCGGGCCGGTTCGCAATGACCACCGGCTGCTTCCAGATTTCGCTCATTTGTTGCGCGACGGCCCGCGCTACCAGATCGACCGACCCCCCGGCGGGGAACGGCGCGACCATCATGACGGGTTTTTCGGGATATCCCTGCGCGGCAGCCGTTCCGAAGGCCAGCATCCAGGCTACGGTGAACCGAACCACGAATCGCGATTTTGTTAGAATCCCGTTATCATCAGCGCACTGGGGCGCCATCCAATTCCGCATGTTTGCAAAGCTCACTCCCCGGCTCGGCTACGGCATGGGATTTGTCGTCTGTCTGGCGCTGTTCGGGTTCGCGCTCTATCTGCAGTATTACGAGCAGCAGGAACCGTGTCCGCTGTGCATCCTGCAACGCGTTGCCTTCATCGCGCTCGCGGCGGTGTTCCTGGTCGCGGCGCTGCATGGCCCGGGCAAAATCGGCAGCATCATCTATAGCGGAATGCTGTTCGTCGTGGCGGGCATCGGCGCGGCGATCGCCAGCCGCCATGTCTGGCTGCAGCATCTGCCCAAGAACCAGGTGCCGGAATGCGGTCCCGGGTTAGAATACATGATGAGAAAGTTCCCGCTTCTGCAGGTCCTGGACAAGATCCTGGCGGGTTCCGGCGAGTGCGCCGAAGTGGGGTGGACGTTCCTTGGCCTGAGCATTGCCGGTTGGTCGCTGTTGTGGTTCGTGTTATTGGGCGTGTTCGCCGTGTTTCTGGCCCTGCTCGGCATGCGGCGCGCAGCGAGGTATTGAGGCGGTTGCATCAGGATCACCGGGGCCAGTGCGCTGTTGAACCGCGGACCCACATGGCGCGCGTCCGGAAAACGGAAAGGGAATGACTCTGTTACGCTGGAATGTCAGGGGTGAGCTGACGTTCCATCATCGCAATCTGGTCTTTCAGGTAAAGTTTGCGTTTCTTGAGGCGTTGTAACTGGAGTTGGTCTTGCGCGGGGCTTTGTGACAATCTGGAGATTACGTCGTCGAGGTCGCGGTGCTCTATGTGTAGCTGATTTATGCGTAGTTTCAGAGCCTCGACGTCTGCAGTTATCATCATGGGCAGGGTCCTCCATGGTGGTCGAACACGTGTTTAGTATAGACCTAAAAAAAGCAAAAAACGAGACTGTGTGAATGATTTGCCCCGGGCTCTGGGGCGGGCCGGCAAGACCACAGAGCCCCTGACATCATGAAACACATCACGCGTTTCATGATGTCAAGGGCTCTTAAATAAGGTGCTGTTTTTTCAGAATTTGGATCCCTGCTAACGGTTCCAACAGCGACAATCCGCGGCGCTCCGGCGCGCGGCACATCCCTATGACAATATCCATTTCGGTCAATGGCGCAGCGCACCAGGTGGTTGCCGATGCAGAAACGCCACTGTTGTATGTCCTGCGCAACGATCTCAAGCTGAAGGGCGCGCGCTTCGGCTGCGGGCTCGGCCAGTGCGGCGCTTGCACCGTCATCGTCGACGGCAAGGCGGTGCAATCGTGCGACGTGCCGGTGTCTGCGGTTGTCGGCAAGGCCATCACCACGATCGAGGGCATTCGCGCCGATGGAGGCCTGCATCCGCTGCAGCAGGCATTCATCGACGAGCAGGCAGCGCAGTGTGGTTACTGTGTGAGCGGCATCATCATGGCCGCGAAGGCGCTCCTTGACGCCAACCCGCGCGCGAGCGATGCCGAGATCAGGGAAGCGCTGGCGCGCAACCTGTGCCGCTGTGGCACGCACCAGCGCATTTTGCGCGCAATTCGCCGCGCGGCGGATAGGATGGCCAAATGAGCACCCCCCCACCTCCGCGCACGCTCCCCGGCAGCCTCGAGGGCAACCGGGCGCTCGATCAATGGTTGCGAATCAACCGTGACGGCACAGTCACGATCTTTCCCGGCAAGGTCGAGATCGGCCAGGGGATACTCACGGCGTTGATGCAGATCGCTGCCGAGGAACTCGACGTGGCGCTCGAGCGCATCCGGCTCGCGCCCACCGACACTTCGTACAGTCCGAACGAAGGCATGACCTCGGGCAGCCGCTCGGTCCAGGAAAGCGGGATGGCGCTGCGCTATGCCGCGGCGGAGGCGCGCGACATCCTGCTGGCGCGTGCTGCGACCAAGCTCGGGGCATCGCTTGAGCAGCTTTCAGTTGCCGACGGTGAGATCATTGGGCGCAGCGGCGGCCGCACCACGTACTGGGAACTCGCGAGCGATGACCTGCTCAAGCGCGAAGCGACGGCGGAGGTTCCTCCCAAACCGGCGGAACAGCATACGCTCGTGGGGACCTCCGTGCGGCGGCACGATATTCCGGCCAAGGTGACCGGCGTGCCGAGCTACGTGCATGACCTGGAATTGCCTGGCATGCTGCACGGCCGTATCGCGCGGCCGCCCAGCCGACGGGCGCGACTTGTGGCGCTCGACGAAGCCGAGGTGCGCGCGCTGCCGGGAGTGGCTGCGATCGTACGGGATGGCAATTTTCTCGGCGTCGTTGCCGAGCGCGAAGAACAGGCCGTTCGCGCTCAGCGCCGTATCGCGCGCAGCGCGCGGTGGGAGGAAGCGGCAACGCTGCCGGTGAACGATCCGCGTTACCTGCTCGAAATGAGGTCTGAGGATGAGATCATCAGCGAAAAAAAGGACGCGGCCGCCGCCGCGCGCTCGTCACAAACGCTCCACGCCGAATACACGCGGCCGCTTATCGCCCATGCCTCGCTCGGCCCGTCGTGCGCGATCGCCAGGTTCGAACATGGCGCTTATACCGTGTGGACGCACAGCCAGGGCATTTTCCCGTTGCGTGGTCACTTGGCGAAGGTGCTCGGTGTCGCCGAAAACAGCATAGTCGTGATCCACGTGGAGGGCGCTGGCTGCTACGGACACAATGGCGCCGACGACGTTGCGCTCGATGCCGCGCTGCTTGCGCGCACGCTACCCGGCCGGCCGGTCAGGGTGCAATGGATGCGCGAGGACGAGTTCGGGTGGGAGCCGTACGGCTCCGCGATGGTAGTCAAGATGAGCGCCGCGCTCGATACCGCGGGTCATGTCGTGAGCTGGACACATGACTTATGGAGCCACGGTCACAGCACGCGTCCCGGCCCCAAGGACGGGGTAAATCTGCTGGCGGCCTGGCATCTGGCCCGGCCGACCAAGGCCGCCACACCCGGCAACCCGCCGCTGCCGGGCGGCGGCAGCCATCGTAACGCCATTCCCCTCTACGATTTTCCGAACCAGCGCGTGACCAATCACCTGGTGCGGGAAGCGCCGTTGCGCACATCTTCGTTGCGGTCGCTAGGCGCGCACGCCAACGTGTTCGCGATCGAGTCTTTCATGGACGAGCTTGCGCATGCTGCCGGCGCCGATCCGATCGAGTTCCGGCTGCGACATCTCAAGGATGCGCGAGCGCGCGCGGTGATCGAAGCAGTGGCGAAAAAAGCCGGCTGGCGCAGCCGCGAGCAAGGCGACGGCACGCGCGGACGGGGCGCAGCTTTTGCGCGCTACAAGAATCTCGGCTGCTACGTTGCGGTGATCGTCGAGGTTGAAGCGGGGCGCGAAGTGCAGGTCAAACGTGCATACGCCGCAGTGGATGCGGGCCAGGTGATCAACCCCGACGGCATCATCAACCAGACCGAAGGCGGCATCATCCAGACGGTGAGCTGGACGCTGAAGGAGCAGATCAGCTTCGACCGTGAACGAGTGACCACACGCACTTGGGACGATTATCCGATTCTCACGTTTGCCGAGGCGCCTGCCGTGGACGTGGTGCTGATCAATCGGCCCGACCAACCTTCGCTCGGCGCGGGCGAGGGGGCGCAGGGCCCGACCGGCGCGGCAATCGCCAACGCGGTCTACAACGCGCTTGGCGTGCGACTGCGCGATATGCCGCTGACCCGCGACCGGCTCATCGCTGCGGTAGCGCAGTAACGTGCGGTGAATGGCGTCTATATCTGCGTCGCGAGCGCGTAAACGCGGCTGACGAACGCGTCGATGTCGATGGACGTGAAATCATTCGGCAGACGCGGACTGAGTTCGCGTGGACGCTGGTAGCAGAACGTCAGCGTTCCAAAGGCCGGGTTCCAGTTGACGCACATCCGCTCTTCGTCGTGGCGGTGTTGTGCGGCGACCTTCAACGCTGTGGCTTTCCGATACGGGTCCAGGTTGATGACCATGACAGCCTCCGTTACAGTTTACTCTCCTGTGCAAGGTTGCTGCAGATTCTGTACCAGGTGTTCTTCGGAAACGGCAATTTTGCACAGTGGGTCGGTAAGTTACTGAGCTTGCAATACACTCTGTCTTGGTTTCAGCTCGCGTCAGGCCCGCGATCCAGGCATGACGGAGGTCGGACAGTTGACGACCGTCGAGAGCGAAGACAATCGGGTATCGACATTTCGACGCCGCTCGGCAACCAAGCGTGATTCTTTTCACACATGACTGAGCCCGCATTCCCGCGCGTTCCGCACGCCGTTGCGTTGTATCTGGCACTAGTGCAGTTCCTATTTGTGACCATGTGGACGGTCTACGTGATCTTCCTGCCCCAGCTGCTCGAGTCGGTCGGCATTCCCGCGCGCTACACCCTGTGGATCCTGATGTTCGACCAGCTCGTGTTCATGGTGATGGACGTGGTGATGGGGGTTGCGGCCGACCGAGTGGGCCGCATGCTGGGGCGCATCGGGCCGCTCATCATCGGCGCCACCATCATCTCGTGTATCGCGTTCCTGCTGATCCCGCATGCAGCGCTGCTAGGTGGGGCGGGGGCGGCCGCGTCGCTCGCGCTGGTGCTGATCTGGACTGCGACCTCATCGGCTTTGCGCGCGCCGCCCTGGGTACTGCTCAGCAAATACGCCGCTGCGCCGAGCCTGCCGTGGATGAATGCCCTGATGCTTTCCGGGCTCGCGATTGGCGGCGCGCTGGCGCCGTATCTCGGCGTGGCACTCAAGAATTTCGATCCGCGACTGCCGTTCGCGTTGTCGAGCCTATCGTTGCTCGCCGTTACGGCCGGTCTCATTTGGGTCGAGCGCCATCTGGCGCTGCAGCCCAAGGTTTCGGAGCAGCCCCTAATGCGGGTCGCCGCACTGGTCGCGGGCGCGGGGGCATTCTTGCTCGGATGCTTGTTGCTTGCCCAAGGATTCCAGATCCATTTCTCGCTCAATTCGGCAGGACAATACCTGCGCTACACGCGGCCCGGGCAGCTTGAATACCTGATGCCGGTGTTTTGGATCGGGGCCAATGTGGCCATGTTCCCCGGCGCTGCGCTCGCCAAACGCCATGGCACGCTGCCGGTGATGGCTGCGGCGGCGGTAATCGGTGCCGGCGGCACGTTGTTGGCAGCACAAGCGCCATCGCTCGGCTTGCTGATCGCGGGCCAGCTCATCGCCGGCGGCGCGTGGGGCTGCGTGCTGATGGCGAGCTTTTCGGCGGCGCTCGAATTCGGGCGCACCGGTCGCGAAGGCTTGGCGCTGGGATTGCTGTTCGCGATGCTCGCTGTGGCTACCCTGGTCCGCATGGCGATGATGGTGAGCCAGCTCCATAAGCTGGCCGATTTCGCGCCGGTTCTGGACTGGGCGCCGATTGTGCTATGGTTCACCGGCGGCGCGCTGTTCGTCGCGCTCGCCGCCGCCCGTCCGCGGCGCGCGATAATATAGTGCTTAATGCTGAGCGTTGAGCTAAAATCGCCGCCGAACTGCCGCCGGCCTTATACCAAGCACGAAACATTCGACACTCGTCGCGTCTTCGGTAGCGCGAACGGTTGCTGATCATTTTTCGCGAAGGCCGAGCCATGCAAACCTCAACAATGGGCGCGTCGACACCGCTGCAGGTTGGTTACAAGGACATCGCCGCTGCGGCGCGCACACTCGCCGGTCAATGCCACCGCACGCCGGTACTCACCTCGCGCACGATCGATCAGCGCACCGGGGCACATGTGTTCTTCAAGTGCGAAAACTTCCAGCGCGGTGGCGCATTCAAATTTCGCGGCGCGTATAACGCATTGTCCAATCTTTCACCCGGACAAAAACAGCGCGGCGTGGTGGCTTATTCGTCGGGTAATCACGCTCAGGCGGTGGCGCTCGCCGGGCGGTTGCTCGGCATCAAGGCTGTTATCGTCATGCCGCACGACGCGCCTGCGGTGAAGGCCGAGGCCACGCGAGGCTATGGCGCCGAAGTCGTTCTTTACGACCGTAACCGGGAAGCGCGCGAGAGCATCGCCGATGAGCTCGCGCGCAGCCGTGGACTGACGAGCGTGCCGCCATTTGACCATCCGCACGTCGTGGCGGGGCAGGGCACGGCGGCGAAAGAGCTGATCGATGACACGGGGCCGCTCGATTACCTGCTGGTGCCATGCGGCGGCGGCGGACTGCTGTCGGGATGTGCGATCGCTGCGCATCATCTGTCGCCCGGGACCAAGACGATCGGCATCGAACCCGCGGCGGGCGATGACGTGACGCGTTCGTTCAGAACCAAGACCATACAGAGCGTGCACAATCCGGATACCATCGCCGACGGCGCGCGCACGTCGGCACCCGGCAAGGTGACATTTCCGCTGATCCTGCATTACGTGCACGGCATGCTGACCGTCACGGATGAGCAGCTGCTGCGCGCGATGTTCTATTTGTGGGAGCGCATGAAGATCGTGGTTGAACCGACCGGCGCGTTGGGCGTCGCGGCCCTGTTTGAGAACAAGTTCGACGCCAGCGGCAAGCGCATCGGCGTGATACTTTCCGGCGGTAATGCGGATTTCAAGTATCTCTGCCGCTTGCTTTAATGCGCTGATGCCGGTCAACCGCTGACCGTTCCGTTCGTTGACCGCGGCTATGCTTCTTCACGCCGGCACGATTTTCCTCAGCGCTTTCCTGCTGTTTCTGGTTCAGCCGATCATCGCCAAGCAGATCCTGCCGTGGTTCGGCGGCGCGGCTGCGGTATGGGCGACCTGTCTGGTGTTCTTTCAGTCGGTGCTGCTGTTCGGCTACGCCTACGCCGACTGGACGGCGCGCTACCTCGCGCCGCGTCGGCAGGCGTGGCTGCACACCGCGCTGCTCGGTGCGAGCCTGCTGCTGCTGCCGATCATCCCGGATGCCGGTTGGAAGCCGAGCGAGGGGAGCGCGGGGCCGACGTTCGCGATCCTCGGCCTGCTCGGCGCCACCATCGGCTTGCCGTATTTCCTGTTGTCGACCACGAGCCCGCTGGTGCAGGCGTGGTTCTGGCAACGTTTCCGGCACGCGGTGCCATATCGCCTGTTCGCGTTGTCGAACTTCGCCTCTTTGCTGGCCCTGCTGTCATATCCGGTACTGATCGAGCCCTTCCTGCCGCTTGCCGCGCAATCGATTTCGTGGTCCGTCGCCTACGCGGTATTTGCCATGGTATGCGCGGCGACCGCGCTGGCCAGCGCGAAAAATGCGCGCGCCGCGCCGCTGGATGCGCCTGCGGCGGCCGCGGCAGAGGTGGCGCAACGCGCACCGACGCTTGGCGAACGCCTGCTGTGGATCGGCTTGTCGGCGATGGGGTCATGCCTGCTGCTCGCGGTGACCAATCACCTGACGCAGAACATCGCATCGATCCCGTTCTTGTGGGTGGTGCCGCTGTCGCTCTACCTCATCACCTTCATCCTGTGCTTCGATCATCCGCGCTGGTATCAGCGCAAGCTGTTTCTCGCGCTGGTCGCGGCGCTGCTGCCGGTGATGGCGTGGTACGGCAATTCGCTCGACCTGTGGATCGCTGCGCCGCTCTACGCCGCGGGGTTGTTCGCGTGCTGCATGTTCTGCCATGGCGAGCTTTATCTGCTCAAGCCCGGGCCGCGCTACCTGACGACGTTCTATTTGATGGTCTCGGTGGGCGGCGCGCTGGGCGCGCTGCTGGTCGGCGTCGCCGCGCCCAATGTTCTGCCCGGTTACTACGAGCTGGAGATCACGCTCGTTGCGTGCGCGCTGTTGCTTTTCAGCCGCACGCTCAAGCTGCGCTGGTGGATCGTGGGCGGCGCGTTCGCGATGGCCGCAGCGACCGCCACGGCTGCGGCCTACAATCTCAACACCTACCTGTCCAACACGCGCGTCATGCTGCGCAATTTCTACGGCGTGGTGCGTACGAGGGATTTTCCCAAGCCGGCGCCGTTCCGCGCCATGTATCACGGCGGCATTCAGCACGGCGGACAATTGTTGGAATCCGCGTACCGCAACCTGCCCGTCACTTACTTCGGCCCGACCAGCGGCTACGGCCGTGTGTTCGCGAGTTTGCCGGGGGCCCCGCGACGCGTCGGCGTAGTCGGCCTGGGCGCAGGGGTCATCGCGGCCTACGCGCGTCGCGGCGACCTATTTCGCTTCTACGAGATCGATCCCCAGGTGGCGGCCGTCGCGATGACCGAATTCACCTTCCTGCGCGACAGCCCGGCCCAGATCGAGGTCGTGCTCGGCGACGGGCGCTTGAGCCTGGAGCGCGAGCCCGACCAGCGCTTCGACGTGCTGGCTCTCGATGCCTTTTCCGGAGATTCCATCCCGATGCATTTGCTCACGCGCGAGGCGATGGCAACCTATGTCCGCCATCTCAAGCCGGATGGCGTGATCGTGTTCCAGGCGACCAACCGCTTTGTCGATATTGCACCGGTGATCGAGCGTCTCGCCGCGGAGTTCGGCTTTTCGGCGGTGCTGGTTTCAGACGCGCCCGAAGCCAGGGACACCAGGGCTGTTGACTACTGGCTGTCCGATACCGACCAGATCATTGTCACGCGCAACGCCGGGCTGCTGGCGGCCGAATCCATAAGTTCGGTGGCGGAGCCCCTGCGGTTGCGGCCGGGTTTCCGCGTCTGGACCGATGATTTCTACAATCTGCTGCGCATTCTCAAGTGATCGGCAAGCCGTTTTCGGCAGCCCGAGGATTCCGCACGGGCCGCCAATCGCAGCCGCAGTGGGCGCGGCGTTCATGCGACCGGAAATCGATAAGTGTCCGGACGCAGTGAAGGTTTCCGGCCCGAAGCTGGACTGAAGCGTTTGGCGTGGGCGGAGAGTGACTATTTTTTAAGCAGGGCAAACACGAACGCGCCAGGATGGGCTTAAGACGACTTGTTCCAATGGTTACCCACAAATTTATCCACAGAAATTGTGAATTGTTTGGACGGCGGTGGCTAGGCTGGTCGCATCGTTCCGGTCCGGTCTGGGTGCGTTGGGGCGCGCCTCGTGTTTCGCCGCGGCTTGCGGCGAACCGTGGGCTAAGCCAATGGCCCAGAGCAGCTTTACTGCATTTTCTATCAGGGGCTTAGCTCCACAGGCGCGCTGTGCCCGGCAGCGTGGCACGCGCGCCCGTTGTTCGCGGAGGGTGAGCAGCAATAGCCACGAGAGGAGAGCATGCTGACGAGCGCGAACCAGGCGGAATGGCAGGTTCTGACAGCTCTGAATCTAAAGGATATCAACACCATCCGTCGAGGAAATCCCCCGCTCGTTTGGGCTCCGCGCCGACCTTTCCGCACCCTATTCAAAGGGAGCGGACAACCGCGCAACGGCCGCCGGGGATTTAACGATGTTTGCCACGACGCACGCCATCTAAACTGATGTTCGCTGCGCTCGCGCTGGGCGCAACCGTTGATCGCGGCAACGGGTTTGCACCCTTCTCCAAACAGAAACTAACCGGCCGCCTGCAACTGACGGACGAAGGTTTCGATTCCCCGCAGCAGCATTTCCACCGCAATCGCGGTAAGAATCAGCCCCATCAGGCGCTCGAAAGCCAGCAGCCCGCGCTCACCGGTGAGCTTGCTGATGCGCTCGGCGAAGATCAACAACACCAGTGTCACGAGCATGGCGATGGTGAGGGCGATCGCCCATTCCGCCATGCGCTCCGGCGCGCGCGATACCATCAGCATCACTGTGGCGATCGCGGTGGGTCCCGCGATCGCGGGAATCGCGAGCGGCACGATGAACGGTTCGCCGGTCAGCGTGTCTCCAAACACGCCTTCCGGCCGGCGGAAGATCATTCGGAGCGCGATCAGGAACAGGATGACACCGCCCGCGATATTGAGCGAGGTGCCCGATAATCCAAGTAGCCCGAGCATCGAGTTGCCGAAGAACACAAAAGCGAGCAGCGCCCCGAACGCAATCATGCATTCGCGGACGATGACCGCGGCGCGCCGTCCGGGCTCGACAGGTTTCAACAGCGCCACGAACAGCGGGATATTGCCAATCGGGTCCATCACCAGCAGCAGTATCACCACTGCCGAGGCAAACGAGACATCCATTGCGAGCGCAGAACTGTGCTGTGGAATGCGCTCAGTTTACTCGAAACCGAACAGATTACGCCGGGCGTGCTGCAGATGGGCGACGATGTAGGCGCGGGCGCGCTCGGCATCGCGGTCCTTGAGCGCGCGCACGATATCGCGATGTTCTTCCTGGTATTTGATGCGGCGCTCGGGCGTGACGATGCGATCCTTGAGCTTGCCCCATTCCGCCTGCTGGCGCACCGCGGTGACCATGTCGAGCACGCGAATCACAAAGCGGTTGTGGGTCGCGGTGGCGAGCGTCTGGTGCAGCGCCGCATCCCACAGCTCGAACTCATCGAGGGTAATCGCGCGCTCGGCTCTTTCGAGGCACATTTCCATGCGCTCGAAATCGGCCGGCGTGGCGTTGGTCGCGATCAGCTCGGCGAGCGCGGGTTCGAGTCTCGCACGTGCCTCCATCAACTCGGCGGGACTCGTGTTCGACACGCTGTCAAACGTAACTTGGGCTGCGCCCGCGCCGGTGCGTGCCGTGAGAAACGTGCCACGCCCGACATGGCGCGTGATCGAGCCTTCCGCTTCGAGCTGGGCCAGCATCTTGCGCACGGCGTTGCGCGGCACCGCGAAGCGCCGAACGAGTTCGCGCTCGGTCGGCAGCCTGGCGCCGGGCGCCAACGTGCCGTCCGTTGCCGCGGTCGTGATGAATTCGCGGATGCGCTGCGCGCCTGCGCGCGAGTGAGTACGGGTTTGGCTCATGACCACGCTGGCTCCTCCCGGGGGCGGCGCCGAGCCGCGGGCAACGTATTGGGCCCGGCTCGCTGAGGGTGCCGCCCATGGTAAACCAATACTTGAAATTGGTCTACACCTGGTCCTCGATCAGGGCGGCTTGTTTCACCGTGATTTCCGACGAACCGGCTCTGGTGCGCGCAGACGGTGTCGCTCATTGAACCAATAATTGACCAAGGGAGAAAATCGTTGACAATTGGTCTAGCGCCACATAGCATTCCACGACACCGTACGGCGGAACATTCATCACGACAACAAGAATGCCGCACAGGTATTTTGAGAATCCTTTTTCACCCTGATTCAGGAACACCGCGTGTTGCTCGAGCGAGGCTTTGGTTGCTATTACCGTGCGTGCCTGCAGTATAGCCTGGCTTCCGCGGCGCCCCAGTTCAAACGCCAGACCGTCCGCCTTGCGATCATTTCCGAAGGCGTCAATACCTGGCCACTCTACGTGGCGCAGGAAAAGAAACTGTTCCGGAAAGAAGGCATTGAAGTCGAGGTCACGCTCACCGGTTCCTCGGCGAAACAGCTTGATCAGCTCAAAGCGGGCGGTTTCGACA